>Ga0208134_1000620_pt1 | contig 23065 bp, 35 predicted proteins | sample VirMetDEL_Mar_31_FD_184515 | JGI IMG/M metagenome (GOLD analysis project Ga0208134, IMG submission 184515) | Aqueous microbial communities from the Delaware River and Bay under freshwater to marine salinity gradient to study organic matter... | ecosystem: Environmental > Aquatic > Marine >... | reverse complement strand
AGCAAGACATTATTAATGAAGATGGAGAAGTAATAGGTACAGAAACAGTACCAGATTATCAAGGTATTGACCAAGCTAAACTAGTACCACTACTAGTAGCTACAATACAAGAACTTGAAGCACGTATTACAGCATTAGAGGCAGGTGCATAAATGAGTACAGTTAAATCAAGTAGTGAAGACCTAACCTTAAATGCAGATGGCTCAGGTAACGATGTAGTAATTCAAAGTAATGGAACTACTAAGGCTATTGTTACTGCTGAAGGCAATGTAGGTATTGGTACAACATCATTTAGCTATGGCAAATTAGAAGTTGCAGATAGTGGATATGTTGCTTCTGCTGTAAGGTCGACTGATGCTTCTGGGGCTATCGCTTTGTTAGCAGCTAATTCTTCTAGTGAAGTTAGAATGGGTGCTATTTCAAATCATCCACTATCAATTAGAACAAACAACACAGAACGCATGCGTATTAATGCTGATGGTATAGTTGATGTTATTGGCGGCACTATTGAGTTGAATGGTAATGAAATTAATGGCGTCGAAGTTACTATTGCTGATGATGCTTTTTCCACAATCACCCCAACAGGTCGTTATGGCGGTTATCTGTCTATATCTGCACAAACGCATGGTGTATTTGCACAGCATCAATACTCTGCCTTTCTTTTTTCAGACTTTGGTAATTCTCCATCTAGTGCGGCTGTAAATACTGGGGTTAATTTTAATACAAGCACTGCTGGTGCACCTACAGGAACGACTGGGACTGATGGAAAGGTGACTTTGTTTCTTGGCGGAACATCTGGAACATACTATTTGGAAAACAGAATAGGCTCTACACACACATTCCAAATAACATTAATATAAGAGGTTAAAATGTCAGCACAATACACAGCACAACAAATTGAAGGTGTCAATAACGCGTGGCATGTCTTTCACAACGAAACAGGCAAAAGACATATTGTTTTCTGCAATGAAAATAAAAACACAGCAGAAGATGCAGTAGCACTGCTGACAGAAGAACCTACTGCAGACGTAGGTGTATAAATGGCAATAACATTAGATGGTAGTAATGGTGTAACGACACCTGACTTAACAGTAGATACAGATACGCTAACTGTAAACACTACTAATAATCGCGTTGGTATTGGTACGAGTTCGCCCAGTCAAAGACTAGAAGTTGCAGGTGCAGGTTTTGTTGCAATAAACATTTCTGGGGATAGCACTAGCGAAACGCAACTGCGGTTTTCGTCAAATACTGCCGCTCGTATTTCACAACAGGCAAATCAAGCACTTATCTTTGACACCAATGCCACAGAAGCTATGCGTATAGACGCTTCTAGCAATCTTAGATTTAACTCAGGTTATGGTTCTGTTGCTACTGCTTATGGCTGTAGAGCTTGGGTTAAGTTTAATGGCACTGGTACTGTAGCTATTTATAATAGTGCAAATGTATCTAGCATTACTGATGGAGGGACTGGTAGATATCGCGCAAACTTTACTACCGCTATGGTTGATGCAGACTATGCTGCTGTTACCTCTAACGCAAATAAAGATGGTGGTTGTTATTCGTTTTCTACTACTGGCGTAAATGTATTTGTAGGTCAATCCGCGCAAGATAGCGACACTATTTCACTTGCCATTTTCCGCTAAATAAGAAGGAAAACAAATGAACGAAAGAATTATATATGAAACAGAAGAAGGTGGTGTAGCAGTAATTATACCTGCACCTGAGTGTGGTTTAACTATTGAAGAAATTGCAGCTAAGGATGTACCTGAAGGCGTTAGCTATCACATTGTAGACGCATCAGAAGTACCATCAGATAGAACATTTCGTGAGGCATGGTCATGGGAATAGTAGTAAACGTAGATAAAGCTAAAGACATTACTAAGGACAGACTACGTAAAGAGCGTGAACCTTTACTAGCAACTCTGGACATTCAGTACATGCAAGCACAGGAAGCTGGTTCTGATACTTCAGCTATCGTAACTAAGAAACAACAGCTACGTGATGCACCAGCACAAGTAGATAGTATGACTACTGTAGACGAACTAAAGGCAGCAGCGTTACCAGACGTAGGTATCTAATGAGCCAAGAAGACAACAGGTATTTAACGGAAGCAGACATAGACACTATAGCCGAGAAAGCCGCTGAGAAAGCCTTAGAGAAGGTCTACGCAGACGTTGGTAAGAGTGTTGTAAAGAAGTTTCTGTGGATTAGTGGAGCTGTAGCTATTGGTTTAGCTCTGTGGCTATCTGGCAATGGTGGACTACCAAAGGTATAACAATGGCGGCTAATAAAAAAGACCCACGACTAGCAAGGGCTGGCGTATCAGGTTACAACAAACCTAAACGTACACCTAACCACCCTAAGAAATCACACGTAGTAGTAGCTAAAGAAGGCGATAAGGTTAAAACTATTCGCTATGGCGAGCAGGGTGCTAGTACAGCAGGCAAGCCTAAAGCTGGCGAAAGCGCACGTATGAAAGCTAAACGTAAATCATTTAAAGCACGACATGGTAAGAACATAGCTAAGGGTAAGATGTCAGCAGCTTACTGGGCTAACAAATCTAAATGGTAATCCTTGACATTGCCTTAAAAACATGGTATAATAAATAATGACTTACTTAGAAGTAGTAAACAATATATTAAAACGTTTGAGAGAACGTACTGTATCGACAGTAGAAGAAAGCACCTACTCTTCTTTGATAGGAGTATTAGTTAATGATGCGCTACGTGATGTAGAAAACGCATGGTCTTGGTCTGGTCTACGTACTACTCTTTCGGCTACAACTACAGCAAACGTATTTAACTATGAGCTAAACGGCTCACAAAATAGACTAACAGTACTTGACGTTATTAACGAGAGTGACAACTTCTTTCTTAAAGAGAAAGATGCTCATACTTTTAACAGTTACTTTTTAAACAGCACCCCACAAACAGGTTCACCTTACTACTACTCCTTCAACGGCATTAGCCCAGATGGTGATACTCAGGTCGACTTGTTTCCAATCCCAGATAAAGCGTACACTATTTACTTTAACTGTATCTTACGCTCACCAGAATTATCCTCGGATGCTACTACATTTAGCGTACCTACTAAGCCCATTGAACTACTAGCTTATGCACTAGCTGTAGAAGAGCGTGGTGAAGATGGTGGAGCTAGTCCTGTTAGTGCATTTGCTAGGGCGCAGAACGCACTACAAGACGCAATAGCCTTAGACGCAGCGAAGCATTCAGACGAGACTATTTTCTATGAAAGCTAAGACTATACTAAAAGAAAACTTAGCGCTTACAGCAGCATCACTTGCTGACAGGACGTTATACACAGTGCCACCTAATATTAGGGCTAAGTGGGTACTGGCTTTTGTGTCTAATGGCGCAGGTTCTACAGTTAGTGATGTTCGAGTAAGAATTGAAGGCGATGAAACTATTACTGTTATTGGTTCTAAGTCTTTAGGTGCTGGCGACTATATTGAATTAAAACAAGATGGTGGTTATGTAATGCTAGAAAGTGGTTATAAAATTACAGGCTCTGCTAATGCTACTGGTATATCGTGCATGTTGACCTTTGAAGAAACTCCTTACCTAGTGAGTACAGCATAATGGCAAAACCTTTAGTAACAGCATCACTAGTAGCACCAGCTTTTTTAGGTTTAAATACTCAAGAGAGTAGTGTAGCTAATGACCCAAGATTTGCCTTAGAAGCTAACAACTGCGTGATTGATGAGTTTGGTAGACTAGGTGCTAGGAAAGGTTGGTCTTATCGTACTTCGTCAGGTGGTACTGATGCTAACCTACTAGGTATGCACCCATTCCTAGATATTACTGGTGTAAATACTTTAGTATCATGGAGTGCTGATACTTTTTACACAGGCTTAACTACCTTAACGGAACGTACACCAACTACTACAGACACTATTGCTGCTGGTAACTGGCAAGGCGTTACATTAAATGACAGAGCGTACTTCTTTCAACGTGGCTACAAGCCGTTGTACTACACCAATGAGACTACGCCCAACGAATTTAAGTCCATAGACCAACACGCTGACTATGATGGCACAGCACCACTAGCTAACATTGTCCTGTCTGCTTATGGTCGTTTATGGGCTGCTGACACTACAACTAATAAAACTACAGTATACTTCTCAGACCTCCTAGATGGAGCTAGATGGGGTTCTGGTAGTGCAGGTAGCCTAAACATATCAGGTGTCCTTCCTAAAGGCTCTGACGTGATTACAGGACTTGCTGCACACAATGGTTTCCTATTCATACTGTGCAAAGACAACATTATTATTTTCCAAGACCAAGATAGCTTTCAAGGTAGCTTTGACGTAAACACATTACGCTTAGTGGAAGTAATTAAAGGTGTTGGTTGTATTGCAAGAGATAGTATACAGAACACAGGTACTGACGTAGCTTTCTTATCGGCTACTGGCTTACGTTCTTTAGGCCGTACAATCCAAGAGAAGTCTGCACCTATGAATGACCTGACTAAGAATGTCAGAGATACGTTCATGGACATTGTAAACCGAGAGGCTAGTCTTGATTTAGTTAAGTCTTGCTACTTTCCAGATGAAGCTATCTACTTAATTAGTTTACCTGAAGCACAGACACAGTTTGTCTTTGATACAAGAACCACATTGGAAGATGCTTCCTTACGTTGCACTACATGGAATAACCTAAATCATACAGATTACATTTACGATGCAACTAACAAGGCTATGTACTTAACACAGGTCGATGGTATAGCTGAGTACAAAGGTTATCAGGATAATGGTTCTGGTTATCCTATGTCGTACTATACTAACCATTTTGATTTAGGTGCTGCTAACGTAAATAAAATGTTAAAGAAGGCTTCTGTTACAGCAATAGGTAGTAGTGGTCAAAACTTCTCGTTAAAAGTAGGATACGACTACAACACATCATACTTTAGTACACCATTTACGTTGAAGGAAACTAACGTAGCAGAGTACGGCGTAGCAGAGTACGGAGCTAATGCAGCAACAGTAGCTGAGTATAACTTAGGTGTGTCACTAGACAGGTTAGCAGCTTCAGTGTCTGGCTCTGGTGACATAGTACAAATTGGTATTGAAACACACATAGATGGCGCACAACTAAGCGTCCAAAAACTAGACGTTTACGCTAAACAAGGTAGGATTATTTAATGAGTAACTATACTAAAACCACAGACTTTGCAGCTAAAGATGCACTGGCTACTGGTAACGCTAACAAGATTGTCAAAGGTACAGAGATTGACGATGAGTTTGACAGTATTCAAACTGCTGTAAACTCTAAAGCTGATGTAAACAATACAACATTTACTGGCTCTACAACCATACCAAGTGTTAATTGTAATGGTGGAGCTATTGATGCAACAATTATTGGTGCAGACACAGCAGCAGCCGTAACAGGAACAATCGTAACAGGTAGCACGTCAGTACGCACACCACTTATTGAGTATACAGATGGTGATGATGCCATTGTAATTGCAGATGGTGGTGGTGTAACAGTTGCTAACCTTACTGCAACTACTGCTGATGTTAATGGTGGTACTATTGATAACACAGTAATTGGTGGAACTACTAAGGCTGCTGGTACGTTTACTAACGTAGTAGCTGATGACCTAACTGTAGATGGTACTACACTTACTGTAGACGCAACCAACAATCGAGTAGGCATTGGCACTGCCTCACCAACTCAAGCTATCAGTGTAACAGGTAATGCCACTGTAAGTGGTAGTGTTACAGCAGCTTCCTTTGTTGGTGATGGCTCTGCTATAACAGGTATTACAGTACAGTCAAAAGAACTAGGTGCTATTGGTACTTATGCTTTTTGTGAGTATTTAGGTACTGGTTCATTAGCTGCTGGCTCAACTACTGCTGGTTCTAACTTACGTTACGCTGGTGTTGCTGAAAACCCAAACATATCTGGTGACAGTGCTATTGTTATACAAAATAGTGGTACACCAACAGGCACTTGGCGCATCATGGGCTACTTAAACAAGACATCAGACTACAAAGTCACTAGCATGTTTTTACGAATTTCATAGTGAAAACTGTATCTAAAACAGATAGATTTAATATGAGTTTAGAAGAAGTGGATGGCAAACAATTTATACATTGCACAGTTTATAACTGGAGCAAGACTACAAAGAAACAAATAGCTAAAGAAGTAAATAAATTAATTAATAAATATAAGATTTTATATGTACTTCGTAATGTTGAAAATAACGAAAGACCAAGTGAGAGGTTTTTAGAAATGTACGGTTTTAATTATTATAAAACTATAGAGTGTCTTGACGGTGTAGATAGACCTATATGGATTAAGGAGAGTACGTAATGGGTGGTGCAGTAAAAAGTGTAACAGGCGCGTTAGGCGGTAAAGCCCCTAAAGCAGCAAAGCAAAATCCAAATGCTTTTATGAAGCCTTTTGGTTTTACTAGCCCTTTGTACGATACGCAAATTAGTATTGATAAAGACCAAAGTAATTTTGGTGTAGAGAATACTGGCGACCCTAGATTAGCTGGCATAATGAATACACAGCTAGATGCTGTTGACCCATTGCTACAGCTACAGCTACAAGAGCTACAAAACCGACCTGCTGATTTTAATTATAACTTTGACCCTGCACAGGCTACGCAAAGTTATTTTAATGCAGGCATGGACGTACTAAACCCAGTGTTTGCACAACAACAACAACAGCTACAGAATAACTTATTCGGCTCAGGTCGCATGGGTCTAATGCTAGCTGGTGATGCAGCAGGGGCTGGCACAGGTGGAGGCATGGTTAATCCTGATGCCTTTGGTTTAGCAAGAGGGCAAGGCCAAGCAATGACTGACCTGTACTCTGGGTCTAGGGCTGCTGCCATGCAAGAAGGCAATCAGTTGTTTAATCAAGCCTTATCTGGTTTCCAACAAAACGAACTTAACCGACAAAACTACCTACAGCAATTAGGCGCTGGACAATCTGGCATGTTAAACCAAGCGTTAGGACTAGACCAAAATAGCCGAGACGCTGCACTAGCTGCACTACAGATGGAACAAATCCGTGGTGGCATGGTTGCTGGTACACCTTACGGTGGTGCTACTGCTGGGACTAAAGGGTTACTACAATCTGGCGCAGAGGCGTACTTAGCGGGTGGTGGAACTTTTAGTAATCCGTTTGCAGCCGGTGGCTTTTTTAACTCGTAATAGGTAGGAAAAATAATGGCACAAAATATACCAAGTATGTTACAAACCGCACAGCAGCAATACTCACAGGGTACTGCTACTCCTATTGTTGCCCCCACTGATAGTACGGAAGATAATACTTCTATGGGATTGGCTAAGGCTATGGTTGGCAAGGGCGCAATGGCACAAAAACTAGCTAGAGAACGCACCGCAGAAAATAAAGATAGGTTTCAAACTATGTTTGCTGACAGTGGTGTTGGTTTTCAGGGTTTGTTAAATACTCTTGCAATTGGTTTAGGAGATAAAATAGCTAAGCCAAGTGGTGATGGTGCGGTGGACGCTGAAATGGAAGCTGCAATAGCTGGAGATACTGCACTAACTGCAATACAAGAAGGTATTCTTACAGCTAAGACACCAGAAGACTTTGCTTTCCTAAAACAAGTTGCTGCTACTAACCCAGCAACTTTTAATATGGTTGCTACCATTGACGCTTTGTATGACGGGGCTGTTAATACACAAAATAAACAAAAGGCAAAAGATTTCCTACTTCAAAATCCAAGCGGTGTAAAAGTTGAGCCAGTGACAGATGAAAAAGGATTAGTGATTACTAATAGAATTACTTATGTAGACGAAAATGATGCATTACAAAGTACATTTAATAAGGGTAGCATAGACCAAATCCAAGCACAAATTAATACTCTCCTAGGCAACATGGGCAGTACGAAAAGTGGTGAGACTACTCCTACTACTACATCAACCTTAAAATTTAACGAAATGTAATAGGGTATTTATGGCTACATACAATGTAAAAATGCCCGATGGGACAGTAATAGAAAATGTACCCGAAGGCACTTCAAAAGAAGAACTATTAGAAAAATACACAAAGTATACCAGCACTAAAGAAAGTGACGAGCCAGAGCTTAGTGAAGTGGCTACGGGTTTTGCTGCTGATGTAGCTATTAGTACTGCGGGTAATGTTGCAGGTGCTGCCCTTGCCCCTGCTACTTTAGGTTTGTCTTACCCTATATTATCTTTTGCTTCTGGCGTGGCTGGAAATCTTGCAGCCCAAGAACTAGAAGGAAGAGATAGTTATTCTTGGGGTCGTGCCATTATTGGTGGTATAGCTAACGTATTGCCGGGTGGTAAGGCCGCACAGAAAGCTGCCTCTGGTGCTAAGATAACTAAAGAGCTAGTTAAGCAGTCCGTAAAGGAAGAGGCTAAACGTGGTGCAGCTCTTGGTGCAGGCGAAGCGGTTGCTACATCTGTTATTGACGAGGGTGATTTACCTAGCGTTGAAAAGTTTGTTACTTACACGGCGGGCGGTACAGTTCTTGGTGGCGCTCTTGGTAGGTATACACCAAAAATGTCTCAAGTTTTATCCAGAAAAACACCAGCAGAAATTGATGCTTATGTAGCTACTGGAAGTCCTGATGCACAAGAAGAAGTAGCAGATGCTTTATCTGCTGGCATTCCTAAAGCAAAGGCTGAGATTAGCCGTAAGATAAGTAACCAAGTAAACGAAACTGAGACTGAAAAATCTGTTGGTATGTTGACGGAGCCTTTATTAAATGCTTCTAAATTTCTTTCGGAAAAAACCAAACAATCTTTAAATCAAGTGCTACCACAGTTTACTACAGGTCGCGCTGTAAATGATATTGCTTTTATTGGGCAAAAGTCTATTAATGCCACTAGGCAATCCGCAGAAGTTTTAGCACAAAAAGTAGATAATGCAATTAAGGCAGACCCTACTATTGAAAAAGATATTACTAATTTTTTAAACGATAAAGTCCTTACTTCCAAGATAACAGACAATCCTGATTTACATGGTGCATTGCTTTCTTTTGATGATAACTTAAAAAACTTGCAACGTAGATTAGTTGAGGTAATTGACACAGGGCATATTAAGTTTAAGACGCAAAAACAAAAAGTTAAATTGCTCGATACAATTAATAAATCTATACGGGAAGGATACACTACTACCCAGTATAAGATATTTACTGACCCTAACTTTAAACGTGACCCCAAGCAAAGAGCTTTAGCTATTGAGGAAATGGCAAGGGCAGCAAAAACAAAAACAATTACTATGGAGCAAGCGCGAGTTAAAGCGCAAGAGCATCTAGCGTCTCTAGAAGCTAACAGTGCCCAGTCACTAAAAGAAAAACAAGTAAACTATACTCCTAAACTAGTTGATGGTATTTTAAAAACTAAAAAGTTTGTAGGAGTAGAAGAAGCAAAGTACTTAGGCAGATTAGATAAACCAGCCGATAGAATACAAGGTACTTTATCTCACCTAGGTGACTTAGTAATTGGCCACGAGAACGACAGAGATATAATTAATGCCTTATTAAAATCTGGTCAGGCTACTAATAGGGCTTCGGCTGATTTAGTACCACTAAACTTAAAGTATCAAACACCAGAGCAGACACAAGTCTTTGTTTCTCCAGAATTAGCAACAGCAGTAAACGCATCTTACACAAACTATGGCCGTAATAAGATAGAGGATGTTAATTTAAAAGCTGCTGCTGATTTATATAATAATGTTAATACCGCAGCAAAGGGTACTAAAGTACTCTTAAACCCATCATCATACCCTATTAATTTCTACGGCTCTTTATTTACTGCAATGTCTGCGGGCATGGCTATGCCATTAACAAAGGGTTGGGCAAAAGGTGGTAGGTTTGCTCTGTCTGATTTTAAATGGTTTGACAATGGCTTTAATAAAGGCACTGCTAAAGAAAGGGCAGCTTTTATAGCTGATATACAAGAGATGCAATCGCTAGGTCTTGGTGACGGTAACGTATTAGTTGATGATATTAGAAATGGTTTAAACAATAGTCAATTATCAAAAGGGTTAGACAAAGTTGTAAACCCACTATCTAAAGCATACCAAGTAACTGATACGGCTATGCGCTACAGCGTCTTCAAACATCAGCAATCCGTAATAAGTAAGTTTTACCCAGACCTTGGGGAAGATGAAATTAAAAGAGTGGCTGCGCTAGTTACTAATGATGTGTACCAACAGTACGCTAAGATACCATCTATTTTTAGGTTCTTATCTAAGGCTGGTGGTTTAAATCCTTTTGTTGCTTTCTCGTTAGAGTTCTCACGTAATATGTGGCATCAGTCTAGGTACGCAAAGCAAATGACGTTGGGTACTTTCGGTAAAGAGTTTGGCTTAGACCCTAGTAAGATGTCAGCCAATCAGAAAGGTGCTATGAGAAGAGAGGGTTTTAAACGGGTAGCTATGTTTGCTGCTGTATCAGGGGGTTCAGTTGCAGCAGTTAAGGCTTGGAACACAGACGCTGCTGAGTACACCCCAGAGCAACAGGATGCTGTGTCCTCTTTCTTAGCACCGTGGGATGAAAACCAACAGGTTGTTTACGTTCCCGACAAAGACAATCCACTCAAGGGTAAATACGCAAACTCTACGTACACAGTCCCACACACTTTAATGGGTAACTTCTGGGATGCAGCGTGGTCTGACAAACCAATTAGCGAATTAGGTAATGTTTTATCTGAAACTTTTGCAGGGACTGGCTCAATAGTTTTAGCGCCACTATACTCGGCTGTTTTTAACAATGAACTTGAGAGTAATGGTAAAAGCGTTACTAACGAAGTAGCTGGTACAAAAAGATTTGTTGATAAGGCACAGTATGTTGCTGAAGAACTATTTATGCCGGGATTTGTTAAGGATATTGAAAGGTGGAAAAAACTTTCAAGGGAACAAGGGGACTACTCTAAGAGTGAACTACTCGCCCGTGGTGCTGGTTTTCGTATGTATGATTATGATGTAAAGGAGAGCGCACCTTTTAAAGTTAAACCCTTTATGCAAAGTGCTAGGGGTAACTACTCTAGTTATTTAAGTCAGTTAGAGCGTAATGAAACAAGCCCTATTGAGTTAGAGAAATCTTATCAAGAAGCTAACAGAGTTTACAACGAAAACCTACAAAGCGTTAGGGGTTTAGTACTTAAACTAAACACATTGTTCACTCAGAAGGCGGGGATGAAACAAGAAAAAGCTATTGATGAGATTACAAAAGTCTTAAATGAAAGTGGGGTTAGTGGTAGAGATTACTTTGCTATTATGGAAAACAAGACAGTAACCCTACCAAGACAAAGAAGCGTTAGTATATCCGACAGATATGATGAAGGCTTGACGCAGTACGGTAATTTTTCTAACCTGCTTAAAAACACTGAAGACCCTGCCCTAATGCAAAAGTTTGGGAAAGAGTTTAAAAGGAGAGAGCAAGATAAGATTTTAGGTAAGAGTGAAGCTGATAAGAAATTTGCTAGCATGTCGTCAATAGATAAGGCTTCCCGTATTATGGAAAACCCTAACCTATTTAACCCCTACTTAAAGCGTGGTTTAATTACTGACGATGTAATGCTTAACTTAGTAAATAATGGGTTCAAACAAACTAACTAACCCTCACATGCAATACATTCACCACTGCTGCCACGTACACCTGCCTCGCTTCTTAGATAGTACAATGATTTTATGTATTTATCTTTGAAGGCGAGCTTGTGTACTCGGCTAATCTCTGCTTCAGGTACATCACTAGGAAAGAATAAGTTTAGTGATTGTGCCTGACAGATATACTTCTGTCTTGCACTGGCTAGACGTACCAACACTTCCTGATTAATCTCAAAGCTAGTCTTGAAGACAGCCTTCTCCTCATCAGTTAGCCAATCGACTAGCTGTACTGAACCATTGTCCTTGATAATCTGATTGATTGTCTCATCACTGTATACGCCCTTAGACTTCATCAGGTCAACTAAGACGGGGTTAATACGGTTAATCTCCCCAGCAGGACTACCCTGTACGAATACGTTCTTATACACTGGCTCAATGCCTTGTGATACAGAACCACATACCAATGCACTAGAGCTGTTAGGAGCTACTGCAAGTAGGTGGGTGTTACGTACACCATGACCCTTACACCACTTAGGCTCACCCTTAGCTTTTGCTAACCACTGGCTGGCTTCCTTAGCCTGCTTCTGGATTACCTTAAAGATATTCTGGTTAAGGTTGTGTGCTTCAAAGCTTTCAATGTCAATCATGTTCTGCTGTAGGTACGTATGGAAACCTAGTGTGCCTAGACCTAATGCACGACCACTCTCCGTAAACCGTACAGAACTTTCCAAGCCCTTGATACCCTTGCCCATCTGTATAAACTCTTCGGCTACACAGTCCAAGAAGATAATGGAATTGTGTACCGCATCAGTGTCAGCCCACTCATCGTATTTAGATAAGTTCATGCTGCTTAACACACAAGTAAACGTATGAAACTCATCACTGTGTAATGTAATCTCAGTACATAAGTTACTAGCTTTAACTGACAAGCCATGCTCCGCGTACATTGGTGGGTTCTGTGCATTCATCTTGTCAATAAATACAAAGTAACCTTTGCCTGTTTGCATCTTAACTTTCATAGCTTTCTGATAACGTGCTACTGCATCAGCATCACCATCATCAAGCCGAGAAATAAAGTTATCAGTAACCAACCACCCAAGGTTACAGTCATCAGGGTGATTAACTAGGTGGTCTGATACTTCCCAGAAGTCACCATGCTCTAATTCCAAATATCCTGCCCATGCACCTCGTCTAGTATTTCCTTGTGATACATCGCGTGATAGCTGGACAAAATCTCGAAGCACTGGTAGTACTCCACTAGCCAATCCTCCCCCGCTGATAGGAGTTCCTCGTTCTCTAATAGCTCCAAGGTAACTAGAAGTTCCGAACCCATTCTTACTAAGGACTGCAACCTCTTTCTGTGCATCGTAAAAGTCATAGACACTATCCTCTATATAGTTGCCACTGCATGATACAGGACAGCCCCTTGTTGTTCCCATGTTTGCTAACACAGGTGTTGAACAGGCTAACCAGCCGTTCCACATTAAGTTAAAGAACACCTTTCCCCAATGCTCCTTGTCGTGCATATGACTAGCAGCCCTGCCAGAGATACGCTTGTAAATTGAGTATAGGTCGGGGCAGTCTTCAGTTGTGTACTTGTCTTTAAGTATCTGCCATGCAGGGGTAGTCACCCACATAGGCAGCTTACCTTCTTCCTGTAGCTGCTTTCGCTCTTCACTTAACTCATCGTAAATTGATTTATGCTTTACCACTTCTAAATGCCTCAAATGTTTCCTGTTCAAATAATTTCTTTAGTGGTATTAGCCACATCCTAGATGCCTTATGGTCGCCACCCTGTACTGACCTAAACTTATTGTTTGCTATAATTCTTTTTAGGCCAGCTACTTCAAAAGCTAAGGTTACATACAGGTCATCACCAAGGCTTAGGTTATGAAACCAGTAGTCAGCTTCTGTAGCTTCAATACCAGAAGGTTTACCCCAGCTTTCATACTCTATAACTATGTTACCCGTGTTATGCCACAAACCTTTTTCTGATTTTACTTCAATCTTTTTCTTCTGGAACATGTCAGCTACCATGTCCTCCATCACCTCACCGTATGCTAGGTCTATGTCAAACTTCTTACGGTTATCCTTACTGGGTTTCATCGCCTTATCTACCATGCAAATTTACCTTCCGACCAGTCTCTGGTGTAGTTGTTGCCTTGCTTAGTGAAAAAGTCATGCAGTGAACCACTGTTAATGTTCTTGTAGAACCACTGACTAATAGGGTCATACTCTACAGTAAACATAGGAGCTATGTCCAGTTGGTTTAAACAAAAGTTTAACCGCGACATAATAAAGTTTTTCATCTGTGTATCAGTGATACCCTTGATGTTACCCCTCTCAAATATCATATCGATGATACGGCTTTCGTGTTCTAAGACTTGAGCGCATGTGTTCTGTATCTTCTTTACAATCCTAGCGTACTCTTTCTCGGACGGCTTCAGTTCGTCTCTAAGGGTTTTAAACAACCATGCCCCTGCCTCGCTATGCAGGTTCTCATCCCGTACAGAGAAGTTAATACCTGCCGTCATGTTCATCAGTTTGTTCTTGCCTTCCGCTTGGAAGTGCTTTAGGAAGGCGAAGTTACTGTAGAGGATTGCACCTTCAGTGATACTACCCATAGCCGTAATAAGCATAGGGTCATCAGTCTTAAACTGTCGGTCAATCCATGCCATGCGGTCTTTCAGTACCTTGTCTTCGGCATAGCTACTGTAGAACTCGTCAGTCTTTAAGCCCATTACTTCATTCAGCTTGTCATAGAAAGGTGCGTGTACATTCAGTTCAAACATACCAAACACTGATGCCATTCTTTGTATCTCTGGACGTTGGAATGTCTTACGCACGTAGTCCAGCCAGTACTCGTTACCTACGTGGAGTTCGTACAGAGTAAATAGTTTAAGAACAGTAGTAACACCATGTAGCTCACTGTCAGATAGATTAGTTTTGAGGTCATGTATATCTTTCTCCATTTCTATTTCTGTGGCAGTCCAGAAGATACTCTCCTGCTGCTCGCAGTAGTCAATAGCTTTAGGGTAGTCAACTGTGTACGTTGTCTTCTTCTCTAATAATCTACTCATACCAGTCTTCATCCTTATTGCTGTGTAATATAATGCCACGTAAAAACCACTCAATCATAAACGTACGCATGTGTTCTTCTCTTTTATTTTCAAACGTAACAAAGCCCATGTAGGGTAGCCAGCCACCAAATAATGGGTAGCCGAATAAAAGTATTGCGCCATCAATCTTATCTAGCTTTAGTGGCATTAAAGTAAACTTGTAATTTACATCTTCTTGGTCTTGTGGTTCCATTATAATTCCTTCTGCAATCTTTCGTTGTGTAGTTCTACTCGGTCTTCAAACCTAACTACTAAATCTTCAGTGTTAATCTCAAGCAACTCCATGACTGTCTCTTCATCAAGATGCTCTAGCTTTTCGCATAGTTCCGTGAATGTCATAATCTCCTCTACGTCAGAGTAGACAAGGGATGCTAGTAGTATGCTCACTACACGCCCCTCAAATGTTCATCTCTGTACTGCTGTTTGTCTTCGGCATTTAGTCCCATGTATTTCTTTAACTCTCTGCATTCATTTACTGTGAAGTATGCAAAGTTTTCCTTGTAGCACCAAGCCCCCATACACAGCTTACTACCCTTGCGTACTTTCTTGTATGGGTCAGACAGAACGAAAATAAGTTCATGGTCTGGATAGCTTTCCCGTACTGACTTGTACTTCAGGGTATCACCTGCACGAAAGAAACCCTTACACTCAATCAGTACATTACCCTTAACAAAGTCTGGGATGTACTTACGGTGCATGATGTAGGGCAATGATGATGGCTCGAACTCAAACCCAAACCCTGCTGTGTTAGTAGCAAAGGTTCTCTCTAAACCACTGCGGTAGGGGTCTTTCTTTTTATTTTTAGGTTTCATTTAAAATCCATTGGCATTTGTTTGTCACGCTGTAACATCCACAACAACTGTGTGTTCTGTACTGCGCGGTGGTAGCCATCCTCAAACTCTTTCTTATACAGTTCGATAATGGTTTTATCCCAATCTTTCCTGTCAGTGCTATCTAAAAGCTTTACTGCTTTCTTCTCACCAATGCCACGTATGCCGATGATGTTGTCAACCTTATCACCAGTTAGCATTTGCTTATAGAAAAAGTATTCACCTTCTTCTGCGGTAACAGTCTGCCATGTGCGCTTGACATAATTGTAATGCTTACCTTCAACCATTAACAAATCTTTATCTATCGTAGCTATTGCTGTGTCTTTAGTTTGCGATAGTGCTAGAGCATCATCGGCTTCTATGCCGTCAACAGTCTGTGCTTTGAAGTGCTTGGTTAGGTAGTCTCGTACAAGCTGGTAGTGTACTGGTTTTTCTGTGCCCTTACGGTTGGCCTTATAATCTTCGCGTACCTTATAGCGGAAGTTATTTTTGCCAGTAAGAAACATTTTGAAGCTGTCTGCTTCGGCGTGTTCTATAAACGAATTAACAAAAGTCTTACAGGAGTACAGGACGTAGGAAGTGGGGTCAGCCGTAACTAACCCCGTCTCCTTATCCTTCTTCTGAGAGGCAAACCCTATCCTGTAAACAATAGGGTCGCCATCTATTAGAAGTTTCATGACTAGAAAGGAATGTCATCTGACAAGTCTTCATCATCACTCACAGCCTTTAAGTTAGGCTTGGTACTTGCAGTCTTCGCATTCACACGCTTCTCAAACACGAACCTAGCAAGGCCAAACATAGCTTTCTGTGCTGCATTGTCTTCATCATCACAGTCGCCTACACAAGCGTCCGTAAACTCTGAAGCTGCTACTGCCTCATGGTACTTAGTAGGGATAGCAACAATGCTATCAATGTTGTCGTACGTTCTATCACCACTAACACTGTGCTTAACTAAGATATTACACGGCGTACCTAACACTGCATCCCAGTCAGCAACCTGTCCATCTTGTGCGGTTGGCTGAAAGGTTTTGAAGTACTTGTACTCGTTACCGCGTTCATCCATTGTTTGGAAGATGTTAAACGGCTTAGTCCAAAGTAAGCGGGGACGCATCGTGCCATCAATCTCAACCGCCTTGCCCATTACCTCAATGCCTAATGAAATTTGCTGACACGCTGGCTTCTCTTCACCCATGTAGCTGCGTTCCTGCATACCTAAGTCAGCCACATATACTAAGCGACCTTCGTGTTCACCTTCCGTTAGGTTAGTGTACTCAACAGTAGAGTTGGTTGTTGCAGCTTGCGCTGACGTTCTATTTAGTGCCATTATATTTTTACCCCTTTAAGGAAAATAATTGTACCAGTATATTATACCATATTTTAGTGAATTTGTGAATAGTCTGTGCCAAATGATACGTCACAATCTAACTCACGATTTAACTTTAACAGTTTGTTTACCTTTTGTATAGCCTCCTTTAATAGTAATGATACTTCTTCTTGTTTAGCCTCCTGTAGTTCCAAGATAACCTCATCGTGAAACTGTGCGGTTAGCTGCTTACGCTTCTGGATAATGAATGCAACCCACATATCAAAGCAGAATGTGCCCGTACCTTGATTGAGTGTGCTGAACTTATCCTTCTCGGTCTTTAGGAAGTAGTACAGCTTGGCGACTGGGTTCCACAGCCACAGTGTACCTTGGACGTTACGTACCCCAGCGTTCTTAGCTATCTCCTTCAGTGCCCAGTTACGCTTCCAGTAGGCCTTGTGTATCTTGGTGGCTTCAGCCTCACTGATACCTAACTGCCGAGATAACGTAGCAACACCAGCCCCATACGTACAGGCATAGTTACCACCCTTATAGTTATGACGCAGTTGTGTTACCTCATCAGTCTTGTTGCCTGCTTTGTACTCGTCCACTTGTTCTTGTGTAACTGCACCAGCCGATAAAGCTAAGTCAAGGTGGGGGTCAAAGCCATCCGTAGTCATAGCAGTAACGTAATCAGGGTCATAGTCCCACATGTAATGCTGCTTAGTTCTATCCTCCAGTGAAGCCATATCAGAACCACATAGCGTGTGTCCTTCTTTACGTACTGTAAATAATGCACGTATCTCTGAGCCGTACGGCTTACGTTCTGAGGGTAGGTTGACGCACACGGCATGTTTAAACCGTAGTGTATTAGTCAAGCCCTGTATCTCTGCCCTAACAAAACCATCTACGTCTACGTTATCCAGTAAGCCCTGCACTAAACCAATGCGGTGCTTAACCACTGTCATTGTGTGTAGGTGTTCTAGTTCTGGGTGGTCTTCAATCAACCGTACCACTGAGGTACACAAGTCACCGTCTGGCTTCTTAATCTGTGCTACCTTGCCACTGTCCTTCTTAAACTTCCAAGTAGCAGGAACCCAGCCACAGCTTTCCAGCCATGCTTTTAATTGAGGCACGCTACTAGGGTTAGGCTCTTGGTGTCCTACCACCACCTCGATTACCTCATCGTGAGCAAAGTCTAAACCACGCTCCTCACACAGGGCTTGCCACTTCTCACCAGTAGCAGACAATGTACCGTCCTTCTTGAATGGTTTAGCTGGACGCTTACGTTTTACCATCTTAGGTACTCGTGGCATTACCTTGGCTAAGTCATCAACTGCAACTGTGTATTTTGCTAACAGTTCGTCAAGTAAATTGCTGGCTTTGTTTACGTCCAGCTTCCACTTGCTTGCTTCCTGCATTGCAGCACAGTTCATCTTGAGTGATAAGTACTTAACCAACCTGTCAGGATTACCATTGTATAAGTTATCTAGGTACTCTTCTTGGATAAGCCATAGCTTGTGGTTAATCTTTACGTCCTCTTCACAGCGGTGGGTGTAGGTTTGCAGGTCAGCCTTCTCCCAGTCTTCGACTACTGGCTTGGCAATACCTAAGCGTTCACCCCACTGAGCTAGCCCATGCTTAGGTAGCTGAGGATACAAGTACCAAGACAGGGCTAGTGTGTCCACAATCTGCGCCTTAATCTTTATACCCAGCAAGCGTTCCAACACTGGCTTATCGTAGCGGATAAAGTTATGGCCGATGATACGGTCTTCAGTAGTCAAACTGTTTAAGAAGTTGGTAATGCTTTCATAGCTAGTCATAGTCGCCATGCCGGACACAGACATACAGTGTATCTTAGTGGCCTCTATGCCATCGGTCTCTATGTCTATAACGTAGTCAGTCATTACTTAAACACTCCTTTAGGTTCCAAGTAAGTTACCGTATCTTCATCAAAGTATACGTCTGCATTGTACGACTGTCCGTACTCACGGTCAAACAACATATAGAATTTGCTCATGTTCTTTTCTTCAGGTGGGCAATCATCACTTCTATCTCTACTAATACCGTGTCCGTAGTGGCACCACTTCTCAAGCGCCCTACTACCAGTGAACTCCCCTGACAATACCTTAGCACCTTGCTCATGCGTCCTAGCACCTTTAGGCTTAGGGTTTACGTGGCTGAAGCCGAAGATAGTAATGGGGTACAGGTTCACCAAGTCAGCCATGTCGGTGGCTATCTCATTCAGCTTGTCGTTCGCCTCAGAACTATTGTATCGGCTAACTAATGCAGTCAGTGGGTCGATAATAAAAATATTGATACCATCCAGCAGGTGCATCTCTTCAATAGCTACACGAATGTCAGACCAATCACGACTAGCACCCCTATCGTAGAACCTAACACGCCCGTCCATAGCTACCAACGTATCATGCAGTAGCTGGTCTTCATATTCCTTATCAGGGCGGGTGAAGTCTAGCCGTGCCTCTTTACTTGCCAGCTTCTTAGCGGTGCGTACTGGGCTATTCTCAAGGTCAAACATACCCACCTTCACATTCTCACTGTAGCAAAGGTGGTGTACTAATTGATATTGCCAGTCAGACTTACCAATCTTAGGCGCTGCACCTACAATGTGGATATTGTGAGGGCGTATGCCGAAGGTGGCCTTGGTGACAGTAGGCCAAGGGAAAGATAAGCCCATCTTAGGACGTTCCATTGCCTTAACAATAATATCCTTAACGTCTACCACTTCACCCTGTCTAATGTGTTCACCATTCCAAACGCAGGCCGTATAAAGCTCATTTGATTTGCCGTCCATTAACATCTCGTTAGCGTCTTTATACTTGCCTAAGTTAGCAACTTTAAACAGGGGGAACACGCGCAGCACTTCCTTAGTCGCTCGCTTGCCAGCCTCGTCATTATCAAAACACAACACCACCTCCGAGTACCCTTCAACGAACGAACGGTTTGCGAGTAGGTCTTTGACTGCCCCAGCTGCCCCTCTCGTAAGACTGACAATATTAGGCGCGTACTTGCTGTACTTTGCTGGTCGATTATCCGTCACTGTTTGAAATAATGACATTGCGTCCAGCCTCCCCTCGAAAACGAACAGTTTCTTACCGTTGCGTTCACAGTTATGCTGGTTCCACAGGTCAAAATCTCCCTTCCTATCGCCAACTGCGCTGAATGACTTAGTAGCACACTCACGCGCCTCATAGCCGATAAGCTCACCGTCTCTATGGTCAGCGTAATAGTGATTTGTAATGGTACTACCATCTTTTTCACTCACTGCAATTTTGACTGGGAAATTCTCTACAGTATCCAGCCGTAAACCCCTATCGGGTATGGCTAGTGTAGGCAATTTATCTACGTCAATCATTCGCATTTTACTCTCCTTCATTGGCTTTATACTAACTACGTTGTCTGAGTTCATGGGGTCATAGGTTTCACAAGCCCAGCAGTAAGCGTCTAAGCTGCCATCTTCTTGGACGTATACCTGCTTGCCGTCCCCTGACCCACAACCGCATGATGTCTTATAGAGACACTTACCCTTGCTCTTATGCTCTACAGTAGCCATTATTCGAACCGCGTAAAGGTTTCGGTGACACTATCATCTGCGTAATCATACGCCACTAAGTACAGGTACTCACCCAGTGCCGCGTAGCTTTCTTTGTCTGCACTGTTATGGTGTATCTGTTTTAGTATGTCCTTGAGGTCTTGAGAGCGTTCCTTGTACCCATCATTAACCTGCGTTGCATTAAAAAGCACGTCCTGAAAATCATCTTCTATCATATCTTCAACTAGGTCTAGCATAGCACTTTCCTCACTGTCAGTTAGTGTAACCTTATCTTGATAATCATCCCAGTCGTGGTGTGGATTATTATAGTTCATTGCTCTAACCTCACTCGTAGTTCGTGTAGGAATTTCTCCATACCGTGGCGCTCAATATACGAACTGGCCTCCTCAAGGCACCAGTGCAGTTGATACTCGTCTTTGGCCTTTTCGTCCAGAGTATCAAATTCATTCCCGTAATCATCAGTTTGCATGATAGTCTTTCTCCTTCATTAAAGTGTGTGTGCCATCTGGATACATTACATTATGTACGGAACCACCCCTCATAAATGTAACTTTCCAATGTGGCTCTAGTGGTGCTAGGTTCTCCATAAGGCTACTAGTTACTTCAGTAATTGTAAAGCGTCTTTCTGGTAATTCAAATGAGTGGCTTGGTGACATCTGTACTTTACACCAGTACCTTGCTTGATATCCTTTACGTTTAGCCATTTTTTAATCCGTCCACTGTGTTCTCGTTATCACTAACATGGTCAACGAGCCACCCCATATACACCTCAGCCTTCCTTAAATCCTGTAGGCCGTTCTTATGCCGATACCGAGATACGTACTTAATAACATTACCTAACAAGTAACCCGAGTATTGCTCACTAGACATCGTTAATTCAATATACTCGATAGGTTGAACAGCTTGTTTTGTGTAGTGCTGTTGATTTTTTACGTCTTCATATTCCATACTTTACCCCTTTTAGTTTGTGCGGCCTGTTTATAATATACGAGGCCGAAAATAAATGCTACCCTCAAAAAACACTACAACCAATCCTCCTCTTTGTCAGGCTCACTATCTTGAATACTGAAGTCGGACGCAAGCGGCTCAATCGCATTAACGCTCGCATAACACGCTGAACACAGGTCAATAAACTCGCCCCTATCAATGCCCACATCTGGTGCGTACCTTCTAGTAGCCTCGTAATCATTCAGCAACACGTCACACGCTAAGCACCGCATTTAGTACTCCGAGGCTTGCATTGCTTGCTGATTTAATAGCTCATTTTCTTCGGCTTTCATTATCTCAAACCTCAGTGTGCGTATGCTCTTCGTATGATTGGGCAACGCTTCAAGCTGCAGCATAGCGCTGTATATTTTCCAGTCCTCAAATAACGCCTGTAGTTTTTCGTTATCGTTCATCGTCTAAATTACCTCTGTGATTAATTATCAACCGCTTTATTTCGGTTATAATTCTAGCACGTTGTGCCTCATTAGTATATATTAACGCCGTGTCAAGTCTTGCGGCTGTCTCTCCGTCCGTTTTATTAAATGTTATTTGCCAGCCAGCCAACATGCTAGCCAGCTTTTCCTCCTCAGCCTTTGACATCATAGCTTTGTGACTTCCTGTGTGACGCTGTAACCCATGTCCTTGATTATGCTTATAGCGTGGCGTGTAAGGGTCTTGTGGCCTGCTAAGCGGGCGAATAGCTTAGCCTGTGGGCATACTGGGTAGATGCGCTCATGGCCGAATACGTTCTTGATTTTCACTGTGATTTTCATTTTCTTAAATCCTCCACCATTTTATCAATATAATTATATATTTTACCCCAATCAAACGGTTTATCCCACAGCAGTGCGTCTGTATGGTCGCTTGTTTGTATTCCCTGATGATATCCGCCCCCACCTGCGTAATTTAAAGAGCCAATACGCCTACTATGTATATAATCCTTTACGTAAAACTCAGGCCGCCCGCTACCCGTAAAAAATCTATAGGTTGTGTGGCCGTTGTTGTGTTTCTCCGCTGTATACCACCCTTTTATTTTTGGCCTCTCTTTCGTATATCTGCTGCAAGGCCGGCGAACGTTGTACGGTGCCTCCCTTAACTCAGATATATAATCGTCACTACATTCAGTAAATGTAGCCCGTGGGAATTCTATTGTAGTCATTTTCCTTACGCGCCCCCTATACCCGTATGCGATTGTACGTGCTGTTCGTGTAACTCTTTACCAGCCGTGATGATAGTGAGTGCTACCGCTTCGCTTATCTCGTTATGCTCCGCAAATTTAGCTACTGATAGATAGTTATTGAAATAATCTAAAAACATGGCGCGAAGTTGCTCATTAATTGTATTCATTTATAATTCCTCTAGTGTATATAGTCCCGCAATAAGTATCGTATCGTTTTCTTCATTGCTGACTGGTATGACATGTTGGCGGCTTCGTAACCAATCAACTGCCGAATGATAGCCGCTAGGGCAATCCGGAAAACTTATTCTTAACTCTTTTAAATTTCTATAACAGCTCCAATCCCTCCAAATTGTGAACAAATCAATATTAATCTCCCTACCTAAACGCCTTTCATACTCTTGCAAATAATTAGCTAGTGCGAGGACTTCGTTATGTGTCCATCTTGATTTGTCATAGGACTGCAAACAATTCGCGGTTTCTTCAATACTTAGTT
>Ga0208134_1000619_pt1 | contig 23083 bp, 25 predicted proteins | sample VirMetDEL_Mar_31_FD_184515 | JGI IMG/M metagenome (GOLD analysis project Ga0208134, IMG submission 184515) | Aqueous microbial communities from the Delaware River and Bay under freshwater to marine salinity gradient to study organic matter... | ecosystem: Environmental > Aquatic > Marine >... | reverse complement strand
TATCAACTGCATCATTGTATGTAGCAACTTCAGACGCCTGTATGGAATACTCGTCTGTCTGGATCATCTCTTGGAGTGCCACTTGTTCTGGCTTCGTGTCAGCTTCAGCCGCGACTGCGGATACTGATGTCGCTGTAGCCAATATAGATGTTGCTGATGTTAGTAGGTCAACAGCAAGTGTCAGCTGGTTCATTGCCGCTGTGTGCTCTTGCGTGAACAACTGTTTGGCATCTTGTGCTGTAGCGTAGTCGTGTGCAACCACTTTGTCTAAAGCCGCTTCGTAGGCAACAAACTGTGCTGTTGTTATCTTACCGCCATCTAGGGCATCATCGATTACCACACGTCCTACTGTTGCGTACCCGACAGCACCATTACGCAACTGACCACTTGCAAGTAACCTGTTGTTGATGATGTCAATTGTTCCCTTCAGCTCCGTTATCTTCTGTGAGCCTGTCTGACTGTACTCTGCGAGTACTGCGGAACCGCTGACTAAGAGTGCGGCTGTCACTGACAACAGTAGCTTTTGCTTTTGTTTCTTCATCACTTAAATCTTCTCCAATTCTGAGCAGAGTGTCCCAGAATACTTTGTTAGGCTCATAGCCAATAATGTAGACCTCTGGGTGTTCTCTGTATTTATCTATTGCCGCTTTACCCATTAAGATTTTGCCTGTGACCACATCCATGATTGGACAGGGCGTCGAGGCTAACATCATACTTCGGAATACGTTGCCATCAGGTGAACCACAGAGGATTGATATGGCTGAAATCTGAAGCCCTAGTCCTCCAATTTGCTGTGGTGTTCCTAATAGTCTTGCGTTCTTGCGGCGGTTACAGTGCTCATCCTGTTGCATACTGCCTTGTGAGAAACCAAACATTGTCATTTGGATTCCCGATGTTGTGGGTAATAGACAACTATCGTTACCACCACCTCCCATTACTGTAGGAGCAATAGAGGACATTACAGGTGCGGCCTGAGAAGCCCCAGCGGCATTGTAATTATTGGTTTCGTTAGTTGTCGCATTGTTACTATCGACTTCACTGTCTTGGTAGTTGTTACTGAAGTCTCCGTTGACGTCATTTGCATACGCTGAAGTTGTCAGCAGTATTAATATAAGGGCGAATAGTTTCCACATTCTTCAACCATAACTTTCTCTACTTTGTAATCTTGGCACATCAGCTTTGTCGCCGCATCTGTGTGACCTATGTAGGCCAATGTCTGTGCGTTGAGATTACGTTCACACACTGTATCTCCCATAGGACATGAGGACGGAAATGCTATCGGAGTGTCTACATGGATTTCGGGGATACAGGCTGTTGTTAGTAATAAGGTTGCTAGTGCTAGGACAAACCTAGTCATCGCGGTTTGCCATCTTTTCGACTGATGTGCGGATGTGTTCTATGTTCACGTCTATCCGTGCCATTGAGACGGCTTGCGATTGAACCATCTGTTCTACTTTAGATATACGTTGTCCGAACTCAACGATGTCTGTTTGGTTTTCTTGGATGTCTGACATCATCATTGAGACAGTCCAAACGATTGCTCCAGCTTGTGTGATTAATCCGATGAGGAGGGTTGCGGGGACACTCTTGGCTATGTGCCAGCCATCAGTAGTGTCTGCCATTAGCTTGCTGTGTAACCATTACCAGCGGAAATAGCCGCATTAGTTGCTGTCATACTTTCGTCTGTCCAGTAATCTTTAGCAACCATTAGTTCTAGGTGCTGAGTATTACGATCCACACAGTCTTGTCTGTCTGCCATCATTCAGCATCCGCAATAGTCAGAGTACCAGCTTCGACTTGCTTGAGTATCTCTGCGTAATGCCTGTTGGCTGGGGCTAGTGGGACTGACATCTCTTGTCCGTCTATTGTGCAATTTACACAACAGTTTACATCACTAGAGTTTTTACTATATTGTGCATTTGTAATTGTCATATTATTTTCCATGATTATAACTCCGCACTAAGGCTTACTATTGCCGCCTCAACTTTTGAAAACATAATGCCACCTTGCCCTGCCGTACCACTGACTTCAGTGGCGTTGTAAAGATTAACTTGCCTTGGGTTACCTATGCCAGCGTCTATGCTTATACTATTAAACGTATCTTGCGCCCCATTCCTACTAAAACCATAGTAATCTGTCCCTGCAACACGTTCTAAGGTAGGCTCAGTCCTCATTTCAACTTCCATTTTATAGATACCTTCTAGAAAAGTAGAATTGTGCATTATGCCAGTCATTATTGCTGAACCAGTAATACCACTTTCTCCCCCTGCGATTCGTTGGAAGTACCTTTTGCAAGCTAAAAGTTCATCTCCGTATGACCTATGCTCGAATGGAGTAGCAGTGTCGCCGACTTCTAGTTGGACTCCTGTGATATAGAATGTGTTGTTAGTAGAGGCGATCCAAGATGTTGTTGTATTGTTTGCACCAATAATGTTGCCATCCCCCCAAGTATCGGGCGAAGCTGAAAAGCCGCCTTCCCACAGACAAAAACGCAAGTCAATACCTTTGCCATTATCCGTTACCCATGTGCCAGAGGTATCTGCGGTAATTGTAATGCTTTTTTGCTCCCATGTGTCGGCACTATCTATTGTGTAATTTGCAGTGTAATATCTGTTTGCGGCAGAGTTGCGAAATGATACGCTGTAAGTACCTACAACATTTGAACGAGCATAAAAAGATAGAGTAATCTGCTTTGCATTTGCAGTTCCAAACCCAATTTGAGCAGTATCGTATCCTTCGACCACATAGCGCAAGCCCCCAAAATCACTAGAGCCAAGAGATGTGTCAGCGGTAGAAACGCTAAGTAGAAGGCTGTTTCTAAATCCATCTGGTGCAACGCTAGATTGAGAAACATCAACAACCCCTGCCCCGTTGCGGAAAATATTGAAACGGTCTAGTAAAAAACTACCATCAGAAGGCGCACTTGCACTCGTCCCACGTTGTGCCACTTGCATAGCACCATTGATTATCAAGTTTCTGTTCGACAAAGCCCCATCGTCATAGGCGTTACCCAAGTCTGCTAATTGTCTAGCTTTAGTCATTTAGATAACCCCTTTATATTTCTTGTGCATCCATAGCTGTCTGGTATGCAGTCTTCACTGCGTCTGTCCAAACTGCATTGCATATTGCTTGTACTTCTGTTGACTCACCTGAGATGTTAGTGTCCGCCCATGTACCTTCAGTAGTAATGACACGATTTTCATCTCTAACTTCACCCGATTTAGTTGAGCAAGATAAGACGTGACGATGGAATGATCTACTGATCTCTGTGCCATCTCGTGCTATCACAGTGGCGGTTCTTATTTGCACATGTTTATGATCTGAAACGATCTCAATCTTATCTTCTACTTGTGTTTCTGTAAGTGCCATATTGGCCTCCTATGTTTTATCGTGGCTTTATTGCCACCTGTCCGACCCAAAGCTATGCAGTGGGTTAATCGTCTGTAAAATATGTAATTCCAAATATTAAGTTAGTTTGGTTTGACCCACCCGTCATAATCCAAATCTGATTTTGAGCATAAGCAAATATAGTACCTAAGTTGTTTAATGCTCCGTTTGCCGCATTTCCTATACCTTTGTTTCCAGCGGTAGATGGGTTGAAAGGTAAACCTCCCATATAGCCGCCCATGCCTATTGTACCGCCAGTTTGTTCTACTTGTACTCTTACTAGTCTACCTATTTTGGTGTACCTTGCACTAAATGTAGGTGAACTCCACGGAGAAACATTGCCTTGTGTAGGAGTCCAAGTCCCCTCTTCATAATCGTCCAACTTATTAGCCGACCCAGTACCGCCGAGGAAGACACCGCCTGATAGGTAAGCGTCTTTGAAGCGAGTGTTTGACTCACCTAAATCTATTGCATTATCAACACGGCTGTTTGAAGCCATATTAAATGGTCTAACTGAAGAACCTCCATCAAAGAATTGTAACCCACTATTAGTTCCTGTTCCAATAGTTAAGTCAGCACCTTCAACACCAATACTACCTACAGTATTGCCGTCTTTGGCGAACTGAACAATGTCGCCATCTGTTGAAAGGCGGTTAAAGTAACCTACCTCAGATGTAGTTGCAGTGAAGGTTGCTGCACGGCCTGTAGCCGTTCCTCTGTAAGCGTGAATTTGCCCATCAGCATATGCTGTGAAAGTAGAGTTTCCACCCGCACTTGTGCCGCCCACCATTACATTTTCTGAACTATCAATTGTGAGTGCCGTGGCGTTACCATTGTCGTCGATGCTTGGTGTACCAGAAGGTATGTTTGCTGGTGTAAACGTAGTAAATGCAACAACCTCTAGGATGTCACCTGTAGACGCACCTGATGCTAAGACAACATCTGATCCATTCGTAGCTGTGTAGTCTGCGGAAGCTAACTTAACTCCATTGAGATATACGTCTAAGAAGTTAGGAGTGTACCCACCTGTAGCAAACGATGTCTGCCCTGATGTAGCTGTGAAGCTATCCCTTGTCTGTGTGGCTTGTGGTACTGGCTGTGTGCCTATGTAACCTGACATGTGATTAAGCCTCCAATGCTTCTACCCTAGTCTTTAGGGATGCTATTTCTGTTAATGCTTCTTGTAGTGCGGCTGTGAGTAACGGCACTAGTTTGCTTTGGTCTATGCCTTGGTAGACAGGGATTGTGTTACCATCATCGTCTAACTTATTATCTCCAACAGAAACACCATCTGGTAACTCTTCACTATCTTTCCAAACTTTAACTTCATCTTTAGCACCAGTAATTGCCTCTGGTACTACTGTTGCAACTTCGTGAGCTAAGAAGCCATCTACTACTGTATCCGTATCATCAGCTATAAAGTTAAATCGTGATGGGTTAAGTTGATTAACTCTTGCAGATGCACCTGTTAGGTCTACTACGTTTTCTTTAAGTCTGTAGTCTGAGGATGTGTTGTAAGAAACTGAACTTGATGAGGATGTTATATAACCTCTAGTTGATCCTGACCTTGAAAACATTATGTGATTATCTGTACCACTTCCATCTCCATCTAAAATCAGACCCCAAGAAGAGCCGTGATTAATGTTCATCTTACAGTCTTCAGCCGTTGAGGTTCTGTTTATAAGAATTTTACCTGACGAGTCGAGGCGCATACGTTCTGAGCCGCCAGCACTAAAACTTAATGTGTTAGCCCAAAGGTCTAGATTCTTAGACCCTTGCTTTGATGCTATTTGTAATGTTGTACTACTTGGTGCAGAAATCTCAAAACCATGACTTCCTGTTGTTTGTAAAACAGCTATCGTACCATTACCAGAACGGGTAACATCAAGCGGTGCAACTGGCGAACTCGTCCCAATACCAACGTTAGAGCCACTAACTGTTATAACATCATTAGGGTCATTTACAAACTCAGCATCAGCTTCAGCTTCCGTGTATCCATCAACAAGTGTGACAGATGATTTACTTCCTATATATCCAGCCATATTATGTTTGCTCCAATACACTCACGATAACGTCACAAGATGATGCAGTGTCAGATGTTACAATTACAGTATCTGTAGTCTCCAAGATGATCTTACCATCTAACACTGATAGAGCCGCCCCAGAGGGTATCGGTGCGCCTTTGATGACGTATGCTCCAGCCGCTTGGACATCCACTTTGATCTGTGACGTTGTTCGGTTTGCTAAGTTACACCCGATCATTACTGAGGTAGTTGCTGATGGGACTGTGTATGTTGTAGTAGCACCCGTCCCAACGGATGCACTTGTGTAATTCTTGAATGTATTTGCCATTTTTGATTATCCTAATGCTATGCTCAAAGCTAATGCTTCGTCAGTTGTTCCGTATCCAGCAGTAGCGTGGTTTCCCCACCCGTGAGCCGTGTCAGCTTTAGTGCCTTGTGCGCCTGTAGCGTACCCAGCAGACGCATGATTGCCCCAGCCATGTGCAGTGTCTGCCTTAGTGCCTTGAGCCGCTGTAGCGTAGTCTGAAGAGGCTGTAGCGGCGGCTGTTCCTAGTGTCGGATTGCCCGATAGTGATGCGTAGGCACCATCAAAGAAACTGTCAGTAATTCCGTAGCCAGCTAATGTAGTCGGCTTGCTAGTTAGAGAGGCGAAGGCGTGTACGTGGGATGCTACTGCGTAAGCAGAGGCGGCTGTAGTTGCCGCTGTCCCTAGTCCTAAGTTTGTTCTTGCAGTCCCAGCGTTTGCTAGGTCAGACAGATTGTTAGCTTTGAGTGCCGCTGAAGATTGTGCCGCAATGGATGCGTCCTTCGCAACTACAGACGCATCACGGGCGGCTTCAGATGCCGCTTGTGCTGTCTCTGCATTTGTTTCAGCTGTCTCAGCGTTTGCTTGTGCTGTTGCCGCGCTGGCGGCTGAAGTCGATCCTTCTGAGGCTTTTGTTGTTGCCGTAGATGCTGAAGTAGCCGCATTGTTTGCTTGGGTTGTTGCAAGGGCAACTTGTGCTGTTGCTAAAGTAACTTGAGCCGCACCATTGGTAGTTGCGTCTGTTGCCGAGTTTGCACTTGCAACTTTACTGGCTTCAGATGCTACGGCTGATGCGGCGGCTTCTGAGGCTTTTGTAGTTGCTGAAGTTGCAGATGATGCCGATGAAACACTAGCGGCTAGAGCATCTGCTTTGTACTGGTTTGTGGCAGACAGCGAAGCACTGGCTGAAGCTGAACTTGCGGCGGCGTCTGTTTGACTGAGGGCGGCGGCTGTTGCTGAAGAGGCGGCATTTGCGACTGCCGCATCAATTGCATTTGTTTGTGTGTTAGTTACACCAGAGGTGTTGTAAAAGCTGGTCTTTGATGCCATTAGTATTAATCCTCATAATAGTGCGTAGGTCTGACAACTTGATTGACACCAGATTGCTCAGAACTGTTTGCGTGTTCCTGTATCTCAGCAAGGAAAGACCCAGACTTTTGGTCAAAGATTGCACCACGTTCATCTAAGAAGTAATCAGCCGCATAAGAAAGAGCTGTGTATGTAAGAAGGTCAGAAGCAATGTTAGTCAGCATGTTTGTATCACTGTCGCTTGTCAGTGGGTCTTGCTCTGCATAGTAGTTAAGAAACAAAGAGCCACTACTAGGCATTGGGTGTATCTTTAGATTACCTTGCTCACGACAGAAGAACCTCGGTGATCCTAGTTCACCAGTCTTCTGATACTGTACCATCTCATGTAGAGGTATGCGTGTTAATGAGTTACCATCGTAATACAGTTCGATAACCTCAAGTAAGTCAGCTGGCATTGTTACTTTTGCTATGCCTGTTTCTGATGTTACGTCATATGTATTCTGCTTTTCCATTGCTGGGACACGTAGCTGTCTTTGTATTCTAGTGATTGCTTGATCAATGAAGGTGTCAGCCAAAGCATTCGAACAGTCACTACGATTTAGAAGAGCAATAAAGTGTGCTCGGATTTCACCTTTGTTCATTTTAAATCCTCTTGTTGGTTGTGAGGAACATATCTAAGTCCTCGTTCTTTAGTTTACGGACAATCTCTGAACCTTTGGCTTCCCAGATATTGAATCCTTCTCGCATCCACTTCTCGACAATAGCTGTCGGTATGGAGGCTACTCTCATCATCTCGCCTGTAGGCTTCGAACCACTATTGTTTCGAGCGTCTTTCAGATCGTCTAAGAACGATTGTGAGATGTGCTGTGTGTGCTTTTGAAATAGGTCTCCGTGGTCACTCACGAAGTCTGTTTCAGTTTGTAATAATGTCGGCTGTGTTTTGTCAGTCATTTTGCTACCCTTAAAACGTAAAAAGGCCACCCACGGACAACAGTAAGGAGAGCAAAACCTGTGTGTCTGTGGGTGGCCTAGTAAAGACCTATTAGTGGTCTATTTTGGACTTATGATAATCCAGTGATTTTCACTGAGTCACCAAAGTTTGTGTGTTTACAAGAAACCTCACCAACGATGTGATGGCGATCTGAGTCACCATTCTTCGCTAGTAGTGTTCTTGTGAATGGACGCAACGTACATGTTTTGAACATTGTTGGGTCTATTAGTAGTGCGTGAGTTGTCTTTAACTCGCGGTTCAATACTACTCTGTATTCGCCGTAAGGGCTCACATATAGATCAATCGCATTGACCAATGTTTTGCCTTGTGAGATTTCACGATTACGACCAGATGCCGCTGAGAAACCAGCAACGATTTGTGCATCAGCTGGCTTGATCATGAATGTGTCAACATCAGAACCATTGTCGTATGCTGTTTGACCAGCTAACAATAGTTTTGCTTCTGTTAAAGCATCTGTTGAGTTTGAACCAGCGTCTACGCCTGTAGAAATTTGGTTTAAGATAGAAGTCATCTTACGTGCTGTTGAAGCATTACCAGCAACTGCGGCTTGCTCTACGCCAACCATTGCACGTTCAAAGTCTTTCTTAATTTCCTTTAACTTCTTAGCTAATTGGTGTGCAGTTTCCTTTGCACGACCATATGTAGCTACTGCATCAGCTGTTGCTGATACTTGGAAGGCTTTAGACATGATCTGAGTGTTGTTTGTACGCTCAGTTGCATCTGTCAATGTTGCCATTGATGCGTCGGCTCCCTCAACTACAGCGTTTACAGCTGAGTCTGCTAATGAATCTTCAAGGAATGAGAAAGTTCTAGCTGATACTTTTTCGTCTTTGAACATCGCAATACAGGGCGTAGCGAATGGTGAAATGTTGGTAATGATGTCTGAAACATCTTCCTTTTTACCAACTTGGTTATAAGTTGTATATGTACTCATTTAATTGTTCCTCACAATTTTAGGATTAAGTTTAAGAAGATTTAATCTTCCCAGCGGCTCATGAGTGCGTCTGCAATATCATCAAGGTCTTTAGCACCACTCAGCATATCCATTTGCTTCTGTTGATTAGCTTTCTGGATAGTCTTTTTAGAGGGTGGTGCTTTCTTGGAACTAAGAACCTTCTTGCCACTTTTCGACTTTTTCAGTTTGGCCTTGGCTTTCTTGCTGTTGGCGGACTGTTTTGATTGGTCGTAAAGTCTGGCTTTGTTAATCAGCATGATGACCTGTGGGTCTGTGTACTGATCGACTTGATCCTTGGGTAATCCCGATTTGACAGCATAGTCACGAATATCTGCATAGAGTTCGTTGCCCCAGTCAGGCAGTTGATCTTGGAGAACCTTGACGCAATCTGCGGCGGCCTCTCTAGTTGCTTGCTGGTGCTGTTGCTGTGCTTGGGATACAAGCTGACCACTTTCTTCCTGTAGGAACTTTAAGTCGTCTTCTGCTTGCTTCGCGTCTTGGCGTAGTTGAGAGAATGTTTCTGCATCCATCTCGCGTGACGCTACTAACATATCAATGTCAGCGTAAGGTTTGTACCTAGCTTCTGCGCGTTCCAATAACTTCTGATATGACATCTGCGTTTGAGCCAGTTGTTCTTCTGACTGCTTTCGCTGGGTAGCCAAATCTTGAGACTTTTTAGTTAGAGATGCTTCTTGACCATAAAGCCGCTTTAAATCCTTTACAGATACCTTCTTGGACTCACCATTGACTGCAATGTCTACAACCTGATCGTCAGAAGCCGCTAGAGGTTCGTCGTCCTCTTCATCGTCTTCGTCTATATCATCATCGACATCTTCATCTTCGGTGTCATCTTCGTCAGGGTCTTCAAGTTCTAATTCGTCTTGATCGTCCTCTTCATCGTCTATTTCATCTTCATCTACCTCTGTCTCGGCAAGGTCTTCAGATGTTGCATCTTCTACTTCGACTTCAGATAAGGTTTCCCCGTCGTCCCATCGTCCTAAGATTGCGTCTGCCGCATCATCAACATCTAATGCTTGCGGCTCAGAGTTTACGTTTTGCTCGTTGTTCATGGAGCAGTCTCCTCTTGGCTGTTGTCGCCGTTCTGCTGTTCTACAATGCTGTCACGCACTTGAACTCGCTGTTTTAAAGTATCAACCACGTCAACTAAGGCTCGATAGTGGTTGTAGGCTTGTTCTCTTTTGTCTTTGTCGGAAGGCTCCGTATTTACAAATGTTTGGAAGGTTCTTTCGACAAGTTCATTGATAACTGAGTTGAAGGCGGAACCGCTAAGTACGGCTCCAGCTTCATCACCAGCCACCACAAGTTGCTCTTCTTGTGTAGACATGTAGTTCTCTCTTTTTGGTTAAGGTTGCTTATCCGTTAGGACTTGCGATTGCTCTGACATCATCAGCAGTTCTTGCGATCTCTAGTTCCTCTAAGTTCACGAACTCTTTGTGTTCAAACTCAGTCTCATTAAGGTCTTGCTTGTCAGATTGTAGGGCAAATGCTTGTTGAGCCTTCATAGTGTCTAGCTCATGTTTCATTTGCCTCATTTGTGCATCAACTTGCACCTTCATTTCAGCGACAGCTGTTTGTCGTTCTTGAAGTTGCATTTGTTGCTGTGCCATCTGCATCTGCATCTCTGCATTTGGATCAGGTGGCGGTGGAGGTATCATCGCTGGGTCTGTTAAGAAGTCAGCAACATTCTTGATACCTGATTTCTCTAATACTGATGCCAGCATCTTGAACTTGTTCTGCGGAGAGTACATTTGTCCAAGGGTAGGATCAGCGGAGAATAGTTGATGGAACGACAAGTGCTTTTGCACCAGCTGCTCCTGATCGCCGTAGCCCAAGTGGAACTCAACTTGTACGTCACGTTTATCAGCCCATTGCGATGGGTCGATAGGGACATAACGTCCAGCTAACTCAACAATCTTCTCTTCAGACTCGTTCTCTACAACTAATGAATAGACCATTGAGAATAGAGGCTTTAGGAAGTTGTTCGCAAAGTTACGCGCTATGATCTTCTGTCGCTGTTGGCTCATTGTAGCTAACTGCTCGACCATTGCCGCTGAGTTTTGTTTGCTTATAGCGTCTTTATTAAGACCTTGGGACAGACGAGAGACACCAGAGGTATCTTCTTTATCCTCGTCTAACATCTGAATAGTCTGGAATACAAACGGGTTCAAAGATGCTTGAGGCATAGGGGCAATTGCATCAGGGCGTGATACGTTCACGATACCACCGACACGATTGTCTATTAGTTCTCTTGGGTTCGTAAGACCACCTTTAACCACTGTATAACGTGGGTTGTTAGTGACCATAGCGTGATCAAGAATAGAACGTGTTAATACTGTACGTGCATTTTGTATTCCTAATAGTTTCTCAGCAAAGTTGTTGCCGTGAAAAGCATGTGGAATAGGTAGTGGCACGAATGCTACGAATGGACGTCTGTTTACTATCTCTTTCTCAAGTAAGATGTTTGATGCTTTGACTATTTTGTAGAGTTCAGCAACACCAGTTCCTTCAACATCTAGCTCAATGAAAGCCTCGACCACAGTTACTTGTCTAGTTTGACGCTGGTATCCTTTTGCATTGAAGCCTCGGTCTGCACCTATGTCATCAAAGCGAGAAAGTATCTCAGGGTCGTTGTCAAAGTCTGTGTCTTCATTGTCAGAGATTTTAGCAACTAAGTCTTCGTCGTAGCCCATCTCGATAAGTTCAGAGATAGACTTCTTAGTTCTATGTGCACAGAAGCTAACGTCATCTAAAGACTTTGCCTGTGGTTCAATCAAGAACTCTTCTGGTGCAATAGCCTCAACCTTAACCTGAGATGTGTCACGGGTTACACGTAGCTCACCAGAGAACATACCAGCTTCTTCAGTAAGTTCTTCGATCTCTACATTATCCTCTGCTAGAAGAGCATCAAGTTCTTCCTCTGTGAGATTTTCGACATACTCAAGTGTACTTTCGTCTTGCATACACCAATAAACTTTAGCAACGCCAGCACGAGCAATAAGGCCATCGTGAATTACTGTCTGCATAGTTTCAAACAGGTTGTTTTGGCGATGTAGAACGTAGTCGGTGTACTCTGTGCAGACTTCAGCTGTAGGAACATCATCAGCATTCTGTGGTGAGAACCTGAGTGTTTTGTTTCCTGTGCTGAATGTCTCCAGCAAAGCCGCCTTCATACTTTCTACAGCATCATAAACGTCCTGACTTACATACTTACTATTACCATCATGCGCTGGGCGTGGCAGTTTAGCACTGTAGTAGTCCATTACCTGTCGGCGTTCTTTTGACAGCTCAGAGTCATAGTATCCAATGGAACGTCTTAGGTTAGTATCTACTATGGACACAACCTGATCGTCGTCGAGTTTTTTATAATCTTTATTTGATTTCATGTCTAAACCATCTCAATATAGTAATCGTCAACTGCATCTATGGGCTCCCAAGCACCTTCATGAATATGATTGGCTAGGGCTAAACTCATAACGCAGTCATCAAAGCATCCAGCTTCCGCCTCCATGCCGCCACTTTGTGTGACGATGTATGTTAGCATTTCCCGAATAGTGACTTTATCGTTTAGTTCGATCTTACCCTCTCGAACTGAGGCTCTGAGTTCATCAATGATCAGAGGTTTTGTCTTGGATGTAGTAGTAAAGCCTAACTTGATTGTCTCTTTGTCAGTTAGTTTATCTACTTGTACTTCTGTGTAGAAGTTGGGGTAGGCCATGTCTTTCCCAAGACGGGTACATGTTAGAATACCATGGCTGTTGTTCTCTACAATTATGTAGGCAAAGTTGAAGAACTCACCTAGCTTATAGAGGACAGTTGCAAAGTAATCAGGATGAACTTGGGCACGATAGGTTGCCACCTGTCGTTTCTTGCTGTCGAGAACTTGGGCAACCGACCAGTCACCACCTCTGACACCCATAGCAACGTCTGCTCCTATGGTGTACTTCTCGCCATCATCTAGTTTGCGGTAGGTTGTCAATTCCCCACGCATGTTCTCAAGCCAGTCTTCACCTTCCAGTGCTAGACGTGCTTCGATGTCTCTTGATTTCTTCAAGTCATCTTGTAATGACTCTGGATTAAACACAGGACGCCCAGTGGTTAAGAAAGCCTCTTCGGGCTCCGCTGGATATTCCTGTCTGAATAAATCTATGCCGTTCTGTGCAATCTTACGCCGACGAAACATTAGCTGTTCGTCGTCTAGGTCGTATTTCTTAGATAAGTCCTCTTCCTCTGGAGTTATCTTAAAGTTCTCAGGTACAGGCTCACGATACTCTGGGTCTACATACCAAGGGATAAACACGGGGACGTATCCGTTAGAGCCATCCACTGCACCTTTCCATAAGTCATAGAATATACCAGAGACACCATTAGCTGTGCTCTCAACGAATACAGCTGTGCCTTTCTTGCTAGGTACGGCTTGCGTCATACCATTCCAGTTTTCTAGGGCAGTTGATTTCTGCCAGAACGCAAGTTCTGATGCGTGAACATGTGTAAGTGTCTCACCACGTCCAATGCTTTCACCACCAGCTGTAGCAACCACATAAGAACTATCAAGGACATCAAAGGTCAACTCGCGTCGAGATGAATACTTTGTGTGTGGCTTGAGTAGTTCTGGGCAGTTCTCATGGTAGCGTTTAGTCATGTCAAACAGTGCTCTTGTACTGTCAGAATGGTGTGTGACCACCATTGCTTTACATGCTTTACGCTGGGAAACATTAAAGTAAAGATAGCCGCCTACATAAGTTGATAGACCTTGCTGTCTAGCCTTCAGGATGATGATGCGAACCTTGCCCTCAGTAGCCATTTGTTTATCTACAGCTTCTTGTAGGATAATCTGTGCTGGCTTTAGTTTGAGGGGCTTGATGTCTCCATCTTTGGTTCTGATCTTGAGTGCTGACTTAGAGTAAAAGTCAAATTCGTCATATAGTTTGCGGCGTACTTCTTTAAGTTTCGTTTCCATCGTCGGTTTGCTCTTCCTCTGTGTCACTTACTAAAAGCGACTCCAAGAAGGCTTCTGCTTTACCAACAGTGACTTCGCTCTTTGATACTGGTTTTGTCTTAGTAAAGTCTAAGACCATTCTTGCGGCTGTTAGTTTGTCTCGGTTCTGCGCTGGTTCACGCATAATCTCGACAGCTGTTTTAAGAGCCTCCACCGCATATTCATCATCAATATTATTTTCTTTAGCCATAATAGCCACAATCCTTTCAGCGTCTTTCTGTGCTTGTTTTCGGATAGGAGTAATGGCTTCTAGTGTGTAGCCATCTGGAGTGCCTACTGGCCTTCCTCCATTCTTACGTTTTTTGGTTGACCACTGCTTGCGTAGTGCTCTTCCTTCCTCGGTTTGCATTAACTTTGTGAAGTAGTTGTTCTCTTTTGGAGTTGCCTTCTTTGGATACTTCAGTTCCTTCTTTGGCGACTTCTTTCTTGGTTCCTTGGGTGCTCCCATTGTGCTCTCCTAGTATGCTTGAGATTATAGAGTGTGTATTTGGACACTGCTTGCAAAACACTATGTCGATAAAGGAATACTTCATCTCCTTTAGTATCTGTGACTTTTGATCTTTGGTTAAAGACGATGCTTTTATAGTCTCTATAGCTTCTAGGTATGGCACTAGGTCATACGCTGTTTTTACGATCATTTTGCTTCCTTGAAATAATAAAGCCCCATTGCTGGGGCTGTATGTTGTTATGCTGATAGGATGCCATCTTGCGGACTGAGTATGCCTTCATTCGGCTCTTCGTCCTCGCCACTTTCCTTTGCAACCATAGCTGAAACTATAGCTAATATTGTTGCGAAAGAACTTGAGTAGAACCTAATCTGCTTGTTGCCAGCTTTCTTAAATTCATCCCTGATAACTTTAGTTGTCTCAGGCATTAATTCTTTGGCAAGTTTTGGATTGAACATATAGACCCACACTGGATCAACGGCGGCCTCTGCAAAGTTCATAGAATATTTCTGGTATTTTTCAAGACCCTCAGAAACACGACTGACCGCCTCTCCTTTATCCATAGAAGGATTATTAGACATAAGTTCTTCGATACGGGTTGAAAATGACCTTATAGCCACTGTAGAGTTTGGGTTATTCTCAGCATAAGCCTTTATATTCCACTGTAGGTTGTTGATCTCGTCAAATATAGGACTGTTGTCTTTTAGCTTATGGTATTCCATTAAGACTGGGGCAATTACACTACCTGTAAAAGTCCCATCTCCATATACGTTCATCTGCCCCGTAAAAGCATTTCTACCTGATTTTGAATATGGTTCAGATATACCTTTTCCAGAAAGATTACCTTGAGTAACTCCATGCGCCACCTCATGTAAAAGAGATTTTATAGCTTCAATCTCTGTAACTCTTTTTAGCTTTTTAGTTTCTTTATTTAAACCCTTTGAGGCATTTGGAACCATAGTAAATATTGTACCACCAGCCCCACCTTTGTTCTTATAGTCACTAAAGAAAGCCTGTGTAGTGGGCTTGATTGTACCAAAGCGAAACTTAGCATCCTCTCGCATCCTACTTATACTTTTGAAAAGTTTGACTTGTAGACCTAGCTTCTTAGCCGCGTCTAGTGCTGTATCCCAGTCTTGGATACCATTTTCATACTTTGTACCTTTCTTACCGATTTCAACTAAGGCTTCGGCTTCTGGTAATTCTGCTTTTACTTCAGCTGGTGTGGGTGGCTCAGTTCCTACTGGTTCTGGTGTTCCAAGTACCCCTTGGTCTCCGCCATCTCCCACGTTGGGTTCTTGCTGAGTTCCTCCGCCAGTCTCTTCTGAAGCTGGAGGGATAGTGGGTGCTGGTTCCAAGACAGGAGGTGTCGGTGATACCGCTGTAGGTGGTGATCCTGTTGTTCCAGTTGGCTCATTTGGATTAGTTACTCCTGTGTTTATAGCCGCCTGTTGCGAAACGACACGGGTATGATACGGCATTAGGTACTTATCTGCAAGTTTTTCGTTAGAAAGGTTCTTTCTTGCACGATCAACAAGTGCCTGTGATGCTGTCTTAGGGTCACTCCCAAGGCTTAACTGATATTCACTTAACGAGTTGTTCAGAACTAGCCTATCACTGTCAGAAACAGCTTTGTCTTTATCTAGCTTATCAATCAGGTTCTGCACAAACTTTCTGTTGTCATCAATGCCCTGTTGAACCTCTGGACTACGCTGTGGTGGTGCAGGGGGTGTAGGTGCTACTGGTGACGTAGGTGTAGCTGGATCAATTTTTGGAAACTTAAAGCCACCTTTAATTACACCGACAGTATAAGATAGTGTTTGGTCATTGTCTGGCATCTTACCAGTCTTTAAGTGTGACTTGTAAGCATTGAGAGCCTTACGGACACTAGCATCTGATTCTTTTGCAAGTCGCCTGTTTAAGACCCGTAAGATTTCAGCATCTATTTGTTTTGGTGTCATATCACCAAGGTTGCCAATTTCACGTAGTCCTGTGTGTGCAATGCCTCTAGGTGACTCTGGATTAGGGTGTTGGCCTTCCTCATACATTTTGACAAACAATGATTGCTTTTCTGCATCTGCTTTAGCTTTTGCCGCTTTCTTCATAGCCTTGTTGATAGCATCTTTGGCCTTTTTATTGGCCTGTGCTTGCTGGGCTTTGTTTAAGGGTAGGCTTGTGCCTGTAGGTGTATTAAGGCCACTTTTCTTGATGTTCTTTTTGACAAAGCGGTTCACTTTAGACCTACGGCCTGTGACTGCATCTATTGCACGTCCACCAGCAACTAAAGGTATTTGTGTTGCTAAAGATGTACCACCTGTTCCAGCAATAGCACCAAAGTTTAACATACCAGCAACATCTCGCGCTGGGTTGTATCCTTTGCCGACATTATTGATCGGGTTGAACACATCAGTAAACTTAGAGAAGCCACCTTTGAGGCCAGATGCGTAAAGTTCTGTAAGTACATTTGACTTATAGAGCCCATTCACCATCTTTTGACCAACTTCTGTTGATCCAGCGATGTCTTTTACAAACTGTATGTCAGCTGGTGTTACGTTACCTCCGACTTTAAGGTTAGAAGTGTTGATTATTCTTTGGAATCTTTTCTGATCAATGCTGTCTAAGTCTTTTACAATCTGTAATTTAATCTTATCGCCAGCACTCTTAACTTCATCAGCTATTTTACCTCTAACACTTGTTAGTGTTTGGTTAGCACCTTTTAGTGAAGAGGGGTCGATGTCTTTAAGGTTATATCCGCTGTCTTCTGATATTTCTTTGATCATACGAGAGACATCACCAGCCGCCTGATCAACTTCTGGTGCAAGTTCTTGCCTTGGTTTGAAGACAACTTCACCAGTCTTAGTAACAGTTGATATTGCTGTGTTAGCAACTCCACCTAGTGTAGAACCAATAAGCCCAGCGTCACCCATGCGGTTTACGACTTCATCAGTAACATACTCACCACCTTTGATGGCAGTGTTACCCATGATGGTAGCTTCTTGACCAGCTTCCTGTATGCCTTCTTTGAGTATCTTTACAGTATAACCACCACCTTTGACGGGTAGTAGTTCTATGAGGCCAGAGGTTACAGCCGCACCCAAGTCTTGCATGGTTGCAGTTGTGTCTATGCCTTTTTCTTCATGCTCGTCGCGTGTCTCGCCTAATGCACTCAAAGTACCATAGACTGTACCACCGACAGCAATAGTTGTGCCGACAATTGGTGCAGAAGTAACTGCAAGACCAGCACCGATAGATGCCGCTGTACCAGCTAGTACCTGTGGGGCGGCTTCCGCTGATCCGTAGAGTAAAGATTTACCAGCATTTGCAAGATCGCCTTCGCGTAGGTTCTTAATAATGCCATCAGCACCATCAGGACGCTGGTAGTTTGCTTCTGCAATCTCACGTTCATTGCGTTCAGCCATTTCTTGCCCATAGTTCTCAATACTTTCTGATCCTGTCAGTTCCCCAACACTTTGTATACCCTGACCTATAAGTTTTCCTGCATTATCGTAGCCAAATTTAGCCGCGCCACCAACTGATGTGTCTACTTCAGCTGTCTTTGTGGTTTTAGCTTCTAATGCCTGACCAGCCGCAATCAATTCGTTTGCTGAAGCAATGTCGCCACCAGCAATAGCTTTTCTTGCCGCTACTTTGTAATCTTCTACAGTATAATCAGCCATTAGTTACCTCTACTAGCTATCAAGCCAACTCTGGCTTTCTTTTGATATTGTTGTGTTTCTTGAAGTAGGTGCTCTATATCTATAAGACTGCTCAGACTCGTTAATGACTACATTACCATTTAGTCTGTTTTGCACGTTCCGTAACGCAACCATTCTTTCGTTAATCCAGTCCACCCAAATCTTCTCATCTTGAAAGTTCTTTGGTGCTGGTTGTAAGAATAAGTCCATCTCTTTGTTAGAAATAGCACCCTTTGTCTCTGCAACTCTGAGTAAGGCATCATCAACTTTAAGTCTGCTTAACAATAGCCTTCTAGCCGCATCTGGGCTACCAGTATAGTTGTCAATAAATGACTTAAAGATACCACCGACACCTGTTAGGTTTCCACCTTCAGCTTTACTTTGTGCTATTGCATCTAAACCAGACTGAAACGAGTTCAGCTGTGAACTTACGTTATTAAAAGTTTCTTTATCTTTGTCAGATGATTTACCACTACCTTTAGCCTTCAATGCCGCTATGCGTTCTTCAGCAAGTCTTGTGGCTTCTGCTTTGTTAAATGCGGCTGTCTCTGAGGCTCTGTTAGCATCTTGGATGTTGCCAAACTCTTGAGTTGCGGCTCTTGCTGAACCAGCAAATCCTTGGTCTGAACCACCGATTATAGCACCACCGATACGCATAAGTGCTTCGTTTCTGTTGATCTTAGCATATGGCATCATAGAGCCACGGGCATTAGAAGACACAGCACTACTTTTGCGATCATTAGATGATGTAGTATCAGTGTTTAATACACCTTTACCTTTATTAGACACAGGCTCTTTTCTATTGTTAAGGACTGCATCTGCATCAAATGTTTCATCCTGTGCGTCATTGTTTATTCTTGGTATGTTCATGTAAGGGTCTAAACGTGCGCCTGTGGGCATCTCTTGATCAGGGACGTAGTTTTGTTCGGGCATACCATATTCACCTCTTCCACTACCCACGGGATCACTAAGTGCTCCGCCAGAAAAGTATTCTCTTGCCGCATTAAGTTCTGTAGGATCAGCATTTGGGTTCTGTAGTATTCCCGTTGCTGTTTGCTCATCCATAAGTGGAGTATTTGATTCTGAAGGCACTTCGAAATTACCAGAAAAATACTTTCTAGCATTCAATATAGCGTCTTCAGTTGAATTTGGGTTTTGCAAGATACTACTTGCTTCGGATTCATCCATAAGTTTCAGTGCTGGAGCAGACTGTTCTACTGGTGTCTCTAATGCTGGTGGCATCAAATCATCTATGTAACCATCTGAACCTGTTTTCCCAGAGAATAACCTATATGCCTCAGTTTTTTCTAGTTGATCCATGTCTCCGTTGTACTGATCTGACAATGCCTCACCAAGAGTATCCTGTGGTAATAAGATTGGTTTCTTTTTCTTTTTTTTAAGTAATATTGCGCGTGACATTAGAAACCTCCTTTATCTCGTATGTGGGTTGGGTGTGCTTCCTCTAAAGAAAGACCCTGTACCTTGCTGTGCTTGTGGGTAATACTCTTGCTGAAAACCGAAGCCAGCCATTCCACCACCAAGTGCGGCGGCATACGGATTATTTAAGTTAGCTTGTACGCCATTACCAGACGAGTTTGGAGCCTTACCCAAGATACCTGATTGATAGCCTTTGCGCTGATCCATCTCAAAGTCACGCTGGTCTTCAAATTGTTGCTTCTGATCATTCAGCTGTGCTTGGTTATAGCCTTGTAAGGCATTACCAGCGTTCATACCAAAGTTAGCACCTTGTCCTAGTGTATTCATACCGACACCATAAGCACTTTGGATGCTTTGGTTGGCTTGTCCAGCACCTTGCAATGCAGAACCTTGGTCACTAAACTGCTGTGCCTGTTGGTTAAGACTACGATCAATAAGACTATTCTGGATGTTTGTAGCTACATCGGCACGTCTGTCATCATATGCTCGGTTAGCTACTGCTTCCGCTACACCAGCGCGACTAGAGTTCATGTTGCCAGAACCCATTGCCGCCATGTCTATACCAGTCAAAGTGTTTTCTTGTAGGTTACGGCGATCATCACGCATTGCGGCGTCTACTAAAGACCCAGAGTTTGCTGATGCGTAGTTCATAGCGTTACCAAGTCGGTCTTGCTGTGCCGCTTCTGACATACCTTGATACTGTCCGTACAATGAGTTTGCGTTGTTACCAAAGCCAGCTGTATTGCCCATCATGGCATTACCACTGTTCATCATGTTAGTACCAAAGTTGCCCATAGTATTTGCAGTGCCTGTCTGGAACTGGTTAGGTGCGGCTAGAGTTTGGCCTTGGTAGGCTCCAGTGTTTAAGACACCATCTAGTGCACCTTGACTGCCTTTTAGGTTAGCATCCACGTATGGTTTGTATTGGTTAAACGCCGCCATCTTTGCGGCATTTGCTTTGTCCATAGATTTTGATTGTTGCTTTGAGCCTAGTAAGCTGGCTCCAGCACCTATAACTGCACCCCATGGTATCATTATATTATTCCTTTTATTTTATACAGCAACCCAAGCTGTGCCATTGTAGACAACAAGTTTAGATACGCCTGATCCTATTGGTTCCCAAGGTGACACAGCAAAACGCACCATGCCCTTTCTTGGGTTGGTAGGTTCTCTGTCGGTTACTTGGGTACTTGCGTCTGCTAATGATTTTATAGACGCTTCGATCTCTCTTAGTTCTTCCTGTAAGTAGTTGGGGAGGAACTCTGGAGAGAGTGTTGGTGCTTGGCGTCTAACATAAGCAGACACCAGCATATTAATTTTATCTGAGATAGCCATTGTTATCTCCTACCAGTCACAGTGATCTCGACATCCATACCCGTAAAGTTGAAGTCTTTGTCATCTGTGGTTGCCAGCTTGTACGACAAGTATCTGCCAGACATACGTGCATCTACTTTGTAGTCAGTAAGAGCATTAAAGGTTACTGCACTGCCGTAGTTAGGGGTGGCATGAGGTGTATCGGCAGCTCCAAAAGTAAAATTAAACTGACCATTAGAACTGTCAGTAGATACTTGTGGGGCTAGTCTGGAGATAACCTTGTAGCCTGTCAGTGGTATTCCTTGTTCATCAAGGTCAAGACCTACACGTTCTATAAAGAACGGCTTAGATACTGCCGTGTCTATAGCCTGTGATAGACTACCTTTTTCTATCAAGTCGATACCATAGACCTTACTGTTAGCTACCCCACCCCCAGCTTTCGCTAGGACAAGTGGGTGTCTTTGGTATGGGCTTTCTTGAGAGTGGTATGAGCCACCTACAGTTTCATAGGTAGTCGTAGCGTCTGCATATGTTGACGCTGTGTTTACGTTGGCTTCAGCACCAGAGACTACGTTAGGTAAATCATAGAATGACCATATGTCTTCTTTGTAGTTGTAGACAGCGGCTCGGTTACATGCGTCACCATCTGCGTATTCAGCCATGTCGTCTCCGCTGTGGTAACAGAAGTATACCTCTTCGAGCATTGAGTTATGTAAGACAAAACACTGTTCAGTCTTAGAGTTGTCTAGGCCGTTAAAGATGTAGTCTCGGACTCGACCATCGCATATAGACTGGCGTGTGTTGCCATCGGTTACATATATGTCATCCCTGTCAAAGACGTAGTGTCTACCTTCGATCTCTTGTATGCAGTTCTGGTTGATTACCCCAGCGTCATCAAAGAGTTTCCTAAAGTTAAATATGAATGCACCACCGACAAACTCCATCATCCACACTTGGTCTTGTGAGTAGACAAGGAAGTTGGAGCCTAAAGTAGCACCATCAACTATGGGGGTCTTCATTTGCACTAGGTCATTAAAGCCAGCACTGTTGGTTAAGTCTGAGGCATCCCATGTACTAGGGACTTGGTTAGCTAACACGGGGTCACTAAAGCGAACTCTGTTAGGGAAGTCCGTACCGCTTTCCACTGTTCCTAGTGCTAACAAGAAGTCACCATATGATCTCATGGCTGTCGTGGTTACGCCACTAGGCCAGTTGGTCAATGCAGTAAAGTTAGTTGCGCTGGGTACTCTATGTACTGGCACAGTGTTTGATCTGTTGATATACTGGACGTCTGCAAGTATTGTAGCTGTCACGGGTGTGATAGACGATGCAGACAGTGAACTGTTAAACTTCTGGGATAGGACACCATTAGTCATCTCAAAGATGTCAAAGGTATCATCCACCACTATAACTGTATCAAATCCCGTGAGGGCATCAATCCCATAGATAAACTTAGGAGTGACAGTAAGGTTGCCTGAGATGCTCCTGTATACTGGTGCTCTTGTTACTTTGGCTTCATTGAACCTTACGTTCTTAGCTCTAGTGTAGGCATTTATGGGTAGGCTGTATGGGTCGATGTCTGTAATGACACCAACAGACCCAAGCCCACGGATAGGGAGGTTAGTCATGGGCTACTACTCCGTTCTTATGTTTTCATTATGTATGCTAGGGCATAGTACGGAGGTCTGTTCTCATGGGCAGTTCCGCTACCAGTGTTGTTCGTTGTACCACTTACAGAAACTGTGTGACTGTGGTTCCCAGCAGACCCAGTGTTTACGTTTCCGTAGGCAGGATCATTGGTTGCAAAGACTGTTGCCGACCCATCTCCCCCACGTGGCCCATACCAACCAGATGAGTGACTGTGTGCACCTGTAGTATTCGTAGTACCAGTGCCACTAAAGCTGTGACTGTGGGCTGGTAGGTTGGCTGTAGATAGGTTGACAGCATCAGTACCACCAGTGGCGTTGACTGCATAGGATGAACCAGCACCCACCACAAAACGATTACGAAGGTCTGGGGTACTGTTGGAGCCATTACATAAGACCCAACCAGAAGGGATCGCTGAGACTGCCCCAGACCACATAATGATACCACCAGCAGGGATAGCTCCACCAGCGGCTAGTGTATTCAGCTGTGCTGTCGTGGCAGTCAATCCGTCTAGCTTATTGATCTCTGATGTAGACGCTGTGACACCATCGAGAACATTGATTTCTGTGTGTGACGATGTGATTGCACCAGTGACGTTTGGTAACGTAGCTTTGATGGTAGACTTTAGAAGTCGTAAGTGGTCATCAGCTTGCGCCAAGCCGTCTGTGGAGGCTGGGTTTGAGGCGTTAAGACTGCTGATGTAAGTTCCTGTTTCGAGTGCCATATCTGGGGTTCCTCTGTTGTGTTTCTGGGGATGGCTCTTGTTTCGAAGGCCGAACAACAACAACAACAAGAACAACCTTTAGCCTTCTTTTT
>Ga0208134_1000618_pt1 | contig 23102 bp, 31 predicted proteins | sample VirMetDEL_Mar_31_FD_184515 | JGI IMG/M metagenome (GOLD analysis project Ga0208134, IMG submission 184515) | Aqueous microbial communities from the Delaware River and Bay under freshwater to marine salinity gradient to study organic matter... | ecosystem: Environmental > Aquatic > Marine >... | reverse complement strand
AATATATAAGTGGTTAGTTTTTCGTTCTCTAATTCAAGCTCTTTATTCCTTTGGAGTAACGCTTCAATTCTTGCTTCTTTATAACTTAATAGGTTGTGACTCATTTCTTTCTTATTTCTAATGTTGGATAAGCATTGTAATATCTTATTTCATCTTGATTTGAGCCATATCGGCTATCTCCTCTTGTCTCTGTTCGCATACCTGTGATGGGATTCAATCCTAAATCCCACCACGGTTCTACTAACTTAGGCATCAGCATTAAGCTTTAATTGCTTGTTAACCTTATCAGCAAGCTGATCGTAATCTACATCTCTAAGATAAGCCATAGCATAGTCCAAACATAATTCTGGGTTACTTGCTAATAATGTCTCAATAACTAATTCTGCTGAATAAGCATCTAATTGTTTGACAATTGATTGTCCGTTTAAAACCTCTTTACTAACAAGGTAAGTTTCGTGATTAGTAAATCCTTTGTAATTTTCTGTTTTCATAATAGTGTTATTTGATTAATACCTTACAAACATATACAATTATAAAACACCAGTCAAGTATTTAGGAAAACTTTAACATTTATAAAACAGAAAGCCCCTCCGTAAAGAGGGGCTATCATCAACAATAACAAGGGAAAAAGGGAAATTCAAGTCCACAAGGCAAACTGTGGGGGTTTGAGATCATCTGTATCAAAGTAGACTGTTTCTCTGTCTACTGCTATACGTTCAACTCCGAAGAGTATTAATTCTTTTATAATAGCCATTCTTTTGCGTGGCCCAACTATTCTTAGTCTTATAGCCTTTCCAACTCTATGGCTGTCTTTAGTTGGAAAACTATTCTTATCAGCATATATCTTGGAAACATATCCAAGTTCTACATTTAAGAACCTTCTTGTCTTATGCACTATCTGATCTAATATCAGAACTGGCTCCCTCTCCATAAAGTTATATCCGCTTCCTGGTTCTCCAGGACTATCAAACATATCCCAAGTAAGGTAATTAAGACCTTCAATATTCTTTCTCTCCTCTGGTGTTAAATCCTTAGTATCCATCTTGGTGTTGCAATAGCAACTTACCTGTGGCTTCATCTAAGTCCTTAATCGCTCTGTAAATTGCTCTACTGTTTTTTTTTACTTCTTCTTTGTCCGACTTAGTACTATCGCTTCCTAAGTTAGTGTACATATTAGCATCTTCAGATAACAGTTGGTCAATTCTCTCTATAACAGTTTTGTTATAGTCCTCTGCTATTCTTAATATTTCCTCCTTATTAATCATACATCAAATATACACATATACCTTATATATACATAATATAGTTTTCAACAGTTGTTAATAAATAAATGAGTGAAAGACTTGATTATTAAAAATAAAACCTGTAACTTCGCCTATATAATAATAGAATGCAGCAAAGCAGCTGACGAGCCTAAAGCGAGGCAGCCCAGTATAAAGAACCAACTGTATAGGGGATAACTATGTTATTCTTTGTTCTGCTTAACAGCAGAGCCAAAGTAGTAACCAAAGATGCTTAGTGCAACACCTTCTACAATTCCTAATAAATGTATAAATATTTCTTTATTAGACTCTGGTACTTCAGTAGTAACCACAGTATAAACCAAGAATGCAAAGGAAAGTAATCCTACAACTCCTGTAGCATTGAACATCCAATCAATTCCATACTTCTTTACTTTTACTTCTCTCTCCCTGGCTGAATCTCTGTCCATTACTTCAAGCTCATACAGCTCTACAAGCTGTCTATGAGCCTCCATCTTATCATCAGCAGACATATTACCATCTTTGTCTATTAGGTTCTTTATAATGCCTAATATGCCTTTATCTGGTAATACATCACCTATAGTCTCAACAATGCTTGGTGCAGTTCCCAAGAGGAACTTTCCAAGCTTAGTGTCTCTGAATGGTTTTTTATCTTTCATTTAGGGTACTATGTTTAAGAGGCTACTGTGTTTAAGAGTTAGTAAGTCCAAATTACATTAGCAACCTTGCTTGGATCTCTGTCAACGTGAATAAACGTATCTGCAATACCTATTCTATTTAAACCCACTTTTAATAATGCTGTTACTATTATATGTCTTGCAGCACTATTAGTGCAAGCTATATCTGCCGCTAAACCTTTTGTATGACTTGAGTTAGAAACCCCACCAACCTTACGGTTGTGGTCTTCCGACCTATAGCCACTTGTTATTCTGAATGGTATATCACATAAAGAGCGTGCTTGGTCAAGTCTACTTAAAAACTCCATATCCATAGCTTCGCCACTACCCACAACATCAGGACTATCAAACTCAGAAAGTTTAAAATATTTCATAGTATCTTACCAATTAACATACTTGTTAGAATCATTATAAGCATCCAAAAAACACCGAACTGAAACATATCCCAAGTCGTTCCGTTCTTCTTTTCGTGTAGCCATAGCTTTAATTCTATAAACTTAAATAGTATTTTATCTGTTAGCTTTCTCATTTATTTTCTTTTTTACAAGGTAATATAATTCTTTTCCTAATAGTCCAAAGAAACCACCTACAAGACCAACCATTGCTGCTTGTGCTACTCCCATTAATGATACAGTTGATAGGGCTGTAAAAGTAAAGCCGCTAATGAATGATATTTTATTGTCAAGTCCCATAGTTAAATGGGGGCTTTTACACCCCCTTTTATTTAAAATTGATTAGCAAATGCCATATAGATATAAGTTCCACCGTTTGCGTTTATCCAAGCCTCTCCAGAAGTTGTATTAAATCCATCTGAATTAAATGTAGTTTGCCATCCTAAACTTTCGGCTGCTGATAAATCTGGGAAAAGAGACTTGCCAGCACCCCTTGCATTATCTTGAAGCACCCAACTTCCATTTGTATCTGTTCTTTTTATTAATAAAAATGCAGGTTCAAAACCAAAACCACTAACTGTTGTGCTGCCTCCTGTTCCCGTATAACTACCAAACTTACTGAATCCTGCAACCTCTGCAAAGCAGTAGGCTATAAATTTATTAGCAGAAAAATTAGTTTCATTATCCTCTCCAAGAACTAAAACACTATCTGTTGGTTGACCAAAAGGTCTGTTTGTTCTTGAATCTAATACTTCTGCGCTTGTGCTATTTAGTATTAAAGAATAGTCTATGCTTGTTAATCCACTATGCCAAACTACCCAATTTCTTGCATCACTTCTATTTTTCCAAATAACTACATTAGGCACAGCTGAAAGCCCGTGTCCGACCGTGTCTCCATTAGCACCATTACCTGTATAACTAACAATACTAAACCCAGCAGCAGGATTTGCACTAACAACAGAAGGAATACTACCGTTACTGTTTATAGCAGGTAATTCTGCTCCTTTCCAGTTCCAAGCTACATAATTTTCAGTACCAACTCCATTTACTATTGAATTGCCACTTAAACTAAATCCATCAATATCAAAAGAAGGTAAATACGCACTTCCTCCACCATCATATTCAGCGTTTGTTAAATTACTTATTAATACTTTATCAGCACCCCTAACAGAATCAAAAAGGTTGTGATAATCAGCAGAGTCAGTACGACCTTTTATCCACACAAAATCAGGCTGAAAACCAACGTCTGTTATTGATTGAGGGGCTCCTGTACCATCATAAACAACAGTATTAAAACTATCTTCTAAAGAAGGTTCTACTGTAGTAGGGTCAGCAGCAAATGCCATATAGATGTATTCGCCGCCGCTTGCGTTATAATCGCCTGTATTCTGTATTGGTTCAAATCCATTCTCGTAAAAATTCATAGGATAAAATCCACTTGTACTTCCAGTATCTTCTTGAGCAGATGTATTTGCATATAAAGAACTGTTTTTTGGATTTGTTAAGTTTCTTTTATTATCTAACATTACCCAAACCCCTGTACCGTCAGTTCTCTTAACCATTACAAAAGCAGGCTCAAATCCTGTTACAACAGTATTACCACTTGCGCCTGTACCAACATACGAACCAAAAGAAGAAAAGCCTTCCACTTCTGCGAAACAGTAGGCTAACCACCTAAAAGATGTTCCAGTCCAATTTGCTCCAAATGTATCATCTTCTTTAACCCAAGTTAAATCAGAATTTTGAGCAGCATTACTTGAAAGTATTAATGACTTTGTGTTATCTTCTGGGTGTGATACATACCATAAATTTGAAGCCCTATCTAAAGTCCTTGCCATTATTATTTTAGGCGATTGTCCTAAACCGTGACCAACTGTTTGACCTGTAGCAAAACTATCTGTCCAAGTAACAATACTAAACCCTGCCTCTACATTAGCAGATACTTGACTTGTTATTGTACCGTTTGTGTTTTCTACTGCTTCACCTCCTGCTTTAAAGTTCCAAGCAACGTATTCTTTGCCTGTATTATAATTAAAATAACTATTGTCAGAAGTTCCTGCATTACCAGTAAATCCATCAATATCAAAAGAACCTAAATAACCATATTGAGAAGCATCTGTAGCAAGTGAACTTTCTGAATTTGTAAGATTTGACGATAGCATATGAGAAGAACCAGCACCTCTTACGGAATCATATAACGTATGAGAATAAGCGTCTGTTCTTGCTTTAGCCCAAACTAAATCTGGTTGAAAACCTACTCCTGTAATAGAAATATCTGTATCACCTGTTGAAGTCCAAGTAACAGTGTTAAAATGCTCACTTGGTACAATAGTAGGTGTACAATATTCTTCTGTGTATAACGCTTCTACTTCGTAAGGTCTTAATGCTCTGCTAAATATTCTTACTTGGTCTATTGAGTTATTAAAATGATAAACTCCTAATGTTGCATTATACCATTCTCCTATTGATAGATATGGTGTGGTATTATATGTAGCTGATTTTGTTGCTGATGTAAATAGCTGCCCATCTATATATATATTAAAAGTATTAATTGCATCCCAAGTCAAAGTAAACATATGCCATCCATTTGACAAATTAGGCAGTGTCCCAAGATTTACATCGTGAGAAGCAGAATATCCTTGCACATAGAATTGACCTGACGATTGGTTAAACCATAGCCCCATACTCCTGCCTGCAACCCCCCATTCTCCTGTGCTAAATATAGCTCCTTCTGTTGAGCCATTTGTATAAACCCAACCATTATAAGACCTTGCGGCATTACCTGTTATAGCATTAAAAGAAGAATTTAATATTAAACTTGTACTCCCATTAAACACCCCTGCTTGACCAAACTGTCCTGCACCATAAGTAACATTTGAAGCAGTACCATCATAGTTTCCACTAACATCAGTAGCATCGCCATTTAATTGATATAAAGCAACACCACCACCATCAGGAAACGGGTTGTAATTATCTACTGTATTAGTACAAGCACCGCCACCGCCTGCATCATTACTTTTTATTAGTCTATTATTCATACTATTCAGTTAATGGTTCAACTTCATCTAAACTTGGCTGCGGATAAAATGCGTGCGTGTATCTTAGTACTTCTTCTACTGTTGTTAATGCGTTAATTTCTGTTTCAAATGTATCTGACTTTGTTACTATGTCAAGTCTTTCGTCTGCTATTTCTTGTGGTATTTCTACTGCTCTTTCAGCAAGTCTTGTTACATACCAATCAGTAGGGCTTAATAATTTACCAGCTTCTGTTTTAATAGCTGAAATCTTGCTTGCTTTTAACTCTGCAATATCATAGTTAGGTTTTGTTTCAATAACATTTCCTTCCTCGTCTAATACATCGTGAGTACCCTCTAAGTCAATAGCAACTACTTTATAAGTAAATGCTTTTTTCTTTTTATCAAAGAACATAGCAGAAAGCCTTTCACTAATCTTGTCATATTGCGGTGTAACTACATCGTAGAAACCAAACTCTGTAGGGTCAGCTACTTTTCTAAAGTTTAAGTGTAAACCACTTTCGTCCTCCCATACATTAGGAAGCCTTCTAAATGTTTTAATATTTCCGTTAATTTCTTTTGCTTTCATATCTACTTTTTTATTGTGCTTTAGAAACAGACAGCCAATAATCTCCATTGGCTACTGCTACGATTTGTATTAAGTTGGAAACAGTACCGTCATAAGTACCCGCTATTTGTTTGGTTCCTACGGGAAAAGAAGGTACGAAAGAACCTGTTACTATTAAATCTTTTACCATCCCAATATTAGCGTTGCTAAATGAAAAAGCGGTATCAGCCGTCATCGTAGCAGTAAATATTTGTTTAGAAGCAAAGTCTAAAGTTGCCGTTCCGCTTACATTTCCTTGTGCATCTGTTGTTGTAAATTCAGCTCCTAATTTAGCATAACTAATTACATCGTCTGCTATAGTTAATGCGGTTGCTCCTGTTACATCCCCTGTATGGGTTGCATTAGGTGCAGAGTTAGTTAATGTGAAACTTGGATATGTTCCACTAACTGCAATATCTCCGCCATCTGCTAAAGATACTGTTTGGTCTGGTGCGGTATTTGTAACCGTTACATCACCTGTTGCTGAACTTACAGAAACCCCTGTTCCAGCTACTATTGAATTTACTTCGCCTTGACTTTCGTCTGTGTAAAGTTCTGTAAAGTTAGATTGCACCTTTGTGAACGCATCAAACAAGGTGTCTCCTTGTCCTTGATTCGCTGGGCCAATATTAATGTCTTGTTGTGCCATTTATTTGTTTTTTATCTGTTAAAGTTGTGTTCTATCTGTTGTTAAATATGTTGTGTCTGTTCTATAAGCCGTTGAGTCTACTGATATTCTGAATGTAACCCAACAAGTTGGAGATGCTATGTCGTTTATTGCGTTAGTACTCCATAAAGTATCGGCTCCAAAAGAGCCGTCTTGTTCCATTTCACAATATATCTTTCCCCAATTTATTATGTTTGACATTCTTTTCTATTTGTTTTAAGTAAGCTTCTAACTTTATTATATTACTCTTTTTAGGCTTATATGTTTTAATTTCCTTTTTCTCCATTACAGAACCCAAGAATGAAAGTTTACATCACGATCTGGATACATTTCACCATTAGTAGATTCGTTATATTCAGGATAATCCTGGCTATAGAATCCCATATAGTCCACAAACCTACGAGTATAAAACTCTGCGGTTTCTGTTACTCTATTCAACATAGAATTTAACTCCTCAACAGATATAGTTTCAGCATTCTCACTTCTATGTTTAAATACACCACCATTACTAACTTGATACATAGCAAAGGGCAAATAAGCACTTTGCGTAAACCAAACAAGCATAGGTTTGATGTATATATCAATCAAATTCTTATACTTAAGGTTCCCAGCATCATTAATCTCATTAGATATTACTAAAGCTTGCAACTTGTTGTATAATTTACCTCCTAAGTAATTCTGTATGTGAGTATCTTGTGCTACTTCAATAAATTGTATTAATTTATCAGCATCAACATTCCCATCAATGATTGATTTTCTTTTTAAGTCGTTTATTGTTATAAAAAGTGCCTTTTCTGCCATATTTACTTAGTTTTAGGATATGCACCTCTATTCGGCATATCAGTAGGTCTTACTGGTACTTCTTTAGGGTTTGTAGGCTCGTTAAAACCATCTTTTACAGCATCTGATGCTTCTACTTCCGTATCAGCACTTACTTTCTTCTTGTAAACCCTTCTTTCCCAGAAATGGTGGCAATTTACACCGCCCTTGAATTTAAATAGGCTGTAATTTGCTCCATTATGACCTAATTCTTTGTTTAATCCTCTGAACGACATCTGTGAGATGTCTTCCTTTCTGAACACTATCTCCTTCTTAGTTAAAGACTCTAATTGCTTACAGAACTTTCGGCTATTTGCAGACTCTCTAAGAGGCCCGTAGCTATATCTAATCTTATACCCCGAATTGTCTTGAGAAGAGCGTGCAGATGCCTTAGAATCGCTCTCTGTGACTGCTAATGCTGTTAAATCAAACTCTTCATTGTCGTTAGTCACTTCTTCAGAGTGTACAAGCTCCCAATCAGAGCTAATTACCTCGCCCATCTCTTCTAACTGAGCATATAAATCATCACCCTCATCATCAGAGAAGTCTAATTTAGCCTGGGAAGATAATTTCTCCCCAGTCTCTTCTTCTTTTCTAACTTTAGTGGATATATTTTCTAACTCTGTAAACTCTATTGGTTGTAATGTTACGAAGTATAGGTTTAAGAAGATGCTATTGAAATTAAGTATCTCTTCCAAGCCATCTAAAATGGCTTGTTGGAATGGTCTAATAACAATGTTATCCATAAGGATAGAAGCAGTTCTTAATTCTTCTGCGTTATTACCAAAACCAGTATTATCTTTAATACCTAAAAGTATTGGAGATACAATACCGTGACCAAGCATTATCTTCTCTCTACTCTCATCAGCTAAGAACTGATACTGAGCGTGAGCATCTGGCAAATGTATTGGCTCTAAGTCAGCCTTTGTTTCAGCAGACTCATTGAAGGTAAGAATAAACTTACCAGCATTAGAAGAGCCACTAAACTTATCCATTATCTTTCTTTCAATTAACTCTTGAGTTTCCTCATTAGGAACACCATTATTAAAGTTAATCAATAAAGATGGCTGTAAGCCATTCTTTATGTTGTTTATGTGGTAGTTAGATACTTCTTCTTCAAGTGAGCAGTACTGAAGACAGCCATTGTAATCTACAGGAGCATAGTAATAGAATCCAGATCTGTAAGGCTTAAATACATAAAGCTCTATTTGGTCTGATTTACTACCGCATCCAAAAGTAGGTATTCTTTTAGGGTTATCAGAAGGCTTTATATCAGCCCACTTAGGATGATAGTAGTAAGCACTAATCTTTCCATCTTTAGCCTTCTCAGCTCTCAATGTTTCCATTGGGAAGTGTAGTACTTTTACTATACTTGTTTTTTGTTTGTTATACACTACTTGAATTGCAGCTTGACCAAGCATCTTGTAGTCATTAGCGACCCTCTTAATCTCTCTTGATTTAAGAAGCATCTTCATTTTAGTATACATCTCTGGCTTGATTGCAGAGTCCGTGGCTTCAAGGCCACGGCCATATATCATATCAACAATACCATTAATACAACGAGCATTGGTAGGACTACCTAAATACTTGTCTATTAAGCTATCAAAGTAGTCATTATCTTCGCCATATTGAACCCAATCTTTACCATAAACCTCCTTAACAGTTGGTGTTTGGTATCCAGATAAGTTTACGATCCTTGTAGAACCTTGCACTTTCTGTTTTGGCTGTATTGTTACGTTTCTGTGTTTCATATTATAATACTATATATTCATCATCACCATTACCAACGTATTCATTGTATTTGTTAGTATTTATAGTGTGAACAATCTCGTCATCAGTTTGGCTTGTTACATAAGCCTTATCTCTGTAAAATAAAGAGCCTCCTCTTGTAAACTCTAAATAATATGCGTTTTCCTCAGATAGTATACTAAATGCAATATCCATATATACAAAATTACTATTGCTATCTGGAATTGTCGCTTCAATATCTGTAATAGTCTCAGAATTGTTTGTGCCATCCTCTGTTATTGTCAAACTAACATTAGTAAATGATGCAGCTACAGTTGGAAATTCCCTTGGAATAACTGCAATTGTTTGAGCATCTGTACTTGGTAGTAATCTTATCATAATATGATAACTGAAAAGTATGTTTTTTGTTTTAAATAGAAAAGGGAGGGCTTTCGCCCTCCCCCCTTCTGTGTTTAAGAGTACTGTGTTTAAGAACCAGCTACTACAGTAAATCCAACTGCTGTAGGAGTATCTCCTAAGAAGTTAGCAGGAACTCTTTCCATTCCTGTCAATGTAAGTGTGTATCCACTTAATTCATTCATTGCACCACCAGTAACGATAGTACCTCCAGTTACATCCATTCCGTGTTCTAATCCAGCTAAGAAGTAGTTTCCGTTGTAATCTTCAACGATAACTTGTGGTCTTCCGTAAGCTAATAATTTTAACTCGTTGTGGTCAGCTATAGATAGCTTCTTTAGAGTAATTTCTAATACTTGCTCAAAAGCAGTAGTACCAGTAGCTCTATCTGATTGGATGTTTTGTGTGAATGTTGAAGTTCCTTTAATGTCATATTTATATGCACTTGGAGTTCCAGCAATCGCATCAATAACATCAGTATTGGTAACATCATAAGTGATGGCACCTAAGTCCCCGAAGTTTACAAAGTAAATAGCGTTTAAACCACCTACTGAATCTTTACAAGGCTCAATTCTTCCTAATGATAAATCGCAGGCCATATGTTTTTATATTTTATAGATTAATTAAAAAAAGGGTAGGCAGGCTTTACGGCTTACCTACCCTTTTGTTTTTATTTAAGTGTTACTTATGCAGGAGTATAAAGAACGATGTCAGAACCGATTCCGTATTGTACACCAGCTGTCAGCCTCATTACGATTCTCACATTCTGAGATCCGTCAATATCCGCCATATCAATAACTTTTACTTCGTTGTGGTCAGATAATAATCCAGTACCAAAGTATAAGTTAGATTTTTCAGCAGCTACGATGTAGTTGCTTCCAAGTCCGTTAGCAACAAAGATTTTAACTCCGTCAAAAGAAAGAGAACCGTTGTTCCACCATTGAGTACCTTGTGCGTTTGTACCAGCAGCACCTAATCCAGAAGCTCCGAATCCACCTAATGCTCTAACGTAAGCTCTTGCTACGTTTTGAGATACATATAAGTATAAATCTTCTTTTCCGTATAATGTAGCAGGAATAGCATCAACAACTTTTCCTAACTCAGCAATTACGTTAGCAGCAGTAACAGTAGTACCTACTACGTCAGTTACATCTCCGTCAGCAGTCATTAAAGTTACTAATCCGTCAAACTCACCAGCAGTAGCGTTAGTACCAGACCAGATGTTAGTTTCGTTCTTTTGTGCTACTTTAGCAGCAACGTGAGCGATTAAGAAATCAGCAAATGATGGAGGTAAGCTATCAAAAGCAGAAACTCCCATTTGTACAGCCTCCCAGTCAGAACGGAAGTCTTTCTTACATAATTGTAAGTTAACTTGGAACTCCTCTGGTTGGATGATTCTTTCAGTTAATGTAACAGTTGATGTTGGATCAAAGTCACAAGTTGCGTTTTTAAGTACATCGTCAGTAGCAATCTTTTTGATTACTTCTTTGTACTTGATGTTTGGTTTTACTTCAATTCCACCATTTTCAATGGTAGAAGCAGATAATAATGCAGCAGAAATATATTTTCCAGCAAATTCACCTGCGTAAGTAGTAGTGATAGATGTGTTAGTTGGCATTGTTTTATTGTTTAGAGATTTTTGATAATACTAAGTCAAATGTAGTAGCGGCTCTTTTTTGAGCATACAAGTTTAAATTTCTTGAACCAACCACTTCCTCTGGAGAGTGAGTTAATTCTTTTACTTCTTCTTGAGCAGATAACTCAGTAGCATCAGCTAACTCAGCAGGAGCATCTTTAGGCTCCTCCGTACTCATAGATTCCATAATTTGGTCATACATAGCTTTCATTTCAGCCATTGCTTGAGCCAACTCTTCTTTAGTAGCATACTTGTCTTCGCTTTCAACAGCATCTTCTACGATGTCTTCAGCTGCATCAACAACTGGCTCTTCAGCTAAAACCTCTTGCTCCTGCTCGGATAAAACTACTTCTTCTTGAACCTCAATAGCTTCAGTAGCTACTTCTTCTGGCTTAGAAAGCAGAATCTCCTTGAATTTGTCAACGATTTCTTTTGCGTTCATATTAATTGGGTTATTTATTTACTAAATATGTTATGATAACTGAAATACAACGAACTGTTATATTTTTAACTATCCGTTGCTTCTTGTGATGACTCTTACTCCGTCATCTTTCTTAATTTCTTGTACTTCTACTTTTTCAATCAGAGGCTTAGGAGCCTCTTCTTTCTTTGATTTACTTTTCTTGCTTTTAAACATTATTCTGATATTTTAGTTATACTTCCTATTCCTTGATTAATCATATTGCCTTTACAGCATTTAGTTGAGTAGGTTCCATTTTTGCAAAGGCATCCTCTCTTGGATGACTTTGGGCTTGTTCTACTTGGAGTAGCTTTCATTTTATTATGCATACGATTGTGTTTTTTGTATAAAGTATATTATGTCCCATATTTTGGCAGTACCGCCTGATGGCGTAATATTTAACAAAGACCCATTATCTACAAAATTTTGGTCTGCATAGTATTGAAAAACTTGGTGAAATTCGTGTTCTATGTTATTGCCTTTTGGGAAAGCTATATCTACTCCAACCCTTTCGTATGGTGTGCCGTTTTGTGCATCAAGTTGTAATCTTAAATATGTTTGATTAGCATTTAATGCAGAACATTTAAAAGCAACTGTCAATATGTAAACATCGTTTAAGTTATCAGCTGTTATTCTTGTTCCGTTATAGTAGTCTATTCCTGCGTAGCTTCTATAAGTATTAGCGGCATTATTAGGCAAAGATATTTCATTATCTTCCAATAAAATTAATTTATTGGCAGCGGTATATAATCCGTCATCGTATCTTGTCCAACCTAAACCACTACCTATTCCAGATTGTGGGTATATCTTTCTCCAAGCACCATTATAGACTTGCCATATACCACTTTCAGTAGTAACCATAGCTCCTTCTTCTATATTAAAAGTTAATCTTTTAGCATCAGTAGTTTGGTGTGCGTGTACTTTATATGATGTGTTGTTACTCGTCATCCTCTTCTTTATATATTGTTAAACATAAATCTACAAAAGGCAAATACAAAACGTGATCGGTTGTATTTGTCTCGTTATAATCGTAACTTCTTACTCCAAATAATATACCTGGGTAAAACCCTATGCTAATCTCCCAACCGTTAATCATTATCTATGCTTTTAAGTTTAGATATAGCCCAGTTAACTCCTGCACTTCCGCCCCAAGCATCCCACATAATCCCTCCACAACCTTCTGAGTAGGGAACATCTTTGTTTTGTTGATGTCTCTTGAATGATGCCATTCTTGCTATTGTTGAGCGGCTTAGTGGTTGTCTGTTCGCCAGTTGACTGGCTCTCCTCCAACCTACTGATGTCCCACAAGAAGTCCCATTCTCTTCCTTCCATTTTAAAGCTCTTTTAGCGTTGTTTGATGCACTTTCTGGATAATCAGTATATGATTCAAGCTCTTCTCCATAAGAAGCAAGCATAGCGTCCTCTAAGTCGTATAAGGTAGCTATAGCATCTAACTCATCTGATGAGAAGTCTTCTTCTACAGATTCATTTGGGCCGTCTAACTTATCAGCAAAGAAACCTTCTATAGAGAAGCCTTTGACCTTACCCTCTTTCACATAGTTGTTCCAGATGTCATCGTTGTTTACTTTGACAGAAACCATCCAAGTGCCTTTAGGCAAGCTAAGACCATACTTCTTAGATTTATCCATATCAGTATCTTCTATAATCCAAGATTCTACTACGGATAATCCTTGTATGTCTACTTGATGTTCCAATGTTGAATTGTTCTGTTTACCTCTTGATAAAAACAACTCTGAAGCCTTTTTAACAGTATCTTCACTAAAGAAGATGTTGTATTCTTCTTCGCCATTAGTTCTATATATTTGTTTGTTCGGTATAAGAGCTGGCCCCATAAGGATTCTCTTCTCAGCATCTACCTCAGCTAATTGGACTTCGTGCTTCTTTAAAGCAATGAAGTCCTCTTCTATAGCAGGATTCTCAACAACAGATATAGCTTCTATGCCGCTAAACTCGTTTTCCTCGTCTATGTATAATTCAATTGTTTTCATAATATGGTAACTTATTAGTTTACTTTTTGTTTTAATTAACCTAAACTTGCAGAGCCTATAATGTTTCTATCCATCTCTTGAGCAGTAGATACATCTTTAGATACTACATAAGCTTTTACTGGTTGTTGGAATTGTCCTTGTACAGCAGCAGCCAATTGATTACTTGGAGACTGCCCTACTATATTAAAGTCTGGAGCTTGCACTCCTGCACCGCCTCCCGCACCTCCTGCACCAGAACCAGATAATCCAGATTGACTTGAGACAAACTTTTGTTTAGCAATCATAGCTACTTGAGCTAATCCACTACCAATAATAGCCACCATTGATGCTATTCGTTGGAACGTAGAAAGCGCAGGATCTTTTAGAGCTGCTGAAGCGGCTAAATAAGTGTTTATGGTTGCGTTTGCAATACTGGCTGCTTTATTTAGCTTGAACTTCTTTTCTTCTATTTTGTCTTGCTTTTTTCTAAGTTCTTCGTCATTTGCAGCTATTTGGTTTTGTATTTTCTTTCTTTCTTGAGCCGACAAATTCTCATTAGCAAGCCTTTCTTTTAGTTCATTGTTTACTTTGTTTGTCTTATCCTGCTCTAAGTCTATTTCTCTTTGAAACGACGCATCCATTACTCCAAAAACAGCATTTGAAATATCTTGAAAAGCATATATGGCAGCAAGCTTATCTTCCTCCCTTAATTTAGCTACAGCTTTATTTCCATTGTCTTCTACCTCTTCTCTTTTCTTTTGATATGCAGCGAGACCATCCGTAACTTCTTTTGCTCCTTTTGACAACTGTTCTTTAACTGTCTTAACGTCTGTTCCAAATATTTTATTTAAAAATGCTAATCCAGACTCTTCATCAGTAGGTTCTCCTATTTTTTTAAGTTCCTCATTAAGTTCCAAGTTAAAAGACTTCATAATACCCAGAAGAGTATTATTATGTTCTTGAAGCAATACTTGTCTTTTTGCTGCGTATAAATTTCTAACAGCTATAAGTTCAACTTCAGCAAGCCCTTCTTGCTTGGCTTTTTCTTCAGCAGCAGCTCCTTCTATTTCAAGTTCTTTTAGTTTTAAAGCTGTAATTTGATCTAATCTTGATTTTTGTTCTTCTTCAGAACCTCCCTCTATTGACTCAAGAAGTGATATTTGTTCAGACAAGATGCCTTCGTTAATTTCTTTTAAAGCCTTTGCTCTTTTTTCAAGTCCTTTAGTATTTCTTTTTAGGCTGGCTGTATTTTCATCTAATACTGTATTATAATTTGCTTCAGCCTTAGTTAAAGCTTCTGAATAGTTTATTAAATCTTCTTTAATGTTAGAGAGCTCAAGTTCTAAATCTTTTCTTTGAATGTTAAGCTGATAAAGTTCGTTTGCATTGGAAAACTCTCCTTCACGAAGAAAAGCTTCCCTTGCTCTTATTTTCTCTAATTCCTTTCTTACTTTAGCTAAATTCTCTTCTGCATTTTTCTCTTTCTCCTTAAATTCAATTTCTTTCTGAAGTACTATTCTCCTTCTTTCAATTAATTCGTTTTGTACCCTTAAATTGCCATTAAATTCTTTTAAGTCATCAGACATTTTTTTGTCTAACCTTAATAGAGTGTTTTGTATCTGAATCTTTCTTTCTGAGCTTGTATTTGAGTTATCAAGTTCATCATTTAAAAGTTTAATAACCTCTATTTGAAACAACATACTCTTTACTTGAGAATCTATAGCCTGCTCAGCTCTTTTTGTTCTTGTTGAAAAGAATTCAATAGCAGCAACTACTGCTTGAAATGCAAACAAAATCCCAATAGGCCCCATCATAGTCTTCCAAAGACTTGCAATTGCTCCTCTAAAACTTCCAGCTTTTACAACAAGTATTCCAAATAAACTACCTAATTGAGAAAGGTTGTTTGTTACTGCATTTAATCCGTAAGGCAAATCCGACACAAATCTACCAAGTTCTTGTGCTGTTGCACCTGCTATACCAGCGGAACTTGAAGTGTCTTTTAATGCAGAATTTAAACTTCTCGCTTCTTTTGTTACACTTGAAACATTCTTTTCAAGAGCCTGAATGCTTGATTTTAATCCATTAACTTTTAATTCTCCGTTACTGGTATCAAGTTCAATCTTTAAATACTTAATGTTAGTTTCTGCCATTTCCCTTGTATGTGTTACGTTTTATACTTGTTCTCATTTCCTTCAAGCTCTTAGGAGCTTGATACTTTCCTTTTGCAATATCTATGTCCTCATCTCCAACATACCAGTCAGAAGTATTAAGTAGGTCTATTATGTTCTTTATCATATTTTAATTATTTAAGGGCAAAAGAATCCAGGTACAAGAACAACGTCTCCTACGTTTATTGCACTAAATCCCGTGGATCCAATTACTGTATAAGTATTTCCTAAATCATCTTCAACCCGATTATTAAAACTTAAACTTATTTCTTGTATACTCTGATTAGATCTATATCGTAAACTTGTATTTGACCCACATTTATCCAAGTAGTAATAGTCACCAGTAGTATCAGAACAAGGCCCTAAAGTGATTCTTTCTCCATTTAAGAATTGATAAACAATATCGTCTTTCATATAATAGCCTCCTGTCACAGGGCTTCCTACTCCAGAATTTGTGTAATAATACAACCCATCATTACTACTTATGTATAGGTTTATAAAAACTGTAGATTCGCAAACAAAATCAGTACTTGCTGCGAAAACATATGTCTCTGAAGTATAGCTATCACAAGTTGCTACTTGTGTTTTAGCACCATTACTAAATGAGTATATAAAGTTTCCATTAGAATAGTAGCTTCCAGTAAATAATGTTCCAGTACCATCGCCAGCAGTATAATACAATCCATCTTGAGGGTTGTAGTATAGAGTTGCGTTAGTCCCAGAGCAAGAGTCTTGTTGCACAGCAGAGTATTTAAATGTTTGAGCTGAATAAGAAAAGCAGTATCCAGTATCATTCTTAACGCCACCTACAAATGTATAAACATTAGTGCCATTAGAATAAAAAGAACCGTTAACTAAGTTTCCGCTTGCAGAGGCTGAGTCATAGTATAATCCATCAGCACTACTAATGTAAAGAGTTACATTTGAGCCGCTACAAGCAAGTACATCTGTAGCGCCAAATCTAAGTACTTCAGGGGTATAATAAGTATCCTGAGTTATAGTCTTGCTGATGATATTAGATATAGCTGTATTAGATGGGTCATTAACATCAATAGAGAAAGCTCTATAGTAGAAAGTGCCATAAGAAGGCATAGTAATTACAGTTTCACCAGAACACCCAGCAGAAACTGGTGTTCCTCCTCCTGGGAATGCTGGGTCTGTAGACCATTGTATAGTTGAGCTATCACAGCCGCCATAAGTGGTTATGTTAATAGGCACATCTAATCCACTTGTATAGCTTCCAAATGCTATAATAATATTTCTTGGCTGAACAAATGGCTCAACAATCTCGCTAATCAACTCAAGATTACTTCTACCAGACATAAGGTTAGAAGACACTTTGTTTATTGTGTATTGCTTCCCATTTATAACAAACCTATCATTTAGTTTATATTTGTATAGTATTTTTATAGGTAGTAATGCACTAATCTCTAATATTCTACTCTGAGAATCAAATATGTTCTTAATATAATCCTCGTGGTAATTCCTAAATAGCGAGTTCTCATTATAAGAAGGAGTTGTTAATCCAACTGTAAACTCATCATTTTCTGCATCAAAGTTTAATGTCTGTGTTCCATCTGCTTTAACATTACTCGGTCTATTATAATCAGCAAGAGAAACCCTACTGAGTCCATCATCAGCACTTAAATATAATGGCTTACCAGCATCTACACTTGTATTGCAGTTATAGAACAACAATGGACTACCTTTTATAGGCTCTTCATTTTCGCTGACAAAGTAGCCATATTGAATATTAGTGTAAACATCATCGTTGTCATCTAATAACTTCTCGTATATAACTTTTTCAAATGGCAATTGAATTAAGTACTCTGTTCCATCTATATATTTTCCATCTATAACAACATTGAATTCTTCGTGTCCAAATGGATAATCAAATAGCTCGTTAAACTTAACAGCGAGCCTTGTAGAAGGCTCCTTAAACTCATACTTAATATTAGAATACAAATCAAGTCTATTAACAGAAGACGTAGTAACGTCCATATACTCTGTTACATCGTATGTATTGTAGTCTGCATTGTAAAAAGCGTTCAAGTCTTTTACTACAATAACGCTATCTTCAACGTAAGCAGTTAAGTTAAACATCTTAAACAAGCCTATAAGAAAGTCTATTATTTTAATGTTAGGCATCTCTTGAGATACATTAACATAACTTATGGTGCTTACAACGCCAGACTCATCATCTCCTGCTGAGTACTGTCTTTCTTCTACTATTGATGCATTTCTTAGAAACTCTAAGTCTAATGTAGATGTAAACTCTATAGCTGAAAAAGACTTAACTTCAAACTGTAAGAAAGCTTGATTGAAGTTGTTTACTCCAGGTAATATAGTTTCTGATACAGATTGATTACCGCTAAGTCCTTTGTATTCGTATAACACAGACCTTGTGGTCTGATTAGTTACAATGTTAGTTACATTGTTATAAACTACGATGTCGTAAACTTCAGAAGAAGTGGTTTCTATGTTTAATTGAAACGCAGAAGTGTCTGTTCCAAAGTTGGTTTTTATAGCACCAAGCTTTACTGTGTCATTTCCATCTAAATTAAAATAGTCAGTACCTGTTGTTGGGCCATTCCACCCAAGAACAACACCCAGCTCAACCTCATATTTACCTTTAGAGTTTCCTAATTCTCCAGCTTCTCTATTTAACCACAAATACATTTCATTAAACACATCTTCTCCAAAGAAGTCTCTTGAGAATTGCAACTCTGGGTATTGAGCTTCTATAGCTTCAATAATATGAATAGCTCTTATAGCTGGCTTTAAGTCAGATTTAAACAACCCTTCTCCGTTTGAGTCATTACCTAAGTTCCTATAGTTCTCTGGAGTTACATAAGCTCCATTAGAATTATAAATAAATCTTTTATCTGGAGTAATAAGAGGATATATTATAGCCTCGTTATCTGTGCCAACAACAAGACCGCTTTCTAAGCCTTGCTTTACATTAGCATAATTCCAATCGTGATTATAAGCAGTTAGCTTAGTTAAACTATTAAGTCTCTTCTCTCCAAGTATTCTATTTAATGTTACGGTAGACCCAAAGAAAGTAAGCTCGTAAGCATAAGCCTTATTACTTTTCATTAAGACCTTATTAAGTCTAATGGTTCCCTTTCTAAATGGAGTATGGTTTAATTGTATTTCAGAGTCGCTTCTAAATCTTGCATCGTATCCGTCAACTAAAGCATTGTCATAGTAATGCTTAAATATCTTGTTATTTGTTTTAGAAGCTGGGACAGTAAAAGATTGAGAGTAGTCGGTAAATATCTTGGAGATATCTTTTACATCTTGAATAGAAGACGTGAGTTCAACACTCTCGTCTTCAAACATATCAAGCCTTTTATTGTCTATATATATTTGGATAGTCTGCATTTATCTTATGCTGTTTATAGTGTCAAATGAATAGTCAAAGTCTATAGCGTAGTCAATCAGTTTATTGTTAACACTCTTTTTCATCTCTAATGAATCTGTCTTTGGTCTTATAGGATAAACTTTACTGTCTTCGTTAATCCATACATTCTCAGACATAAGGAGTTGTTTAATGACCTCGTTGAATTGCTCGTCTACAAACCCTGTATTAAGTTTAAGAGATTTACTTCCGTTAACATTGAAATCCTTGTTCTGAGGCACGCTTGTACTATAAGATAGTGCTGTAGTACCAAAATTAAGAGTATTAGCCTTAAATGAGTCCTTAGTCACGTTAACTGAATCATCTCGTCTCTTAAAGAAGTATAAGTCTTGTACTACTCCAAACTTATTCATAAATGACACTTTGCTTGGGTCGTACTTACATTCTGTAAGGTAGTTTATGTGAACTATAGTCTCGTTGCCATAAACATCTACAATAATAGCCGTATCTGGGTCACCATAAGCAACTGAAGAGCTTGTGTTGTTATTTGTTTGGCTTTTTAAGTGTGTTAAGTCAGTAGTTATAATTCCAGCATCATTATCAGTTCTATAAGCTGTACTGTCTATAGTTATTGGTGTAACAGTAGTACCATAGCTATTAGATACTAAAAGAGTGCCAGCCTTGTAATAATCTACTTTAAATGTTCCATTAGAACCAGTATACACAGGTATTCTTGCTAAATCACCCTCTTTAACATACATTATGGTATTAGATTGTAATAAACCATAGCTAAGCTGTGGGTTTATTTCATCCTCAAAATATCCATAACCATCAAAAGCAATTCCGTAGCCCTCCTCCACATCAGAAGTAGCGTCATCAAATACTCTTGTTAGTTCCCACTCCACCCAAACATTCTGTTTGATGTTGTCGTAATCTCCATCAAACTGTATATCTATAAAGTCTCTAATGAGTTCAGCTACTTCAAATACCACAATATCATTAGTAGGTAGTTTTTCCTTGTATATCGTATAATTAGGTGTAAGGACAGCTTTCTGTCCGAACACCCCATCATAGACCCATAATTTTAAGTTTGCACTTTGTATGTTTGCCATTTCTATGTTTTTATTGTGGACAACTTAATGTATAATCCCAATATGTTGTTGGATTGCTAATAGGAGCAAAAACCTTAACAGTAGCAGTTGTTGTTGCTGTTGTTTTTTGGAATGTTGCAATTCCCTGTCCAGGTGCTTGTATTGTTTCTGATGGTAGACCTAAGTTTGCTAAAGCTGTATTTAATAGCGTTTGATTATCAGTAGTACCTCTGTATCCAGTATTTATAACCTCTACTCCGTCAAACTCTACTATGAATTTATCTGGTATAAAAGAGGCATTGAAGTTTAAAGTAACAATTCCAGTAGCACTACCAAGATCTACTACATCTACTTGAGGGAATGCTGGCCCACCAGAATATTGAGAACCTGCACCACAAGGAACATCTGCCACAACTGGAGGAGGACAGCTAAATGTAACCTCGTAATCATCATTTACTAAAGGAGCATAAGCTCTTAAAGTAACTAATGTAGGTGTTGCAGTAGTTTTATCTATAGTTATTATAGTATTCTTATTGGAAGGATTGGCTGTGTTAATGTCAGCTGGGTCTATATTTTTAGCTATTAACTCGGCATCATAATCACTTGATCCTATGTAACCAGTATCAGCTTCATTTCCATTCCAATCAGCAACAAACCTAATAGGTACTTGATTACCTGTTATACTTAAAGTAACGACACCTACCTCAGATGTATTAAACTCAAATAAGTTTTCTCCAACATCAGTTCCAGTATTATAAGTTTCACCACAATTAACTGGTATAGTTTGTAGTGGAGCTGTAGGCGGAGTATAAGTTGGAGGGTCTTCGCTGTTAGCTATAATATAAAATGGGCTTCTTGTGTTTATCTTTAGCATTACTTTATTTTTACTATTTCGTCAATCGTTTCTTGAATGTCTCTGCCATAAGCAGCGAATATATTATTTAGCATTTCATCCTTTTGATTTTGATATACAAAATCTATTATGCCAGATCCTGCCCCATTAAATCTTTTTATAGTACCTACATCTTCTATTGAGTCAGCTATATTTTTAGCCATCCAAAACATAGTTTTATCTGTAACCTTAATAAATCTTCCTTTTCCGTCTTTAGGTCTTACGCTTTTAGCTTCAGCCCATTTAATAATACTACTAACTTTTGGTCTTTCTCCTGGCTCGGTACCTTTATCAATCTTTTCTAAAACATTACTTGCAATTATTTCTAACTTATCTCTCGTTGCAATGTAAGCTATACTATTCGCAGTATCTCCAGTAGCATAAGTACCATCAATCTTTAACTGAGCTTTATACTTTTCTACAAGTAAATTCCCATATTTAACTAATTCAGACTGTAAGTTACTTAAGTCCATTAGCAGATACTAATTTCATTAGGCATACTAACAATAATATTCACTCCCCATCCTGCTAACTCATTCTCAAATCTGTCTTTAAATGGAGTGGCTGAAGGTGCTTCAAGCAACTGAAGCCGCTCAGAGAACATATCACCCCTTCTAAGCTGCTCAATTACATCATTAATAACTTGTAACTGACTATTATAAACATCTTGCAGATTATCATTACCATTAATCACATCCTTAGTAGGAGCATCCTTATTATAATCTACAATATCTAAAGCAAGTAATTGAAGTGTGAAATTCATTACTGGGCCATCAAAGGTCACATCTGTTATATTTAAGTGACTTAAAGGAAATATAGTAGTCTTGTTGAGGTCTACTTCACTAATATCCCCATAAGTAACAGTAAACACATTAGGATTCGTCCTTAGACGATCCTTTATCTTATTTACTATGTCGTATACTTGTGTCATTATGTATTTTTATTATATGATTGTTTTATCATCTTAGCTTCTATGTCGTTCTTCTCTTTCTCAAAGCTTAACCACATTAAGCAGGTGTGTAATGGAATCTTGGTGACTGACTCAAGTTTGTGGACATCGCCTCCAGCAAGTCCATATATTGACTGATACCAACCCCATTTTCTTCCAAAGCCTGCTTCAAGGCTGTATTCCCCTTCTTCTCTTCCTCCTCCAGTAAAGAGTTCATCGTATATTTTGACAATTTGCTCCCTAAACGATAAAAAAAAACCAAAGCTCCCATTGCTACATTTACGGGTGCATCCTTCATTACATCCGCCCATTTGTCTGAGCCTTCATAAGGCTCTATCTCATATAGATGTTTCTTGCCAGCAACTATAGGTCTATACATAACAGCCATAGCCTTGTGCATATTATCCCAATCAGTAATATAAGACTCTAAGTCAATATACTCACCAAAAGTCATCTTGTCTAAGTTCGGTATAAAACCGAACTCCGCAGTCACACCATCAGAACCAGTCATCTTAAATCTCTGCACCAAGTCAGTCTTCTCTTCAAAACAATCACTAAGCTGTTTAAGAACTGACTCAAACATAGAGACAGGTAAGTTGTAACTATCTTTTAGTGACAAACCACAAAATATCTCAAGTGCTTTAAGATTCAAGAACTCATTGTTCTTGTCTTCTTCATCTACTCCTTTAGCAACAGATAAATACTTCTGGTACTGATGCAACTTAATTGCACTTAAGTCTTGTGGTATGCTTACTTCTAATTCTACTACTGGCATATAATTCTTATATATTATGATAACTGATTTATAGCTATTTTGTTTTTGTCTGTAATTTTTGTATATTGCAGTATAAAAACAATGAGTAAAGATATTATGAAACCAAAAGAAAAAGCAGAGGAATTAGTAAAGGAAATGTTTAAGCCAAATAATCATTATCTAAATCATAACATAGAGGTTGATAGAGATATTGCAA
>Ga0208134_1000614_pt1 | contig 23184 bp, 25 predicted proteins | sample VirMetDEL_Mar_31_FD_184515 | JGI IMG/M metagenome (GOLD analysis project Ga0208134, IMG submission 184515) | Aqueous microbial communities from the Delaware River and Bay under freshwater to marine salinity gradient to study organic matter... | ecosystem: Environmental > Aquatic > Marine >... | reverse complement strand
AAGGTAAGGCTATTATATGGGCTCACTACCAGTATGACATTACAGCTATTATACAAGCTGTAGTAAAAAAATATGGAGAAGAGTCTATCGTAGATTATTATGGACTAACTCCACAAGATGAAAGACAGCCTAATATCAAGCGTTTTCAGGATGACCCTAAGTGCCGGTTTATTGTTGGAACGCCTTCTACGGGCGGCTATGGCATTACTTTAACAGCTGCAAACACCGTAATTTACTATTCTAACGGATATGACTTAGAAAAGCGATTACAATCAGAAGACAGAGCACACAGGATCGGCCAAAAAAAATCGGTAACTTATGTTGATTTAATGGCGGACGATACAGTGGATGAAAAAATCGTGCAAGCTCTACGCAAGAAAATAAATATAGCATCAGAAGTTTTAGGAGAAGAATTAAGGTCATGGATATAATAGGATATATACGCGTACCGCGCTGTAATTTTTAATTTACGACTTTACCGCCGGACCACTTCATTTCAGGTAGTCCTTCAGAATATTTTTTGCCGTCAAAAGTTAATACTTGTTTTCTGTTTGAGTCAGACTCGTGATAGCTTATGTGGACCCATCCGCCTGCAGGATCTTCGGGATCAAAATACTCCATGATCAACTGATCAAAATCTACGTTATTTTGTAACCAGTAAGCTGTCTGAATGTTGGGCACGCCAAAAATTTCTAGGTCACATGCCTGGCCCAGTGCATGCTGCGATGTCTTTTTGCTGCCGATTGCTTCACACAACGCTTCGCTCCGGTAACCGCTGGTAATCGTAACTGGCCTGTCAAAATGTGCTCGTAGTGGTTCTAAAACTTCATAACAAAGATCACCTAAGTTTTTTATTTCTGCTGATCCCGGTGTGTTATCAATCCCTTTACGTTGTGCGGTCATTGAATTGGTCATCTCTCTTAAAGTAAAATGTTTTGAAAGTTGCATAATTTATTTTGTGATGTCTGTAAGTAAAATTAATAGCACGGCTCCCATACCACCTACTATCCAATACTCTAGTCTTTTAATACGTTCTTGCATTTCTTTTATTTGATCAAACGTTTGCTTTTGCATTATTCTGCAAAGCTTTTCATGAGATTCAATTTTTTGTAATGCTGATTTTTTAACCATTATGTTCTACTCGCTATTACCTTTTCAGTTGGAGATAGTAACGCTTCTTGATTACGTGTCAAGTTAGTTTGTGGGTCTTTTTGTTGCGTGTTACTGGCCATTTTAATAGGCATTGGTGTCTCACCTAATGGTGGTGTTTCCACTTTACTTTGTAATCCTGTTTTAGGTGAACCCGGTATTAATAAATCTTTAACTGCAGGTATTATTTTTTTAATATTTCTTTGTATAAATCCTTCTTCTTTTACTGGTCTACCATTTTCATTATAAATTAATCTACCTTCTCTATCTGTTTGATAGTTTTCTTTGTCAGGATAATAACCACCTTCTAATTCATTTGTTTCTTCATTATATATTTCAGGAAAAAATTTAATACCGCTATATTTATCTATAACTCTATCTAATTTAGATTGTGGAAATAAAAAATTTCTATTAGTGGTGTATATGTATTTACCTTCTTCATCTGCATTAAGTTTATTCATTTGATCTTTTACAGTTCTAACTTTAGTTTCAAATCTAGGTGTAGAATAGTTAACTGGTGTAAATCTGCCATCTAATAAATTGTTAATAAGTTTTTTAGAAGCTCCTGATTTTTTCATAATATCATATATTTTATTTTCAGATAGATCCAACAATTTTAAATCTTCTATTCTAATGTACATGTCTTTCTGTATTCTAAGCGCTTCTTTCTGCATTTGATCAAATTTATTAACCATATCTGTTGGTGTATTTTGTGCATAGTTTTGCACACTATAAAATTTTTCTGTTTCATCCACAGATCTTAATAATCTATTCATTGTAGATGTAAAATATCTAAGATCTTTTTTAACATCAATTCTAATAATCCGTGTTCCGGTAAACAACGCTAGTAATTCATCCATTAAGTTTACTGGTTTACCACCTTTAGTTAAATCTAATGATAAAGCATCACCAATTTTTTGACCGCTTGATATAAAGCCAGGTTTAACACCATCTAATACATGAATTAATGATTTAATAAATTTATCTCCAAGATCATCTGATTTTGTATACACAGATCCACCACCATCTTTTTTACCATTTCTTGTAGTTACATCTAGAAACCTATCAAAACCTAGTGGTTCTGATATAAATGGTTCTAGATAAGATAATACTGGTCCGTCTTCTCCAAACATTAAATTCATTACAAACTGCTCTGTTTCTTGTGGATTTAAATTTTGTTCTTGTGCCTGTGCAATAGCTGCTTCAAATGGTTCAAACAAACTATCATAAGGACTAAAATATGAAAAATTAATTGCAGCGCTCTCACCATTTTTCCAACCTTTAACAGCTAATAAATTTTTATTTGCATCCCACGACGCAGCTGAAGATCTTTTGTATGCAGCCCACTGTGAGTCTGTAGAGTTAGTTAAGAATTGTGAAAGTTCTGTAAATCCTTTTCCAATAGCATAGCTAGTTAAGAAAGCACCTGTTAATCTTCTTATACCCATTTGTTTTATAGCATTATTAGGGTGTGCACTTTCTTTTAAACCTATACCAATAATATTTGCAGCTGTTCTAAGTATCTCTGCGGGAAAAGATATAAAGTTTCCAAGTGGTAACTTCCTTAATTGTTGAATAAGTGGTGGTACTTTACTATATGTAGGATAAGTGTTTCTTAATAAAAATGCTGAAGCTTCTTCTATCGCATCATCAAATGTTTTTTTCTGACCCGTAATTGTATTAATTGGATCAAATTCTTTACCCATGTATCTAAACCATTGTTTTACATCATCTAAACTTTTTAATGCTTGATACAATTGTGATTTACCATACTCAAAACCATAACCTTTCCATAAGTTATCACCACCTGCGTACAGTCTTGCAACTTTATCAGTAGGTGCCATTTTCATTAATCTATCGAATAATTTATCACTGGTGTTTATTACATTGTTTTTTATATCCTGCGTCACAGCTTTTAATTCTGCAGCCACAACATTTTCATCCCACACACCAAGTCTAATTAATTTTTCTACATAGTTATTAAATTCTACTTCATCAATTTTATTACCACCTGCTTTAAATATATCTCTTGCAACAATCTGCATAGCATCTGTTACACTAGCTTTACCACCTATGTGTCCATTCATTAATGCAAAGAAAGAAGCTGACGTTACGTTTCTAACTTGTGTTTGTGGTGAGTATAATGTTTTACCAATCTGTACACCTACTTTAGATTGTAACATAAAACGATAAAAAGCATTTTCTACAAGTTTATCTAAAGAACCACCTACGCCTGCAAATCCCTCTACATATTCAGGGGATGCCCACTTGTTTAATAAATTTGATTTCATAATACCAAGTCTTGGTACACTTTTAATTTGCTGTGCACCTATAAAACCTGCATTAGTTGCATCTTCTACAGTATTAAATAACCAACCATTTTTTAATCCAGAGTTTGCAATATAGTCTGCAGCTCTTTTGTTAGCCATAGATGATATAGCCTCTGCGGTTGTGTAACCAACAGATGCTTTTAAATTTCTTTCAGGTCCTAGTAAATTTTTTATTGCATCTGGTAATTCTTCACCTGTTTTTAAATATCTAAATTTATCATTTAATAATATACGAGTTCCTATGTCTCTTAATTGTGTTATTGGTGACTTACCGTCGACCTTACCTGTTCTTAATATATCTTCTGCATGCATTTTAGCAGATTCTATGTAAGCTTTTTCTGCATCTAATTTTGGAAAAGTATTTCTTGCAGATTCTTTTAAGTTTGTATTTTTTTTAATTACTTTTTCTACTAAAAAATCAACAGCTTTGTTCATAACTTTTTCTTCAGGAACATAATTAGGGTTTCCAAATGTTTGAAAAGATCTAATTAAATACTTACTAATATTATTTATTTCTAAATTACCTAGTTCTTTTGCTAGTTGATCTGCTTTTTCTCCTTTAGGTAATACTTTTTTGAATTCAGTCATAATATTTTTAATATCTTTTGCTAAATCTTTTGCTGCTGCATGTAGTTCAACTGGTATGTCATCTAATTTTTTTTGACCTTTTAAATATTCGTCTATCATATCAAGATAATATTTTTGCATTGGTGGTGATGTAGTTGTTTTATTATAATCGTTTTGAAATTTTTTAGCTAAGTTGTATGCAGTTTTTTCTAAACCTTCATAAGTTCTATCTATCTTTCTAGCTCTACCTTTTATATATAACTTAACTTGTTCACTTACACCTTCAATGTCTTTTGGTTGTTTACCATAAGATCTAAACCAAGATAAAACGTTATCTATTTGTTTAACACTTCGATCTATTTTGTTGGGTGATGTTACAGATTTTAATCTCCAATCCTTAAATGGCGGTAATTGTGTTTTAAATCTACTTGCTGTAAAATTTCCTGCTTTAGCATTTACTAGTAAAGGAGCTAATACTTTACCAATTGTAAATTTACCTGCGTTTTGTAAACCTTTTGATGCTGCTGCTGTTAAAGGAGCTACAACTTTATTACCTAATAACATCTCTACTGGTTTAACTAAAGTTGCATTAATTCCTTTTGCACCTAGTTGAGCTACACCCACACCATATTTATTAGCCATTACAGGTTTTCCAAAATATTTAAAACCAAGTTGAGTAAACTTACCAACTAATGGAAAGCCTCCACCAAGTAAAAAACCTTCTACACCGTATTTAATTCTGTTTCTAAATTCTGCTGCTGCTTTTTTTCTACCAGTCAAACCTTTTGTATCTTCTGGTTCTACAAAAAAAGATTCTCTACCAGGTTCTGATGCTAAAAAATCTGTTACAGCTACTATTCCCCCACCTTCTGCAGTTCTTGACATTACTTGACTAAATTTTCTAGCCTTACCACCTTTAACAGCGTCAGCTGCTTTTTTCATTTTAACTACGGCAGGTATTCTTCCTGCAATTTTTGCAATAGCTGTACCAGGCACACCAAACTGAAGTAGTAAACTTGTAACCTCTCCTCTCCATGTTTCAGGACGAGTGGGTTCATTTCTTTCCATAATTTTTTCAAAATCAGACTTAAAGTTTGTATTTAAAAATAAGTCTGTTCCCGCAAATAATAATGAACCTAAACTGTTTTGTAGATCATATGTACCTGAGCTAATACCTTTTGCTATTTCATCAAGACCTGTTGTGTAATCTCTTTCTTGTGTAATCTCTTCATTATTAATTTTAAAACTAGGAGCCTTTGCATCAGGCAGTTCTTTTGCTTGTTGCATTGGATCTTTTATACCCGCTATAGAATTAGCTAATCTTTTTGTAGGATTAAATGTATAATACATTTCAAGAATACTTTTAGGCTCAGGCATAGCCAACCACTTCACGGGTTTTTTAGGTGTAGTTTGTGAGGATAGTTCTTCTTGTATTTTAAATTTAATCTGATCTAAATCTAATGGTTTAGGATCTCTTACTTCTATATCAACAGCTTTATCATCTTTGACATCTTTAAGAAATCGTTCGTAGGCTGTTTCTGCCATGTTACGCTCCTGATGGTAATACTAAATTAACGCTATATTTTTGGTTAAACAAATTTACATCCTGTTGTGATGAAATCATAGCAAAGTCTTCTAATGCTTCTGCACTGTTAGCCATTAACTCTACAATGTCATCAGTAATTTCTGCTGGTAATCTTGCTCTTAGTTGATCGTAGCTTATAGGATTGTCTGATTGAGCCATAGGTCCTTGGTCCATGGTCTCTGTTTCAGTAACCTGTTCTTCAACCATCTCACCATTAGCATATCCTGCTCTACCACCACTAGCATAAGATGATGTTAATTCTTGTATCTCTTTTCTAATAGCATCGATAGCATCTTTTTCAATTTGTGGATCTTTATTATTTTTATATTTACGATCAGCACCTAATTGTAAATCTGCATTATATATTTCTTCCATTTTATTAGGTAGGTATCTGTCCCCTTTTCCTTTTACATAAATATCAACTAGTAGTTCTTGACCTACATCTTTTTTACGGTAGAGATTAAACTCTTCTTGTAACTGTAATAATTCTACGTCCTCACCTTGAGCTAATGTTTCATTTTTTCTTTTTTCTTTTAATTCTGTAAGTCTTGGAATAATTCTTCTTAACTCAATAGCTGCTGCTTCGTCTCTAAAACGACCTGACCCAGATTTTTCTGCTAATATATCTGACTGACCTTCGATTAATGATTTAAACATACCAGCTCTTCTTTCATCTAAATTTTCTGCTTGTTGTTGCATTAATAATTCTTCATTACCTCTTGATGCTTTAAATCTTTCAAACGGATCTTTAGCTGCTGCTAGTGCCGTGCTTATTGCTCCACTAATACCATCACCAGTTGGTGTTCTTGATGCAATGTCTATTCCAAAGTCAATCATTAGATCACCTACTCTACGTTTTGCATAATTAGGTCTTTCTTTTGGTGTATACATTTGATCAGCTGCTGCTTTCATTTCACCAATAGTTGCGTTTTTTAAAAACTCTGACATGTTTTGATTCATGTTTAATTTTTGTACATCACCTGCTTCTTGATAACCTTGTCTAGGTGCTTGTAGTCCAGATGTAATTCCGCCTTCAGCAGCTCCACCTTTTCTAAACATAGGTCTTTTGTATAAGTTATTCATTATGTTCCTCGGATTCCTCCCATCATGTCACCGTAACCAGTCATCAGTCCGCCAGCAACACCAGCTATTCCTAACGCATTCTGCAACGGCGTAGGATTAGGTGTTACCATAGATTGATATTGTCCAGGTGCACCAGATGCAATACTAGCAATTCCTGATTGTTGGAAACCTAATCTCTCATATGGTTCGTAAGCTCTTAATCTGTTTTGCTCTCTTGTAGCATCTAGTTGAGCTTGTTCTTGTGCTTGTTGAATCGCGCCCGCTGATCCTAAAGTACCAATATCTTGACCGAATAATCCTGGAACTTGTGAAGCTAGTCCTTGTTGGTTTTGTCCTAATTGCATTTGTTGATTAAATGCTTGGTTACCTAATTGATTAGCTTGTGTAAAACCTTGTTGTAATAATCCTGATTGTAATAATGCTCTGTTCATGTCAGATTTGTTTTGGTATTGTGATCTCATAACACCTTCACGACCACCACCTAAATTACCAGACATTGCTGCTTGTTGACCTATACCTGCTAAACCTTGTGCTGCTTGTGTGTCATACTCTGCAAGTGTTGCATCTATTACATCTTGTTGATACGGAGACATAAAAGGTTGGTAAGCTCCTGCTCCTGATAAACCTGCAGCTGCTGTGTCGTATGCTCCTGCTTGTGAAATGTATGGTTGAAATGCACCAATACCTTGGCCTTGTGTTGTAGCCATTGTGTAGGCATCTCGTTGCGCTTGATCTTGACCAGCAACTTGAGGTGCAAATTTATCAGTAGCTAATGGTGCAGCAGTTAACGCCGTTAACTGTGTTCCTAAATCTTTTTGTAAATCTTCTACGTATTGTGGTGGGAGTGCTTGTGTTTGTTGTACAGCCATTATATTACCTCACTTAATCTTTCCGATGTTTCAAACATCTGTTGTGCGCCAGCCATACCTTGTGACTCTTCAGACACTTGTCCGCCAGCTTCTAAATTTTTCATCATGTTCTCCATAATTTCTGCGCCTTTATCTATATCTCCACCACCTGCGTTTCTAACAGCATCTGCAGTAAATACAAACTCATTTACACTTAATCTTGCAGGCACATCGTCTGCTTTTTCTGCTTTTCCGATAGGTACAAAACCACCTTCAGCTCTATAATCTTTTTCCATACCACCAAGGTCCATGATCCCACCTTCGGCTTTACCAATTCTACCACCCATAGCCATAGATGACATATCTTTAGTATCTTGTCTTCCTAGATAAGGATACTTGGCTCTAAGTGCTAATAATTTTTCACCTGTTTGATCTTTAAATGCATCTATAACTTCTGCTCTAATACCTTCTATATCTAATCCTTCACCACGATCCATGATTTCTGATACAGTTTCTTCTGGACCACCGCCTAATAATTGTGTTCCAAGAGCCAACGCCCCACCGCCTAAAGCTATTTTACCTAGTTTACTTTCAGGAATTAAACTTGAAATTTTATTTCCAATGCTTTCTACTATACCGGGTTTTTTTACAAGGTCCATACCTGTAGATACAGGATCACCCATTCCTGCATAAGCATCCATACTTCCACCGGCTGTTTTTAATTTATTTTTAAACATTTCTCCTAATCCACCCGTGTCTTGAATAGGACTACTAAAATAAGATCTAAATCCTTCACCACCTCCAGGAACTTTTAAAGACATTCCTTGTAGATTATCCATACCACCACCAATACCCCTAGCTAATTGACCACCACCATAAGTCATTAATCCTGATTTAAGACCTTTACTTATACTTCCGTGTTGATCAAAGCCACCAACACCTGCCATTAAACCTGCAGCTATCGGGTTAAACGGTGCAACGAATGGTGCAGCCTTAACCGCTATGTCTGCTATTTCATTTGGTATAATTTTTCTAACTGTTTTTTTTAAAAAACTACCTATTCCATATCTACGTCTACCATCTAAACCCATGATACCACCATACGCTGCCATTTGTCTGTTAGGTAATACTGGTCCTGTGGGTTTAGGTTGAAAAGGATTTACTGGTTTTGTTGGATCTTGTGGTAATGGTTGACCACCGGACATTTGTCCTTCAGCCATTGCTTGTTCTATAAACTGTTGTAAAGACATAGGTTCAATACCTTGCTCTATCATTTCTTCAACATACTGACTGTAGACTTCTTCTAATTGAGCCATCTTCATTTGTTGTTCTTCCTGTGGAGATTTAGGACCTTCGTTACCTGTATACTTAATACTAGGTGCGTTAGTTACTAATTCTTCTGAAATATCAATATCTGTTATTGCCATGGTTTTGTCAGTTTACTTTGTTTTTGACCATAAATCAAGAGGAGGCATGATAACATTTACATCTTGTGCCATCTCTTCTGGTTTATAACCTTTAGATTCCCAGTCTTTTCTTTTCTTAAAAACTTCACCCGTTTTTTTGTGTCTGTAAGTTTCCTCAACTTTTGCCTGTAATATCTCCATTATGCTGTTACCTCTTTCTTAATATTTAGATAGCTAATAGCTACATCAAAAGAATCTGTTGTGCTTGATTGTACTGTAAAAGATGTACCGCCTTCTATTATTAATGGTTGAGTTAATAATTCTGTTGTAACATTTGCTGTAAGTGCTGCTGATTTAATAGCTGTAATACTATTATTAACGATAGTCACACTTGGTGTGCCTGCTGATGTAACAAGTATAGATTTAACAACGATAGTTTCATTGACTGCAGGAATACTAGCACCTAGTGGTGTTAGTGCACTACCACTTGTATTATTATCTATACCTTTAAATTTATATTGGTTTACTACTGCCATTAATCTAAAAAGAAACTTCTAGCTTCTATCTCCTGTTTTAAGTCTTCTTGAAATGTACTATTTAATTTTTCAAGAACAGCATCTAAATCTCTAACCAAAGACTGTGCTACATCTGGTTGATATTCATCACTTGCTCTAGTTAATGTTTGTACTATCTTTGCCATTAGCTACCGTCCATGTCACCTAAACCAAAATCACCATAGTTATATTTAAATTTTTCATTAATCATTTTTTGAATAGCTTCTCTTTCTTCGGTAGTTCTATTGTCTAAAAATCTTGATTTAAATATGCCATTATTTTCATTAATTAATTTTTCAATTTGTGGTAGTACTACATTAATACCTTGATTATTAACATTACCATTTCCGTTACCGTTACCATCTGGTGGAGCAACTGTTGTTTTAGTTAAAACATCGTCTCCATAAATAGTTCCTTCATCATCATCTTCAAAATCTCCATCATAATTATAATTAACATCATTTGACATATCATAAGTTGGTTCATTGTAGTTTTTTCCAAAACCTAATTTTCTTCCTAAACCTCTAATACCCATACCTATTAATCCACCTCCTGTAATATAATCCATAATACCTCTACTTCTTGATTTACTAAAAGCTTCTGGTGCAAATGCTTTTGCTCTTGCTAAAACATCAGGACTTACAGTATTCCTACTATCAAAAAAACCTGGGTTAACTCTTTGTCCTGCTCCAGCTGCAACTGCTCCAGATTGATAATCCTGTACATCTTTATAAGAAGCTCCTTCTGCCATTGTGTCACTTGTATTTCTTCCGGTTTCTGCAGCACTTGTTGCTGCACCAGACATACCTGTATCTTTACCACTAGGACCATCAAATGATCCATAACCATCTAAACTCATGATTCCAGACGGACCTCTATTAACATCACCTTTTAAAGAACCATGTAAATCTGATTTAACTAATAAATCTTTTTCTGCTTTTGTAATGTAAGCTAATTCGGTTGCTGGATTGTCTGGACTTGATTGCCATTTTAAAGGAGCCTTAACTTCTTTTTGTTTACCTAAATAATTTCTAACTCCACCTTGCACATCATAGTTAACTTTTTTATCTACAGCCATTATCGTCTTCCTCCAGTTTGTATGTCTAACCTAAAAGTCCCTAGTTTCCAACTAGTATCTACTGCAGTATTGGATATTGTAAGAGCTATAGCTCTACCTCTAGCACGTGTGTCTACTTTATCTGTTGAAGATGTTACAGTAAATGGACCCAATGATGAGCTAGCAGCCGTATCATTAGGGTAGTTTCTTAAATCTAATTGTACAATAGCACTTCCTTGTTGTGATATAAAGTCAGGTATAATTCTACTTACTCTCATAATATTTTCACCGTCACCTCTAAGGTCACCTAAATTAGTTGCAGCTCCTCTAACAACTTTTTGTGTAATATCATAATCACCAGATGTAATGTTTGCTGGAATAGCTACAGCCGTGGTCCCTGCTTCTTGCTGGTTAACTCCTGTTTCGTGTTCAAAGTATATTGTTACACCTTCAGTATTACCGATTACATCAAATGATACATCATCACTTGGATTGTATTTTGTTGCATGAGGTAAACCAAATACTGCTGAGTCTTCCCATGTGCTTCTAGGAAACAAGGTACTAGCATTAGTAAACCATATAGGTCGTTTAGCTGTTGAGTCTAGATAACTATATGTAACTGCTCTAGTATTTACATTAGATGTAGACGTTGGATAAAACCAAGTAATCTCACCAAACAAGTTATTAATACCACAATAAATTAATTGATTAGATGTAGTGTTGAGATCATCGTAAACAAAATCTTCTACTAAACAATCCATAGATTCTAGTTTACCTGTATATCTAAAGAAACCATTATCAGACATCCAATACGCAGCACCATCAACTTCTACAGCTGCATTCATACCAATCAATCCACAGTTAGTACCTGTTTGTTCAAAAGCAAATGTAAATGGTTGACCAACAAATCTCATAGTAAATAAAGAAGTGTCACTCCAAATGTATATTGCATTTCTACCAAGTTTAGCTCCCATGATCCGTGATCCAGAGGCCAGTCTTTGTGTACCAGCACTATTTTCAGCTGTTGGTGTATAGTCTTCTATATTTTCTTGAGATGAAAATCTTATAAACATATCATCTTGTGTTGCTTTGTTACCAATAGTTGTTTCTGTTCCAAAAAATACTAAGTGACGATCGGGTGTTGATACTAACATATCACGTGACGCTGTTGGTGCACCAGATATAATTGTAGCTCTAGTGCCTGTAGCGTTAACTGCATCTCCATCCCATTTAAAACATTCTCCGTTATGGATTAAAGCAATAAGTGTTGTTCCTAAATTATCCAAGGACCATAGACCTGGATCAATTACTGAATCGGTGTTAGCTGCAGGTGATCCCCAACCTGTAAAAGATGAAGTGTTAGTTACGGTTGCCCCATTACTGTGCGCAGCTCTTGTTGAACCTCGCGCAGCTCTTGTTATACCAGTTAATTTACTGCCTGTAATTCCTGTGTAAGATATTTCTTCTGAACCTACTTGAATAAAGTTTGTACCAGAACTTGGAAAACCTGTCGTACTAGCTAATGTAATTTCTGTAGCTGAACTATTGTTACCATTAGTATTATCTCCTAGTGCACCGTTTAATGTAGTTGTCAATGCACCTAAAATGTTACCACCCCACAATGATATTCCCCAACCAAACGCACCTAGTTGTTCTGCTGGTCCTACGTGATAGTATTGAAAATATGTTATACCACCAGATGTTGTTGCACCTGATCCTGTTTCATTACTAGGCATTGTAATAGTAATTGTAGAAGTAGTTGGTACACTTGTTATCATAAATTTTTTATCAGCAAAATCTGAGGCACTAAAATTAGAATTTGTAATAGCACTAAACGTACTAGCATCACCAAATAAAATAATATCTTGTGGTTGAAAATTGTGTGAACCACCAAATGTAAGTGTTACAGTTGGAGATCCGTTAGTTGTGCTAAATGCACTTGTAATAGCTGTACCCGATGGATTAGTTAGTGGATGTATATCATAGTAAACACCACCAGAATATATGTATAAAATTTTGTTAGTTCCTATAGCTGCAAATTTAGTTGATGATTTGTTTACAAAATGATGCAAACCTCTAGCAGCACCTGTAAGCTTTGATTCACCTAATTGATTCCAACCACCTATTTTTTCTGGTGTACCATATCTAAAACGTACATTTTCTCCATCTATCCATTGCGACTCAGCACCTGTTGATGTAACTTGTTTATTAAACCCTGGTAAAAACCCTAATTTTTGTAACATATAAATCCATTATAATACTATTTTACAAATCCAGGTAGACCTAACATAGGTCTTCCATCAAATTTGTTTTTCTCAGCAAATGGGCCATTTACATGATTATAATGTAGAAATACTTGACCGCATATGTCCTTGTCAAAAGGCTCTCGCCAATGTTCAAGTTCACATCCACTATATACTAGCATATCTCCTACTTCAAGCAAGACTTTAGTACCTTTATCCGTAGTAGGATGGTATTTTTGTATTTTGTTAATTCCTAATTTTGGGCCAGAAACATTTCCTGCTTCTGGGTTTGGGTTAATAAATATAGGCCAAGGGTCACCACCTAGATTAAGTGTGCATGATATCTCACAACTTTCTCTGTCTTTGTGTCTTTTTAATTCATCACCTTTTTTATATATTCTTGCATAGGAATAAGTAGGACATAGATTTAGTCCGGTTTCTTTTTGCATTACGGGTAATACTTTAACTAATAACGTTTCCATTACTGGATCAGAATAACAAGAAAAAGTATTAGGTATTTGTGGGTCCACCCAAGTACCTAACATACCATTGTCATAAATAATGTTATTATCATACATCCATTTAACTGAATCTCTTTTAAGAAGAAAATAGTTAAATACAAAATTAGCTAACTCGTAGCTAATTGCATTCTTAATTAATTGATATTTATTAAAAACCATGTTGTATAAAATTAAAACTTACTGATATTCTTATATCATTTGATTTGTTAGGTGTAACATTGTGCCAAAGGTAATATGGAAATATTATAATTCTACCTTCAACAGGTTCTAAATACACTTCTCTCCATAGTTCTTTTGGTAGTTTACCTTCTTTTCTTATTGGCATATTTAATTGTGCCCCTGCTCTTGGTTCATCACAACATAAATTACCAGAATTTTTTGGAGCTTTTATATAATACACACCGCTAAATAAACTATTAGGATGTATGTGTGGAACGTTGTATCCACCTGGGGGATTTATGTTTGCCCACATATTACCTAGTATAGGTTCTCTATCTAACCATTCTTCTTTCCATATGTCATTCATCATCAAAAACAATTCATTAACTAAAGGTTGAAAAACAGGCAGTTCATGCATTTCAGTTGTAGAGTGCCAACCGTTTTTGTTTGTTTTTTGAAGTCCTGGGTCTTTCTTAGACCATTCTACAATTTCGTTGGTAAAAAGTTGATTGTCTAATTTAATATCTTTAGCATATATAGTTGTTGGAAAAAATTGTTCTTTGATCATCTAAATGATTTTCCTCCAAACCAACAAACTAAAGATTGTCTTATACCTCTAGTTACTGGATTAACTTTATGATTTAAAAACGATGCAAATATAATAGCGTGTCCTTGTTTTAAACTTGCAGATTTACCAGGAGCCATTAATTCTAATTCTCCACCTTCAAATTCTGACGGATCATTTAACAAAAGAGTCATTGATATTTTTCTAACAGGTGGCTCATGTTGCATGTTTACATCACAATCCATATGCCAATCATAGAACCCTCCTTCAGGATATTCTGTAAACTGTGCTTGTTCTGTTATTTGTATGTCACCAAAACCAAAATGATTTTCATTTGCTTTCTGTATAAAGTTATTAAGGTCTACATACATATGTGACATTTCTTTAAATGGTATCCAACTAATTGTTGTAATTCTTTTGTTTGTATGGGTTCCACCACCTGGTTTATTCATTCCCACTTGTCCTTGTTGTGGTTTCTGTGCTCTACCTGATGCAATAATTTGTCTGCATTGATCTGGTGTAAACAATGGTGTTGTTGTATGAACTATCCAACTTTTCCATTTCGGTTCTGTAATCTGTCTGTTTTCGTACATTATTGTACTCCTCTATTTTTTATTGAACTGTAGTCAACATCCATATTTGCAGCAAGCGTTCTTCTATACCCAGGACCATTAAAAGGATATACACAGTGTCTCATATCGTATGGAAATATAAAAAAATCTCCTTCTTTTAATATTGGTTCATAATCTACATTAGCAAACTGACCGTTGGTTGAACCTAAAATTTGAAGTTTACCATTTTGTGGTGAGTCTGCTGCTGAATATTCTACGCCATAAGACTCTGGTAATTTTAAAACCATAACACTAGATAGACCTGTTGATATTGATCCTTGATGCACGTGTACTGGATTGTATTCATGCTCAAACATAGTGTTAACCCATACAGAATTTAAATTCATATTATATTCTCTTACTCTATTCCAATCTAAATAATGTTTAAATTTTTCATTAAACCAATATAATATATTTCTTGGTAAATGATTATGTCTAGTCATTTTAGAAGTATCTTCACCACTATAAAATAGACTATGTTCTTTTTCAATTTTACCAACAAGTTGTTTATTAGCAGGTTTTAATTCAGTGTATTTAGTTTCATAAATATTATTAATAGTATTATATATATCAAGAGGTACTTGATATTTTAATACCGCTTGACCTAAAAATATAAAATCAAAATTATTTTTCGGTGGCTCCAAGGTCATTGGTCAATTGTTCTTTCTTATTGTAAATCATTTCTCCTGATTTTTTAACTCTTTCTATTGTTTGTAACTGTCCAAGCACATTAAATACTTCTGGCTGAGATGATCCTTGAGTCAATGTCTCTGCTTTGTTTTTCATAATTTGATGGTAAGATTCTAGTTGATGTCTGTTAACGTCTTTATCATCAAATGAACCATCATTAAATTCTTTTTTAAGAGTTGACCATAGTTTAATTTCTCTCATTCTGTCTTTAGCAGTAAGTTGCATGTTGGCTAAACCATATCTTTTTTCATCTATATCTATTTGAAGTAATTCTCTTTTTAAAGGATCTTCTTCTGTCTTTAATTTTTCTTGTAATCTTTTTAATCTAACTTCATTACGTCTACAATCAAAAGACAAAGTCATTAAATTTTCTAAAAATACATTTTGTTCTCTGACACACTGCCAATACTTAGAAGCTTTTGTTGGATATTTTGCATCTTGTAAAACAGACATTCTCATTTCTGTTTCTGTTCTAAAGACTTGTTTTTTAGTCCAAGTATCTCTTAACTCGGATGTCATTTCTTTAAATTCTTTTACATCATTTGGATCTAATAAATTATTTAAGCTAGGCGCTTCTTTTTCTATTAATGCATGTATATTTCTTTTTTCTGTCATTTTATTCCTTTCATTGAATAACCTTAATATAGCTATTTAAACTAATATGTAAAGACTAACTTGAAGATATTGTTGCAGTTCCAAATGGAATAGTAAATTCTTCTACAGAACTATTACCGTATGTTGATCCAGCTATTAATGCATTACTTGTAATTCCTGATCCACCACCACTTTCTCTAGCCCTAGCCATAGAAGGTTGTGTAGCCCAACTTGTGCCATTATATAATTCTACTGTAGTTGAACTTCCTCCTCCAAATACATATGCTGATGAAGTATTTGAACCTCCTGCTGCTCCATACTGTCTATTATTATTTAAACTAGATGGGATTCCAGTCCAAGATGAACCATTCCAAGATGCTGTTGTTCCATTAGCACCTGAAACACCTAAAGTTGCCGCTTGTGTTCCAATTGCATATACAGAATTTGCTCCGCTAGGAAAACTTGTTTTTGTCGTCCAACTAGATCCATTGAAATGTTCGTGTACAGCTTGGTTTGGACCTCCACCTATTGCAACAGCTGCTGTTTGTGGGCCAGCTCCAGTAGAATAAGCATATTGTCTAGCATTATTTAAATTTCCACTCGCTGTCCAAGATGAACCATTAAATATATTTGTTACACTTGCTGCACCACCTGGGGGATTATAACCTCCCCACATTATAGCAGTTGTATGTCCTACTCCTGCTTGTCCTGTATTGTTAACTGATGTAGGAATAGTTCCATCTCCTGTCCAAGAAGTACCATTATAATGATGTGAAGTTCTAGGCCAAGTAGGAGTTCCACCTCCATTGTCTCCACCCCACTGCATAGCATCTGTATTATTACCAGCCATACTTGATCCTGAAAGTCCTGCTGGAGCGGATCCACCAGACGACCATACGCCTGTACCCGCAATACCTTGAGCACGTATAGAACTTGAATTATACCATACCTCACCATTTTCTGGACTAGGGGGATCTGCTGTTAGAAACCTAACTTTTAATCCATTAATTACATTGTAACTACTCATTATAAATTCCTAAGGTAATGTTGTTGGAACTGGTCTAGAACCGTTAGCTAAACTTCTTTCCTCTGATGATTCAAAATCCAAAGCATCCCAAGCTGCTTGAGCTGCAGTTATTTCTGCATCAACAATAGCTTGTGCTTCTTCTTTTGTTTTTATAACAGCATTTTTGCTAGCTAACCACAAAGCACCTTTTTCATTATTACCAACAACCCACACGTCTCCAATGTGACTTTCAAGAAAAAAATCTAATCTATTTTGACGAGTAAAAAAATCTTTACCTGTATTTGTAGCTGTTCCGTATATAAATAGTGACATATTTTTTATCCCTTTGTTATTAATCTTATATTATAAATTTTTTTCATTATCAACTTGTTGTTACTGTTTTTATACCAGCTGCGTTTGTCCATTCTTCTGTTTTATTACTATTACTTGGACCAGGTGTTTGTCCTCCAGCCATAAAAGCTAAAGATGATGTTGAAGCATTTTTACCTGATGCACCTCCGCCTCTTGGAGTAGCTAAATCAGCTACGTTTGTCCAAGCTGAACCATCATATAAAGCAGCTGTAGTTCCTCCAAAACCACTAGAACCTCCTCCATAGTATAAAGCTGAAGTTTGTATACCACTAGAACTTCTTGCATAACCTGCAGTAGGTACCGCTGTTTGAGAAGTCCACGAACTACCATTATATTCTTCTACAACAGCACTTGAAGGTTGATCACCTACAATTACGGCAGCAGTTGTGATTCCAGTCATAGCTTGACTTACTTCTTTTCTTGCCTCATTCAAACTATGTCCAGTAGAAGTCCATGAACTGCCATTATAAGTTTGTGTGCCAGTATTTCCTTGACCACCTGCATATAAACCTGCAGTTTGTGTTCCACATCCACCACCACCATTTCTAGCGTTGGGGTTATTATTAGTAGTAGTCCAGTTAGATCCATCGTATTCAGCAGTAACTGTGTTAACCGAGGGACCTAAATCTCCACCTGTCATAAAAAAAGAAGTTTGAGTTCCTCCACCTGATGAATTATAAACTGCAAAAGGTGCGTTAGTTACAGATGTCCAAGATGAACCATTGTATTCTTCTGTGTCAGCACTAAAACCTGTTGAGTATCCATTAACCATTAATCCTGCAGTTTGAGTTCCACCACCATTTGTATATCTTCTTGCAGTATTTACAGTACCACCAGATGCCCATGCTCCTACTTGAAGACCAATTTTAAAAGTATTACTACTTGTATTATACCAAATTTCACCATCAGCATAAGCTGCAGTAGGATCACTTGATACTGATCTTACATATTTTCCAATTAAAGCTTTATAAGTACTCATAATTTTAAGACGTTGTGATTGTTACAGTAGCTGAATTATTTCTACCCCTTAATTTTTGTGAAACTGAATTATACCAAATTTGTCCTTCTTTAGGATTAGCTGGATCACCTGCATAAGACTTGATGGCAAATCCTTGAATATTTCTATATAATGTCATTAAGCTCCTTAATTATTTTTTAAGAGCCAACCCTGAGTTCCATCTACATAGACCAATGTGTTAGCCGCTCTTTCTACTGAAACTGTTAAACTATCCGTAGATCCTGCAATTTTTTCTGAACCATTTGGATCAACTGTAAGTGCGTTAGAATCAAATGTTCCTGCATAATCTATAAAAGATACTTCGTCTCCAATACTTCCTGCAGGTAAGTCCATTTCTATAGCACCACTTGTTGTATTAATAAAATAACCTTCACCAGCAACAGCTGTAAAACCAGAAGTTTTTACTGCTTGCCATGATGTACCGCCAGAATTATCTACAAAAGATAATACTCCAGAACCATTAGTTGTTAAAATTTGATCTGCTGATCCGTCTGCCGCAGGAAAAGTTAAAGCATCAATAGTAACTGTTCCCGAACCTTTTGGTTGTATTGATACACCAATATTAGTATCACCACCAGTTGCAGTAAATGCTGGTTTGTTTCCTGTTGCTGCATTAGCATATGTTAATTCATTAACCGCTGAACCTGTTGCAGTTAGTTTAAATAATTCGTTTCCATTAGTATCTAAAATTGAAGTTCCAATTTTAGGTGATGTTAAAGTTTTGTTTGTTAAAGTTTGAGTGCCAGTTTCTGTTACTGTACCTGCTGTAGATAAAGGTATTTCAATAACTCCAGTATTAGTTGCAACACCATCAAGGTATATAGCTTTATATCCTTTGTCTGTTGCTGAAAAAGTAACTGTAGCTCCTGAACCAGAAGCTGCTTTTAACTGAACTGTGTATGCACCTGATGTGCTGTTTTTAATAAAATAAAAAGTTTCTGTAAGAAGAGGGAATGTTACAACTTTGTTTCCTGTAATTGCTTCTGGTGATACTGCACCAAGAATAATAACTCTGTTTTGAGCGGCACCTGTTAAAGCTCCATCTTCTACTGTTAATGCTGTAGTGTTAGCTCCTGTACCTGCTGCATTTAAGGTTTGAATTTTAAATCCACCTAATAACTGTTCTGCAAGTTGTAAGTTAGCGTTAGTTTTTGTTCCCCAAGTACCAGCATTTTCGCCAGTTGCCATTAGCTCTACGCCAAGGTTTGTAAAAGTTGATGCCATAATTTTGTTCTCCTGTTAGCTTGTTAATTTATATTACTTATATACTTAAAGTCAAACATTAGTTTGCTGTTTTTCTTGTGTAACCTGTGCCATCTTTAGGTGATAATCTAGTATAACCTGTGCCATCTTTAGGAATTAATCTATTTAAATACTTTAAACCAACATTAGGGTTTAACTCTGTTGTCGCTTGTACTCCTGTTAAGCCCATTACATCTGAAGGTGAAATTGAACCTACTGCAGATGTAGTTGATAGACCCGTTACTGGAACTCCTATTTCAGGAACTAAAGTTCCTACAGCAGATGTTGATGATACACCTGTTAGAACTTGAGAAATTTGTTCTGATAAAGCTCCTACAGATGAAGTTGTAGATAGACCATCTAATTCAACTATTAAAGCATCTAGAATTATTCCACCAACTGTAGAAGTCATTCCAAGACCTGTTAATCCAACAGTGGCCTGTGTTATTAAAGGAGCACCGACGTTAGATGTAACTGATAATCCAGTTGGTATAACTACAGGACTTACAATAAAATCTAAACTACCTACAGCAGAAGTAGAACTCAACCCTGTTAAAGATACAAATGTTTCTGGTGTAGCTGTTAATGATCCAAGGCTAGATGTTGCACTAACTCCAACAGGTTGAACTAAACTATTAAACGAATCTCCATAAGGTTCTTCACCCCAACCATTTCTACCCCAACCAACTAATGTACCTGCGTTATCAAAAGTACCTAATTCTGTTTGTGCTTGTACACCTGTTAAAGCTGCAATAGATAATACACCCGCAGTTATAGAACCTACAGAAGAAGTTGCACTAACCCCTGTTGGTATAACAGTTTGTGTGTCCAAAGCAGTAACACTTCCAATTGCTGATGTAGCAGATAAACCCGTGGGTTGTACTGCATAATCTACGCCCCAACCGGAGTTGCCCCATTCCTGTCTACCCCAACCTTCTGTATTAAAAGCATCTACAGCACCTACATTGGATGTAGCTGATACACCGGTTAGTATAACATCAATCGCATCTTGACTTCCATATTCGTTTGCACCCCAGGACATAAGTCCCCATGAGTTTCCGTCAACAGTATTTGCTTGTCCACCCATTCCTGAGTGATTTGTGCAATAGTAATAAAGAGTTGGTGCACTTTCAGCTACAACTATTTGAGTGTAAGCCCCAGCATTACCTGGACTACCGTTTGTAGTTACACCAGTAGTGTACTCGTCACCTCCACTATGTGTTCCATCACTAGTTGTTGAAAATCTTAAAGGGTGATTACCATTTGAATTATCGGATTGATCAAATTTATATGTACCACCTTCACCTAAAAGTAAAGTAGCTTGTTGTACTCCATCAATAAAATATTTATTTCCTGAACCGGTACTGACTACCGTTACTGTAAAAGTTCTAGTAACGGACATCCGTCGTTACCTCTATGCTATACGAAGGATTGCGTTAGATGCGTCTGCTGTTGGAAATTGAATTGTAAAAGTTCCACTTGATACAGTTTTGTCTCCACCAAATGCTATTGCGCAAACTGCTGGATCACCACTTGCTGTTTCATTAAAAATCAAACAACCGTTAGCTGTAAAAGAAGCTGATGTAAAAGATACATCTGCAAAATCACAACATGCAGTGTCAGTTGATAAAGCCGGTGTTACGTTTGTTAACGCTACCCCTTTAGTAGTGTAGCCATTACCATTAGCTACTTCGTTAGATGATGTATAAGCTGTTGTTGATTTATTTAATGTAGCACTACTTGTGTACAATGCTAGTTTAAATTCATTTCCACCATTTGTAAAATTGTGAATAGCTCTTAAAACTTCTGTCTTGAAAGTGTTACATACTGCTGATGTTATTGCCATAATTTTTATCTCCTAATTACTGAGGCGCTGACTCGATTGGTATTCTTATTGTTCCATCCGTGTAATCGTCTCTTCTTCTTCTTCCAAGTTGCATCGCTGCAAACTTTTGTAGTTCAGTTTTATACTTATTTTCATATAGTGTCAACATGTCTGTTGGACCTTTTAAAAACATAAATGCTTCTGATAAACAAGCATATAATAGACCTTGAGGAAAGTAATTACTTAAATAAGTATTAGAATTTCCATCACCACCAGAACCTAATCCTACAGGCATTGCATTATAATGTATAATATATTGATAATTAGCGTCTGGTGTTGGAGCTAAATAAATAGCACCTGAAGTAGATCTTGTTGCTCCTGTTGTTGCACCACCAAACATTGCATAGTATTTAGGAAGACCTGTTACATCTTGAGATGCTGCACCACCAGATGTTCCTGTTAAATTACCAACGTACTCTGACATAAATGTTTGATCACGTTTCTCTAACCATATTCCTTGACCGTTAGTATTTGCTGTTGAATTAAACACTTCTATACCTCTTACAAATAAAAGTTTAACAGGCATAGTAATTGTATTAAAATCTGTCACCAATTGTCCTTGATCTTGAAATCTATCTGAGTCCATAGGAAGGTCTAAATTAATTCTGTTTTGTGCAGCCATAATAAAACCATCTAAAATAGTTGTAGTAAATACATTACTATCAACCTCAGTGTAATCTAGGATTGCTTGTTTTAAAGTATCATATGTATAATTTGTAATTCCTGACATAATTAAGCTCTATCATTTAACGGTCCAATTGTACATTGAAAACCGCCTCCTGTTTCTGTGCTTGTAGCATTTGATATTAAAGAAAAAGTTAAATTATTAAATACTACAGCCGTTTGTCCAACTGGACCCACTACTATTGTAGTAGGAACTGCTGTTGCAAGATAACATCCAAAAACATTAGCTCCTATAGGATGCGTTCCTGCTGTTGTAGCCGGAGGTGTTAAACCTCTATAAGGTGCACTTGTTCCTCTAGTGCAACCCGTAAAATTTTCTCCAGCTCTTCCGGTATATTGTATGACTTCATTTTCATATTTACCTGTTAATGCATTTACTTTTTCAATCATAATAAAACCTGAAGTAGGAAAATGCGTTCCTGTCTGTACAGTAATTGTTCCGTCAGTAGCTGTAGCAGCTGTATCTAAAGTTGTAGATAATTCTAATGCAGGACCTGCAGCACCAGTAACAATAGGTACTCCTCCTACTGGAGATTTTACGGCTTGAAATCTTACAAAAGTTGTGCCTTCGTTAATTTGATTAGCAGGATAAGAAACACTAACACTAGCGTTAGCAGCTGTAGTTGTAAAAGGATTGTTGGGTAAAATATCTTGTACTGGAAATTCAACTCTTGCAGGTCTTGCATTCATTAATCCTTGTGGATCTGCTCCTACAGGATGTGGTTCTAATTGTGGTTGTTTAGGTTCAAATTCAGAGTTGTGTACAAAAGCTCCATTCCATTCTTTAACCATTTCTCTATATGGAAATGCTGCGCCTGATCTATCAGAGATCGCTAATGCTCTACTACCTTTTGCGAATCTAGCCATTATATATTTGGATAGTATGTTTTCGGAGTAATAAATGTACTAGCTGCAGAACCATCTTCAGATAATGCTCTAGCTAATTCATCCTCGTACAACAACTTCATCTCCTGTGTTCGTTGTGGTGCAAATTTCATAGATAAGTAATATGATA
>Ga0208134_1000612_pt1 | contig 23227 bp, 11 predicted proteins | sample VirMetDEL_Mar_31_FD_184515 | JGI IMG/M metagenome (GOLD analysis project Ga0208134, IMG submission 184515) | Aqueous microbial communities from the Delaware River and Bay under freshwater to marine salinity gradient to study organic matter... | ecosystem: Environmental > Aquatic > Marine >... | reverse complement strand
TACAAGTGTATAGCACACGCTATATTGTCTACTAGAGCTAATGTTCAAGAGTACATAATAAATAGATTTAAGAAAGAAAGGTTTGCGGCTATTAGAACTGCAAAGCTAAGATTATCAAACATTAAGTTAGAAGAGATTACTCAAATTTTAAGAGGTAAATCTAAACAAATAAAACACTAGTACATGCCAGAGATTAAAAATCAGTTTACCGGTGGCAAAATGAATAAAGATCTTGACGAAAGACTTATTCCCAAAGGTGAATATAGAGACGCGATGAACATACAGGTGTCAACTTCAGAAGGATCGAGTGTTGGCACTGTTCAGAATATACTTGGTAACACGTTAGGTTGTACTAACTATGCTGGAGATCCAGATAGTAATCCAATACCTAGCAATGCTTTTGCTGTTGGGTCTGTTTCCGATGAAAAAGACGATTCTTTATATTGGTTAATATCTGGAGATGGTTATTCAGTGGACAACATAGTAGACAGCAACACTGGTATATGGAGTAGTGGTGAAACTGTTAATATGAGAGACCTTATAATAAAAAAGGGAGCTGATAAATGTGAAACTGTTTTTGTTGATCAATTTGCTTTTTCACAACCTTACGGCGACTCTCAAGTAAACAGTGATACCCTGGGCGGTATAGATTTAAGTGTAATAAATCAAATTCAACCTGGCTGGACGGTTACTGGTGTTACTGATGATGGTTATACGTCTAACACGTCTACAATAATTAGTTTGGGTAATACTCAAGAAAATTTCATAGGTGTTGAGTTTGGTTTTGATACGGTTTCAACTTCGGTTACCACAGATAGCTACGTTGGATACAGTCAGCATGCTGTGGCTAGTAGTGTTCTTATACCTTTCTTCTCCAACTTCGTTGGCAGCTCTAACTCTACTTACTCCCAGCAAAATTCTAACTTCGTGTATATAAGTGGGTTTAACGGAACTCCATCGGCTTTAATTAATGATACTATAGAGATCCTTCCTAACCACTCTAACCCTCAAACTTTTACGATTACCGATGCTGAATTTTTTAATATAACGTATGGTGGTGGCTTGGGGCTTACTGTTGTTAAATTAACACTAGACAGTAATCTAACTACTTTCACAGGTCCACCTATAGACCAACCATCAGGTGTTAGTGAGACTTCGTCACCACCATATTCAAGCGGTATAAACGGTAATGTTGTAGATGCTATTATTACAAGCACGTCAATGGCTGGTATTCAAATAGCTACTGGAGAGCTTATTATTGATATCAATATTCTTGACGTTAGTACTCTAACTGGTGCTCCTAATGGCGACACGGTTTACTATAATAACATTGCATATTCCGTCCAAAGCACAAACGTAGGGAACAACAGTATTTATCTTGAAGACAGTAATGGAGACCTTCTTGAAGGTTGGCAAGTTGGTGGGTCTATCTACGGTGTTCCACAACCTACTGGTAGCGTGATCGTACTGCAAAGCGAAATACAAGTGCAACTTGATTCAAATATAGATCTTACAGGCCCAACGTACACATCACTTTTATATAGAGGTCCTAGAACTTTAAACTTCAATCACAACAATTATATCACTGGAATAAACATTGTTGATGACATGTTGTTTTGGACAGATGGAAAAACAGAGCCTAAAAAAATAAACATACCAAGAAGTATACAAGGTAGTAAAATGCCTGGAACAACACCGGGTTTTGCACACACTAGACTTATAAACGAGCACCAAGACATTTACCAATGGAATGACGTGCTGGTTAGAGAGGAGCATATTACTGTTATTAAAAAAGCACCACTTTCAGCACCTTCTATAAATATTGAAACAACAGATAGAGTTGGCGCGGTTAGTGGATCTACTGTTTTGTTTACAAGAGATTTTAGCGGTAAATCTGTGGGTGATACCACTACAATAAACGCATCTAATAACACTTATGGGTTTGAGCCCGGTGATATTATACGTTTATTTTATGACATTAATAACACCTTAAGATATGACTTAAGAGTTCAGGTTATATTGATAAACAACCTTGTTTATACAGTTAAAATACTATCTATATCACCAGAAGCTGATCTTGTTACTACAGATTGGTATGCAGACTTAGAACCTATTGGTAGTTTTTTATTCGAAAGAAAACTACCTAGATTTGCTTATAGATACAAGTACTTAGACAATGAGTATTCTTCTTTTAGCCCTTTTACAAACGTAGCTTTTTACCCAGGGCAATTTAGCTATGAGCCAGTAAAAGCTTACAACAAGGGTATGACAAACACTATCGAATCTTTAGCTATTATGGATTTTGTTACTCCTAACATGCCAAAAGACGTTATAAGCATAGATCTTCTTTACAAAAATGAAACTTCACCTATAATATACTTAATTGACACGGTGTCTAACAAAGACGAGCTTATAGGTGGAAAAAATAGTTGGAACTCTACTGGTAGCCATAACTACCCTAATAGTAGTATGGGTTCTTATGATATAAAAAACGAAAACATAGCACAAGCGCTACCTAGTAATCAATCTTTAAGATCTTGGGACAATGTACCCAAAAAAGCCTTAGCACAAGAGGTTAGTGGTAATAGAGTTATATACGGAAACTACGTTCAAGGTTACGATATAAAAAATGATAATGGTAAAAATATTACTCCTGATATTAATTTATCGGTAAAGAGTAATACGATTAGCACTGGGGGAAATAAAGCTAGTAAATCAATAAAGTCTTTAAGAAACTATGAAGTAGGAGTTGTTTGGGGAGATAAATACGGTAGAGAAACACCTGTTATAGCTTCTAAATCAGGCTCTGTTTTAGTTCCAAAAAACAAATCTAAAACTAGCAACCACTTAAACGTGTCGTTAAACTCTTCGCCTAGATGGTCTGATTACTATAGGTTTTACGTAAAAGAAACTTCTAACGAATATTATAATTTAGCTGTAGACAGAGTATACGATGCTAGTGATGGTGGTATATGGATTTCTTTTCCATCAGTTGATAGAAATAAAGTAGACGAAGACACATATATTATTTTAAAGAAAGGTGTAGACTCTGAAGAAATAGTTGATCAAGAGGGTAGGTATAAAATTGTCGCTATAGATAACGAGGCTCCAGATTACATTAAAACTTCTTACGATTTAATTGTTAGAAGTAATCAAGACGAAAGTCGCCATGAACACTCTTGTAATATGTGGGGAGGATTAACTGATGATGACGATGGTTGTACTGTTCACCCAGATAACAGTAATTATAGCGATACAGGGTTAAACGCACCTATTGTTGGTAGAAAAAGGTTTAGTTTAAATAAACACCGTTGGGCGGATGATTACGAAGTTTCTAGTAGATCGATGGGTTTAGCAGATTTAATTACTCTTTTTGCAGAGGTAACTACTAATACAGAGAGAACTAATAACGAAATGTATGTTAGTTTTACTCAGGAAACAGAAGATGGCAGTGAAACAATCACTCAATCAGGAGATAAATACCACGTTATCGACATAGTTCTCAATGACGATGAAGATACGTATATTATACATTTGGAAAAACCAATAGGTTTAAATGATGCTTTTGTTACTGAAGACACTGGTCATTCAACTAATGGAATTTCTTTGGCTCACGATAACAAACATGTTATATTTTGGCAGCAATCTGTTGCTAACAAACCTGAGTTTGATGGTAGGTTTTTTGTTAAAATATTAGGCGATCAAGCCACAGAGAGACATTTATCAAGATCTAAATCTATATTTAATTCGTGGAGAACTATTGATCTTGATATATATAAAATAGAGGATACTGGGCTTTCATCTAACACGGACAATGATTACAATTGGAGTGGTAACTCAATTGGTAACACTCCAGCTACTCCATTTGTTCCTGATAATAGTGCATGGGGCTCACTTAACGAACCGTCGGAATGGCAAGGGGCCTTGAAGTTTGGTACGTCAACATTAAAAGCCGCGTGGTTTATTGACAACGCTCCTTTTGCTGGTATTTATAGTAATAACGGTGGAGGTATTACTGCTTTTCAAACTGAGTTCATTGCTCCCAATGGTTTGCCTTATAATTCTTGTGATAGAGTTAGCACGTTACCAGGGTACAATTACCTTAGTAATAGTTCGAATTACACTTTCAGTACAATGATAGATTTTTCTAACCAAAACGGTGTGTCAGGAGCTTTTCCATCAGGCGAAGATGTCATCGTTGGTACTGGGATTAGCTTGGGTAGAGTAGGTATGAAAGGTGTTCACGCTAAAAACGGTGATAACTATATAGACTTGTCTTACTCAATATTAAGCCCTGATGAGGATTTTCTTTCCGGTGATGGCTCATCTGCTTGGGATGTTGGTAATCCTAGCACAAACACCTCGACAGACGACCAAGAGTATATTGTGAGTAAATTAACAGATGGCACTAGGTTTAAGCTTAAGAATGCAAACGCTATATATAAAATATTAGGTGTACAAAAATTTAGAGTACTAAATTACATGGGTGAACCATCCATAGCGCTAGGTACTCTTGCGCCAGGTAGCTACAACCCACAATACATACCATACACTAATGAAGCGTTTGATGATGGAGGACAGCTAATAGGAAGTATTGGTGGGACGTTTGAAAACACCGACCTTACAGGACAGTTGGAAGAGATTGCAGAACCGTACAACAAAAGAGCTACGTATAGAATTAAATACGAGTTAGACATTGTGTCCTCTCCAACTGGTACGGGTGGTGGTACTAATCTGTTAAATGAATATGTTGCGGGTAGTGCTACTGTTTTTGCGGTTAATGCTTCAACTAGCACTGAGTTTAATACTATTCAATTTTTAGAAGAAGTTGATTTTGAAGGTGAAAACACTATTAGCTCAAACCCAGCTATATTTGAAACAGAACCAAAAGAAGATGTTGGTTTAGACTTATATTACGAAGCTAGTTCTAGCCTACCTGTTTTTCCACTAACAAATAAAAATAAATTTTTATTCATACCAATAGGAACTACTATAGTGCCTCCAGTTGAGGGTTTTCCTGAGGGTGTATTTATAAGTAGTTGGGATGATGTTACGCCTAGTTCAGATCTTTATATTAACCTTTCAATGCCTATAGATTCAGCGCAGTACAACGCATTATATACAAACAATGGGCATGTTGAGTTTTTAAGAGATGATGGTACTTATGTAACCGCTACAGTACCTAATGTTAGTGCGTTTGCTTTTCCAACTAACAAAATAAAAATCACACCTAACAACGAGTTTGGATTAAACTGGCATAATTGCTGGTCATTTAACAATGGTGTTGAATCTAATAGAATAGGTGACACTTATAATAAACCATACTTAGGCAATGGAGTGACTCTATCTACTACGGTAAAAGATAGCCCTGGGCAAGAAGCCAGAAGTTATGGCTTGATATACTCTGGTATATATAACTCAAACAGTGGGTTGAACAGTTTAAATCAATTTATTGCTGCTGAAAAAATAACTAAAGATATAAACCCAACTTATGGTAGTATTCAAAAGTTATACGCTGGTTGGGGGCAAGGTGGTGATTTAGTCGCACTATGCGAAGATAGAGTTTTAAAAATACTGGCTAATAAAGATGCTTTGTATAACGCTGATGGCAATTCAAATGTAACTTCAACTAACAACGTTTTAGGGCAAACTATACCTTATTCTGGTGAGTATGGTATATCTAAAAATCCAGAATCATTTGCATCGGAAGCTTATAGAGCTTACTTTACGGATAAAGTTAGAGGTACTGTTATGAGGTTATCTATGGACGGATTAACACCTATATCTGCTCACGGAATGAAAGACTGGTTTAGAGATAACTTAAAATTATCAAACAAACTAGTTGGTAGTTATGATGCTAGAAAATCTGAATACAATTTAACGCTCAAGGGTTCATCTAAGACAGTTTCTTTTAAAGAAGATGTAAAAGGTTGGGTTAGCTTTAAATCTTTTACTCCTGAAAACGCTATTAGCTGTGCTAATGAATACTACACCTTCAACAATGGATTGCTTTGGAAACATCATGATGAAACCGAAGATAGAAACACTTTTTACAAAGATTACCCTAGTAACGGTTTTACGCCATCAAGTATAAATGTTATTATAAATGATCAGCCTGGTACTATAAAAACCTTCCATACTTTAAATTACGAGGGCTCACAATCTAAAGTGGACTCTTTTACTAACTACAACACATACCTACCTGGAACAAGTATAGTTAATGAAAATGTTCATGATAATGATTATTATAATATATCTAACAAGCCCGGCTGGAAGGTTCAAAGCATTCAAACAGATCTAGAGCAAGGTTCTTTAAATGAATTTATAAAAAAGGAAGGCAAGTGGTTCAACTATATAAAAGGAAAAGCTGGTAGTGTAGTTGACCCAGATGACCCAACTATTATTTCTGGTAGTATTTCTAGTGGTTTTGATAATGCTGATTTTTCTTTTCAAGGTATAGGAGTTTTGTCATCAGAGCCAGAGATATCAAACGTACTAGGTTGTACGGCAAATGGTTTAGACTTAAACGCGTCTGGAATTGTAAATGACTTTTTTGGTGATGGTTTAGCTGCATTAAATTACAACGCTAACGCTATAGTTGATGATGGAAGTTGCATACAAACTATTCCTGGCTGCACTGCTGCTGATGGGTTTGGTTATGACGCGTTAGCAAACGTAGATGATGGTAGCTGTGTTTACTACGGGTGTGATGATATTTACGCTCCAAACTATGATCCTAACGCAGGTTTTCCTGTTACACCACCAGGCGCTTATATTTTTACTAACGATGGAAGTTGTGTGGCACCAATTTATGGTTGTATGTGGCCTGAAAATGATGTACATGGAAATCCTGTTATGTCAAATTACGACATATCAGCTAACACTCCGTGTAACCCGATATATATATCTAACGGCTCACAACCGGACGCTACACCTCCGTTTACTGGTGACACTAACGGCGACAATGGTTGCTGTGTACCATTAGTATATGGCTGTATGATATCAACGGCAGATAATTTTGATCCGCTAGCTAATATACAAGCGGTGTCTTCTATTGATAGCACTAACCCTTGCTTCACTACGATGTTAGGGTGTATAGATCCTTCAGCTTGTAATTGGAATGACAACGCTAATACTGATGATGGTTCATGCGCGTACTGTAGCGAGTCTACGGCTAATAATTGGGATGGCACAGATGATGATGGAAACTCTTACGGTTGTGCTGATAACACAGGGTGCTTGTTTTGTAGAGAAATTTTAGAGCTTGATGAGCAAGTTGGTAATCCTAACACAGATGATACGTTTGTTTTAAGTTGGAATGAAACTTGGGGTGGAAACGCTCAGGTTGATTACTACGAAATTAGATATAGTGATGATAATGGTAGTACTTACAATTATATAAGTAACATACAACCTAACGCTACACCAAACGAAGTAGCTCAAACTATATCTGGTTTAACACCAAACACTTCGTACACCGTTGAGGTAAAAGCTGTTTGTGCTACTGGTACCTCGGTATTAAACCCAACGTATAACACTGAGTCTGAATGGAGCTCTATTTTTAACTTTAGCACGACTGGCCCTGTAGTTTTTGGATGTGCTGATGCATTTGCTTGTAATTTTAACAGCCTTGCGGTAGGGTGTTCCGGTGGAAATAGTACTGGATGTTGTGAGTACTCCTCTTGTACTGGTTGTACAGATCCAATCGCGACTAACACTGATTACTATGTAGATTTTAATGGCAATACTGTTATAGCTATAAATGACGATGGAAGTTGTGTTTATGTTATGGGTTGTACAGATCCAATAGCGCTTAACTACGACGCAGCAGCTACTGCTGATGATGGTTCATGTGTGTTACCTGTAATCGGCTGTCTTGATGACTCTTTAAACAACAGTGACTCTAATTACGCAGCAACAAACTACGCTGGGCCAAACACTGCAAATATTTCAAGTTACACTACCCCGTCAACACCAGCAAACACAGCTTGTGTTAACAATAGTTGCTGTGAGTATATTATGCCTACTTTGTACGCGGCTCCTGTTGATCCTAATTGGAATTGGGGTCACTCAGCTCTTTTAGGTGTTAACGGTTGGAGATCGTCAACTCTTTGGGGAGTTCCAGGCGTAAGTGAAGTTCGTAAGCTTTGGTCAGTTTGGGATGTTAGTTTGTCTCCAAAAGTAGTATTAAACCCAGCCTTTCCTTTTCCAACGAAATTTGCTTATGAGAACGAAAACCTTTCCTCTGGTGCGGCGGCTGGTGATATAACAAGTTTTAATGTACCAACAAAAATACAGTTTAAAGGCGTTGGAAATAATTCAGTTCAAACCGCTCAAACTTTCAGCCCTACAACGGGTGGTTTGCAATCTTTAGAATTACTTATGTTTGAGTCAACAAATTATTCTGGTAGGGTTCAGTTTGGACAATTTCCACAATGGTATCCACCACAAAACGGTAACGGTGCACACCAACAGGCTGTTAAATTTGAGTTCTATGATAATTACATACCTGCTTACAATACGTTTGTAGAGACTTACAACGTTAACCTTGGTTGTAACGATCCATTAGCAAGCAATTATTTAGGAGAAATTCCTTTCTTTGATAACACTAACTGTAATTACTAAAACATAACTTATGCCAATAGCAACTTTAACTTTTAGCAATCCCTTAAACTCTAGCTTACAAGTAGGAGATATAGTTTATTATTCAACGCTTACAAGCATACCAAATAGCGGGTTTAGCACTTCGGTAACCAGTAATATGATAAAGCTTGGTACCGTTATTAGCATGTCAATAGATCCTATACAGGTTAATGTTGTTTACGTAGATGTTGCTAACGGTGGTGTTAACCCACCAGATAACGGAGATTACATAATGTTTGAAAAAGACAAGCAGGTTAACTCTTCTAGTTTAATAGGGTATTATGCCGATATAAAATTAGTGAATAACTCCAAGGAAGACATCACGTTGTTTTCACTGGGGTCAGAAGTTTCAGAAAGTAGTAAATAAATAAATAGATATGATTATAACAAAGTTTGAGTTGGATTTATCAAGTTTACCAGCTAGTGGAGAGACAAGAAACTTCACCATAATTGGCGAGGTTGGAGCTGAGTTTATTTTAGAAATTACAAACGAAGATAATTATTACTACAATTTTGTAACAGCAAGTTTTCAATCTGCAAGAGCTAGACTAGAAACAAGTTTTTCTAGTAGTATTTACAAGAACACTGTAAAGTTTCCTGCTGTAGAGGATAACGATCAATATAACATAAACTTATATGCTAAACCAGGAACAACACATGTTGATTACACTGAAGTTAGGTTTTTAGATGGTACTTTAGATATAAACTCTTCGGTTGGGTCTAATTCTTTAATGCTTAATAAAGTTATATACCAATACACAGCATTAACACTAGGGATTAGTGGAGTGTCCGTTGGGGGAACGGTAAGTGGTACAACTACTACTAATAACATTACGGTTGATAGCGATAAAAGTAAAACAAAAACATCTTTTTCTTTTACATTTACAGCTTCTGGAACAGCTGCTTATAGGGTTTTAAAACAACCAGTGGCAGATGACGTTGTATCTTTTTTTGAGCCGGTGGTTGGTTCTGCCCCAGATGATTTACCTGGAGAAAATATATATCCAACTGTTACGGAGACAGCACAGGTGCAAACAGGTGGTATTAGTAATAGCGCAACTATAATTTTAAGAGCCCCAGTTCCAGATATTACCGTTGGTGATAAATGGACATCTGATGGCGTCATGCCCGCGGCAACTCAATACGTTCAAAGCGTTACTACTAATGAAGCTGGAAATGTAACCCAATTTGTTACCAATACCGCTGCTAACCACAGTAGCGCTGCTAACTTAACTTTTTACGCGCAAAAAAATTACCGATGGCCATTAGATAATATAAAAGGAATATTACCTGGAATGATAGTGGTTCCAAGTACAAACGTTACAACCAACACTGTGATTAGTGACTATAAAGACACTGTAACTATATTTGCCGATACTACATCGGCAAAAGTTATAACAAGGGAAAAAGCACCAGCTCTAGATACTAAAAACAAAAAACCAACTATAGTTAACGGTGTTATTACGGTTCAAACTGGTAGTGTTATATTTGATAAACAACAAGTTTTAGCGTTAGCCGGTGACACTTTGAAGATTGGTGGTTATGGTGAGGAACAAATACTAAACGTCTACGGGTATGAGGTTATATTGTCCGACTTAGCAATGACATTATCCGTGCCATCTACAACAACGACCGAGGCTACTAGCGCTCACGCAACAATAGCGGTTTCTGATAGAGAAGGTGTTATAAATAACTTTTCTAGAGTTGGTGGTATAGGTATAAATCCAGCGTTACAAAACCCACTTATTACATCTGGTGGCGGTGCGGACGGAGCTGGTGATTGGGTTATGGACGCTGTCCAGACTCTAGAAACTGGCGTTACCTTGACGGTAGAAAATACTGGCAGAGTAGCAACTATAACAGGTAACATCGAAATTATAAAAGCTGGTAATGCTAGTGCTGTATTAAGATTCGACGTAGATAGACTGCTTTCTACCTCAGCTCCATCGTAAAAAAAAGATAAAAACTGTGACTATTAAGGTATAAATTTAATTTAATATGATCACGTGGAAGACATTACAGTAAGACCTATAGAAGAAGAGGATTATGTTCTCATAAATAATTGGTGGAAAATGATCGACAAAGCACCGCCACCAAGAAAGCTACTACCAGAGTTTGGCTTACATGGATTGATGGCTTGTAAAAATGGAAGACCTATAGTTTGTACTTATTTGTATTTAACGAACTCAGCTTTTGGGTATAGTGACTACATGATAAGCGATACTAGTTATAAAGGTAGAGATAGATTTGAAATAGTATTAGAGCTTATGGATCAAATGATTGGAACCGCTTACAAGCTAGGTTGTGAAGATTTTTGGTTTGTAACAAAAAGTAAAGGCATGCTAAAGAGATGTAAAGCTCTTGGCGTTAAAGTATCAGAAGATCCATATTATTTAATATGCTCTTCAAATTCAACAAAAGAAATATAAAAATATGAGTGATAAAAATGCAGGACCAAGTCCTTTTCACAAAGGTAAAAAAGGTAGAGGAGAGGGTGATAAAAAAAGAAACTTCATGGGGAGGATCTTTAATAATGATTACTCAAGGTATGACGATGACGAGTGGGGAATTCAAGGGGGTAAAGCAAAAGTAGAAAAAGCTTTTGGAGAGTTTGGCGCTATAGACACATCAGCAAACTTGTTTGCGGGCGCTAGAAACCAAATGAATTTAACAAACACCATGGAAGACTTAACAGTTAACCAACAGCAATTTCAATTGCAAAAAGAAATGTCACAACAAGGAGCGGCCAACGCAATGAACACTTTTAGAAGTGCCGCTGGTGGTAGTGGAGCAGCTGGGCTAGCTCAGGCAATGGCAAACCAACAATCTCAAACAGCTCAACAAATATCAGCTTCTATAGGACAACAAGAAGCCGCGAACCAAATGGCTGCCGCACAACAAGAATCTAGAAATCAAATCGCTATGGGACAAGGTGAAATGGAGGCTCAGAAATTTAGATTACAAGGTGCTGCTGATGCTAGAGATTTAACTCTACAACAAAAACAAGGTCAATTATCTTTTTTAGCAGGACAACAACAAGCTTACGAATCCAACAAAGATGCTGACACAGCAGGTAAATCTGATCGTAGGTTAAAGAAAAACATTACAAAAATAGGTGAGTCAAATAGAGGGTTTAATATATACTCTTTCGAGTATAAAGATTCATTAGACGGCGAAGGATTGTTTCAGGGTGTTATGTCTGATGAGATGCCGCAAGAAGCTGTTACAAGTGTTGATGGTTATGATAGAGTCAACTATAGCATGCTAGACGTAGAATTTAAACAAATATAAATATGGCAATAGACGCAAATGCAATGTACCGAGCTGGTTTTGGCAGTAAAAGCACTGGTAGAGATGTAGCTCGTGATGAAAGAAACGAAAGATTAAACGCTATAACAAAAACAGCTTTTAACGTTTTAGGCCAAGCGGCTATTGGGCAAATTAAGCAGAACTATCGAGGGTTACAAGAATATAGAAACGCTTCAGATAGTCAAACGGCTCTTTTAAACCTACAAGTTGACAAGATGCCAGCTTCAAATGGTGATTATTATGTTGGTGAAAACGAGTCTTTAAAAGGATCTATTCTTGAGCTAAAGTCTTTATACGATGCTGCTGCTCGTAAAGCTTCTTTTGGTATTGGTAAAGGAAGAAACAAAGGTAGGCAAGACATGGCTAGGTACATGAAGCAGTTAAGCGATATGAACGCTGTTTTAGAAATATACAAAACTAGTAGGGAGAAATCAAAAGCCATGCTGGGTGTTCTATCTGGCGTTACTAACTCGGATGAGGGTGTAAAACCTATAAGTTCTGGTAGCAACGAATACGAAACAGATAACACCACACAACAAGCCATTGGCGCTTTAGGTGCGCGTTTAAGGTGGAACATAGAAACAGGTGAAATGGAAGTGCAGGTAGGTGGTGAGTGGCGTGAAGACGAAGAAGGTAGAAACGTTTACAAAGATAAAGCTGAGACTGGTACTTATGAAGAGTATGTTGCGGATAATCAAGAAATGAAAAACAAGGGTTTTGAAAAATTCAAAGCTGAAAACGTGAATTCTGACGGTATGGTAACCAAGGTACAATCTTATGAAGATTGGGAAAAAAAACAAGGTGAAGATATTCAACCAATGTCAAGAGAAGATTGGACCAAACAAAACCAACAAAACAGAGGTGCTGTCAGCACGATATTATATAAAAACATGAAATTTGCCGTTGAAGCAGATGGCATGTTGGCTGACACTATGAGGGGTATTAAGGCAGATATTTTAAAAGCGTCTTATAGAGCAAACGCTGTACCATGGGAACGTGTGTCTGAGCAATATTACAGTGAGCTTCAAGCTAAGATAGGTGATTACAACGATGATCAGTTTAAGGACTATTACTTTGGTGGAGACACGTTTGATCACTCTTCAGGTAGAATGAGTGAGAGCGCACCTGCTTACCAAAGACTTTTAGCGGAAGATGAAAACAATGGGACTTATAAAAACGGCGTATTTGCTGAGGGATACGGGCCTGGAGAAGCGGATTGGCAAGGTAGACTATTAGCCTTGAAGGGTCAATCATTTGTTAAGGGTTCTTTTTATAGAAAAGAAGCTACTGATAAAATATTTAAAAACTTTGAAAAGCAGTACAAAGACAACGTGGCCGCGTATAAAACCGACAACCCTGAGAGAACAAATCTTCCAAACGTTAAAGCAAATAATACATGGGTAAATGGAGAAGACTACAACAACGCTTACGGTCCAAATAGTCCGTTTATGCTATTTATAAATGATGAAACTGAGCTAGCAGAAAACGAGGTAATAGAGTATGAGGCGCCTAGTGGTAAGAGGTACCAACGAAGAAGCGATGGTATATACGAGGAAACGAGTGTAGAAACTGAAATTATTGACGGTGTTAAAACAGCGGTTAGCAAGTATGAAACGAAAGTTAGTACTGATTACATGAAAAGAATGGATAATGTTGCTGGGACAACTAAGAAGACACTTCCTATTGTTAACGGGGATAATGGTGGTGAAGATTCCAGTGGAGTACCTTTAATGTCGTTTAGAGGTTTAATGGATGGTAAATTCTCAGACCATTCGGATCAAGCTGAAATATTAGATAACATACGCACCACGTATAAAGATTACCCTAAATTCACTTTCAAACCTTATTCAGACCAACTGCTAGTTATCAGTCCTACTGGTGAAAAGAAGTATATAAACATGGATAGAAAGTTTGGTGGAAACAACGCTTCCAGCAAGGAGCTACAAGCTTTTGTAGCCTTGCACTCTAAAACTGAATCAAAATAATAATATATGTTTGAATACGAAGGAAGTCAATTTACTGAGCAAGAGTTAAAAACAGAGGCTAACAAACAAGGTTTGGAGCTTGGTGATTTCATTCAAAGAATGAAAAAGCGTGGTATGACTTCTACGTCAAACGCTCCTGACATAGACCTTGGTTTTACCGATAAACTAAGTAATATTTTTGAACCTGTAATTCCTGGTATCCAAAATTTATTTGAACAAACTTTTAGTTCTGGTTTAATAGCGCTAGATAACGCTTATAAAACAATGCTGCCTAAAGGTGGGTTTTTATCTGACTTTATTGAATCTGCTGCTAAAAAATCTGGACTAATGATTGACCCTGATAACGCAGAAGAATTTGATTCTGGAACTTTGGTTGATCAACTTTTATATGTAACGGGTGATTATGATGGTGATGTGAAAATTATTCAAACAGATGAAGAAAAAGAAACTATGTCTAAGATTGCTAGGGGTGAAAAAGATATTCTTGGTAGTGTTTTATCTGATTTACAAGATATACAAGACGAAAGACTAGAGGGTAAAGGTGGATATACTGGTGAGGGGTTTTTTAACAGCAGTGGAGAGGATAAGCTTTTAGCTGGGATAGGAGCTATGGTAGGAGTTGTATCCACGGTTGTACCTGCAATCCTAACGAGAGGAAAATCTCTAGGACCCCAAATAATAGCACCAATGATTAGCGACTACAACAAAGAAAAAGCTAATTATTTGTTTGGTGAAGATGATCCAGATGCTTTAAGAAAACTATCAGAAACCGATGGTTTTGAAATAGGTGTACCAGCTGTCTTAGGTTACGTTGCTTACTCACTAGAGAAGATGGGTTTCAAAGGTATAACTAACTACATATTTAAACAGTCTTTTAAGCCGGGTAGATTTGTTTCGCTAATACAAACCGGTAATATAAATGGAGTCCAAGAAGCTCTTCAAGGATTAGTTGGCAGCTTAAATAGTAAGTTAGCAAATGGAGAGAATAAGTTAGACGCGTTAAAAAGCGTTATTACTGATGATTTATTTTCAGAAAAATTTTTAGAAGACTACACGATGGGAGTTACCGGTGGTGTTGGTATGAGCGGTGGCGGTGCTGTTATTAATAGAGCTTTAAAATCAGACGAACGAACTTCACTAAAAATAACTAATTTTGTAGATCAGTTAGCAGGGCTAAGAGGATTAAGAGCCGTTACTGAAAGTGAGGATGCGTTAGAAGGTATAGATGCTAAAATAAAAGCAACCGAAGAGGAGTTTGCCGACTACGTGCAATACAATAATAGTTTAGGAGACTATTTAAGCGTTGAGCAAGAGACTGAGCTAAAGTCTATACTAGAATCAAAAGACAAAAACAACTTAAAATTAGATAGAGTAAAAAGAGATTTTAGCAGAAAAAAAATATCAGAAAAAGAACTCGATCTAATAACAGAGCAAATTAAAGCGCAACAAGAAAAGGATAATGCGGCTGTTTATAAAATAAAAACCGATGCCAACGCCGTTTTACTTAAAAGTGATTTAGACGCTGGGACAAGTTTTATTGGAGACGTAAAAGGATTGGAGCAGGAGGTTTACAAAACAAACCAAGAGTTTTTAGATGCCTTAGTCAAAGAATACAAAGCTAAAGGTAAAAAAGTACCTAGCTTTAAAGACGTAAGTATTTACGGTGTAAAAATAGGAAACAAACTACTAATTAACGCTCAAGTAGCAGCCGAACAAAATGCAGTTGCCACCTCAACGCATGAGATAATACACGGTATAGTTAAGTCAAGTATTCAAGAAAACGATGGCAGCGGCTTCCTTAGCGCTAAAGGCGTTAAAATAATTAACAGTTTTATAAACCAATTAAGTGTTAAGGAGAAAAAGTTGGTTGAAAAAACTCTTGACAACGCGGGTGAAAGAACAAATAAAGATGGTAGTCAAAGAGATTTTAAAGAATACGGTGAAGAGTACCTAGCTGTTTACGCTCAACTATCTAAAGAGGGTAAGTTTACAAAAAATGGAATTCAACAAGTAGGTAATTGGATATCTAGTTTAGTTCGCAAGGAAAGTGCTTTTAAAAAAATCAGCTTTGAAGATGGAGAATCTACTAAAGCATTTTTAGATGCTTTTGTTGGCGGTGATAAAGCAGCTATAGAACAAGCTAAAGCTCTAGCTCGAGAGGGTGTTAAAATGAAAGAAACTGTTGAGTTTTCTAAAGAATCAACAAACGCTGTAAATGAACTTGGTAAGACGGATAAGGATGGTAACAACTTAGAAGAAAAAGGTACTGGTAATTTTTATTACCAAGCAGAGGCTGACGATATAGTAAGAACAATAGAAGAAAAAGGTTATTTAGATGGTTTGATAAGATCTAAGTACAAGGCTGAAAAAGTTCCACCTAACTTTGTCAAGCAAGTTATGTCAGAGTTATCAGCGCATATAAAAGCATATAAACCAGAGAGAAAAAATGAAAGTGGATTATTTGGTTGGATAAACTCACAGATATCAAACAAAGCAAACGCCGTTTACAATAGAGAGTACAAGGTTGATGACGAAATGAAAGGCGCTAAGGATATAGGTAAGACAACTAAAGAAGGTGAAGTAAAAGTTCAAGTTGCAGCTGAAACTGACGCAGCTATGGAAGCTCTTGAAACAGAAGATTTATCACCAGCAGCTCAAGCTAAAAAGAAAGCTGACAAAGCTAAAGGTAAAGAAAAAGTAGAGTCTGAGTTTAGAAGAAAAATAGGTATTGAAACTGGTGGCAAGTTATACAACGAGGTTTTAGATTCAGCTCGTAAAGCTTTATTAAGAGCATATGAAGTTGGTACATCGGTTAGAAATATACAAAGAAAACTAAGAGATGAGGCTAACGTTTATTTGTTTAAATCAGTTAAAAACTTTTTAGGAACTAAAGACTACGTTAAAAATTTAAAGAAATTTAGAGAACCTATAGTTAAAGCTATATTTACAGCTGATTTGGTTCAATTAGAGCGTAACGTTGCTGATAGCGATAGAATACTAACTACGTTTGTTAAGAAGCTAACATCAAAACAAGAGGTTGAAGATGCTGTTAATCAAAAATTATTACCACCGTCGGCTTTAAACATTATAGACAAAGGTACGGCTGTGAGTTTGTATAAAAAGAAAATGCCTACTGAAAAACAATTTTTAGACTTCTTTTACACACCATTGATAAACCCTGTTACCGGTTCAAGATCTGGATTAAGAGGTACTAGAAAAGATGGTTTAGCAAAAGCTATGGCTGGAGCGTTATCTTATGATGCAACAATGGAAGTTGCTCAAGAGCAAGATGTTATAGAAAAAAGAGAACAGTTAGCAGCTTTAAAAGGTGAAACTCTAGCTCAAGATAATTTAGAAACTTTAGCTGCTGCTATTGGTAGAGATCCTAACGTTAAGTTTAGCAAGTCAAATGAAAACAGAATAGTTTCAAACATGGCTTTAGAAATAGTAGATCTACTCGATGCTATGGTTACTAACCCAACTCTAGTTGTTAAAACTAAAGATGGTTATAAATTGAATAGCATTAGCATTATTAAAAGATGGACTAAAAATTCTAATTTTGCTAAGTCCGACGAAGCTATTATAGCAGAGTTTGCTTATAAAACCTACAGAAGCAATGAGTACGGTAAGTTAACAGATGTTAATTTACAGAAAAAAGTATTAAAAGATGTTATAAAGGCTAGAAAAAACAAATTTGAACTAAGTACTCACCAGGCTTTTGAGCAGCTTGTTATATCTTCACTACAGTATGCCAATAAAGAAGCTGGCAATACTTTAAATACAAATAAAAAAGTAAAAGAAGGGGTTGGAGAAGGGGACGCCTATATTAGTGGTGGAAGAATTATAGTTGGTATTGAGGTTAAAATGAATGAAGCCGACGGTGTTTCTCAAACTGTAAATGTAAAAGAAGACGGCAGTGTTAGTTTTACTAATTCAAATCCAACAACAAAAGGAAATGTTACCTATGATAGCTTGATGGGTGATATGATTTCTAGAGCAACTAAAGCTTTGAGTAAAGAACTTGGCGGAATACAAAACTTAAAACTAACAGCTGATCAAATGATTACTGTTGCTAATAACGTGTTGAAAACTAAGTACCTTCAGGTTATGGATATTAATGCTGAGTACGCGATGTGGCATTATGGTAACGGTAAGTACACTAATAAACCACAAGGTTTTATACATGTCGGAGAAGCTACTTACAGAATGATTACTGGTAATGCTAAAATAGACAATGTATCACTAGCAATAGCTCAAGAATTTAAAAGCAAAACAGGTATTGAAATAAAAACACTTGAGTTAAAAGACGGGCAATCAATGGAGATGGTTGGAAGGTTAAAGATTAATAAAAAAACAGGTAAGCTTAATTGGAGAATATCACCTAGAATAATAGACAGACAATTGGTTAACTCTAAAGTTAATCTTTTAAACAAAAAAGATGCTGTTAACTTTATGAAAGCAGCTACCACTGTTATTGCTAAGTTTAGTCGATCTCAAGACGCTCAGGTGCTAAACAATGCTATTAGGTTTTCTCGCTCAACCCAAAACCCAACAAAAGGTATTACTGTTTTAGATTTTGATGACACTCTAGCTACTAGTAAATCTATGATTAGATTCACTAGACCAGATGGAACTAAAGGAACTTTAAATGCAGAGCAATATGCTAGTACTTATGAAAGTTTATCTGACTTAGGTTATAAGTTTGACTTCTCAGAGTTTACTAAGGTTGTAGATGGTAAGACAGCACCATTATTTAACAAAGCAATGAAATTGCAAGGTAAATTTGGTCCTGAAAATATGTTTGTGCTAACAGCTAGACCTGCTGAATCAGCACCAGCAATACACGCGTTTTTAAAAGCGAATGGATTAAACATACCTTTAAAAAACATTACTGGTTTAGCCAACTCCACGGCAGACGCTAAAGCACTTTGGATGGCTGAAAAGGTTGGTGAAGGTTATAATGACTTTTACTTTGCTGACGATGCTTTGCAGAATGTAAAAGCTGTGCAAAATATGCTAAATCAATTTGATGTTAAGTCTAAGGTTCAACAAGCTAAGGTTAAGTTCAGTAAGTCAATGAATGAAAAGTTTAACGATATACTAGAAAGCGTTACTGGCATTGAAACTCAAAAACGTTTTTCGGCTATAAAAGGTAGAAAACGTGGTGATGACAAGGGTAAGTTTAGATTATTTATACCACCATCACATGAGGATTTTGTAGGGTTATTATATAACTTTATGGGTAAAGGCAAAGAAGGTAATAAACACAGAGACTTTTTTGAACAAGCGTTAGTTAGACCTATTAATAGAGCTTATAGAGAAATAGACACGGCTAAACAAGCAATAGCAAACGATTACAAGGCGTTAAACGAAAAGTTTCCAGAGATTAAAGATAAGCTAATAAAGACTACTCCAGATGGTGATTTTACTTTTTCAGACGCAATAAGAGTTTACCTATGGAATAAACATGGTCACAAAATACCCGGTTTAACAGAGACTGATCAAGCCCAGTTAACAGAGTTGGTTCAGTCTGACACGCAGCTTCAAGCTTACGCTGAAACGCTAAACATTATATCTAAGCAAGAGACATACGTAGCGCCGGGTCAATCTTGGGAAATGGGTAATATAAGAATAGACTTAGTAGATGCTACGGGTAGAGTTGGTAGAGCAGAATATTTTTCTGAGTTCCAGGAAAACGCTGAAATAATATTCTCTGAAGAAAACTTAAATAAAATAGAAGCTGCTTACGGTAAGGATTTTAGAGAAGCTTTAGAAGACATGCTTCATAGAATTAAAACTGGAGTTAACAGACCAAAAGGCGCTAGTGCTAAACCAAACATGTTTATGAACTGGTTAAACGCCTCTGTGTCTGGTGTCATGTTCTTTAATACTAGATCTGCTTTATTACAGCAAATGTCTAATGTTAATTACTTAAACTTTGCTGATAACAATATGTTTAAAGCTGGGCTAGCTTTTGCTAACCAAAAACAATATTGGGCTGATTTTGCAATGATATTTAATTCAGATATGCTAAAACAAAGACGTGGTGGTCTTGGTACTGATATTAATGGAGCAGAACTTGCAGAGGCTATAAAGAAAGCTAGACCAGATAGTATGTTTGATCAAGTGTCAATTATTGTTGGTAAAGCGCTTAAGCTAGGGTTTTTACCAACTCAAATTGGTGATAACATTGCTATCGCAACAGGTGGAGCTGCTTTTTATAGAAACAGAGTAAACACATACCTAAAACAAGGCATGTCAGTTAAAGACGCTGAGTCAAAAGCTTTCACTGACTTTCAAAACATAACTCAATCTACCCAGCAGTCAGCTAGACCTGATATGACATCACAACAACAAGCTAGCTGGATAGGTAAGTTGGTATTAAATTTCTTAAACACGCCATCTCAATATAATAGAATAATTAAAAAAGCAGCGTTAGATATTAAAAATAGAAGGATAACAGGGCCTAATACTAGTCAAATGCAAAGTGACATGTCAAACATGTCTAGAATATTATACTACGGAGCTGCACAGAATTTAATATTTTACAGTTTGCAAACGGCTTTGTTCGCAGTTATGTTTGGTGATGAAGAAGACGAAGAAGCTTATTTGAAGAAAAAAGAAAGAGTTATTAATGGCTCTATAGACACTATATTAAGAGGTTCTGGTATATATGGAGTTGCGGTTTCTACTTTGAAAAACATGGCGATAAAGTTCATGGAACAAAGAGAGAAAGGTTATAATAAAGATGAGAGCGCTGTAGCGTTAGAGCTAGCAAACTTCTCACCTGTTTTAGGTATTAAATTTAGGAGAATTGTTAACGCTGAAAAAACAATTAATTACAATGGTAAAGTTATAGAGGAAATGGAAACTCTTGATCTTGATAATCCGGCTTGGTCTGCAGTTACAAACTACACGCAATCTTTAACCGGTGCACCTTTAAACAAAATATACCAAAAAACAATAAACCTTAGAAACGCTTCAGATAACCAATATACAGCTTTACAAAGAATTTTATTTCTTAGTGGTTACACAACTTGGAGTTTGAACCTTGGTGACACTAAAAAAATGGAAGATATCAAGCAGGGCATTAAAGACAAAAAGAAAAAAAATAAAAAGAAAAAAAGTAGTGTCAAAACTTACAAGATAAAGAAATACAAGATAAAGTAAAAAACACGTAAAATAAGTGATAATAAAAGGATGGTGAAAAGATTAATTATACTGCTATTGCTAGTGTCTAACTTAGTAACAGCGCAAACATTTAGCAAAGAAAGTGTTAGGAAGCTTTTTAAGTTTTCTACATTCTATGCCGCTGTAAACGGTGGAACCTCCCTGTCTGACGTGGAGGTTTTTTCTGTAGACAATGGCTTATCAACACGAACAATTTCAACTCCCTATGATTATAATTTCACCATAGGACTACGTAAGATAGCAAGGTTTGGTTATGAAAACAAAGCAAATACATTTTACGACGGAACCGAAACTAATTACAGTGATGCGGCCACTGTAGGTAAACTAAGAGGAGTTGAATACCTATTTGAGATGGATTATAAAAGACAAGAAGGTGTTGGATACATGGATCAACATCATTTTATCAGATATAGTTCAGACGACGGCTGTCAGGACAAGCTATGTGTAAATTTCTTTGCACTTAAGCTAGAGTACCTAGAAGATGGCTTTGCAGATATAAAGTATTTTGAGGCATCGGAAAGATATAGACTTAGAAAAGGTAAAAACCTTTCTTTCAACATAGGAGCAGCACATAGATTAGCTGAGCCTTATGGTTACAATCCATTAGACGATTGGTTGCTAGACAATGGAGATATACATTATACCTACCTGGCTTTAGAAGAGGGTTACAACGTTGACGTATGGCATCAGCTATACTATGACCCTAGTGGAAAAATAGTAGCCAATAGCGCTGAAGTTTGGGAGGCAGTTGTGATACCACAAGTATTGGCTGACTACTCAGAAAGAAAAAGAAATGAATTAAAACAATCAATACAGCACTCTGTTGTTTTAGGTTTTGATTACTATAAATATAAGAAATCAAACTGGATCCATACTTGGGCTAGTGTAATGCCTTTTCACTACAATGATGGTGGTAAGTTTTCATACCACAATTATGTAGATGGGCAATGGGCTGATTACTCATTTGGATTTATTTATGGCGTTAAGCAAAACAAATCGTTAGGATATTTTCTAGAAGGAAAATACAATAAGTACTGGAACAGGGAATGGTACGACTTTAAATTAGGTATAAACTACGTTATATTTTAACATGACAAAAGAGCTCAACGAAGACACAGGTTTTCAAGTAAGTATAAAAACATTAGTAGGGATTGGAGCGGCAATGGCGACAGTGATAAGCATGTGGTTCATGTTGCAGGCTGATATAGCAGAAGCTAGAGAGTTACCAGCTCCACCAGATCCAGAAGTAACTCGCATGGAGTTTGACATGAAAGATCAAATGATTAGAGCTACAATTATGGAAACTAAAAAAGATGTAGACGAAATGAAAGAAACCCTTGAGCGAATAGAGGATAAACTTTACAACAGATGATGAGTAAAATAGATGTTTCCTGGAAAATCTTTGGCTTGTATTTATTGGTTTTAGTACTAGTGTGCATGTGTGGTAAGGCGTCTGGTCAGATATCTGTGTATCAATTTAATGCTAGTTGGAATTCTGTAAACGAAGTGCCTTGGGCTATGGGCTTAGAAGATTGTAATACTTATTCATACACTGATATAGGTGACAATCCAGAGTTAGCAAAAAAACACAAAATAGCAGTTATACCTACTATCATAGTGTTTAAAGACAATGAAGAAGTTGCTAGGTTTCAGGCTGATTTAAGTTTTAAAATGGTGGCAACAAGAAAAGAAGTACAAGAAGAAATAGACAATATATTAATGAGCGACTTTTAACATGGCATATACACAAAAACGTAATCCCTTTAAGATGCGTAAAACTACAAAGGGTAAAGGAAGAACTTTTAGATCAACCGAAGAGGGCGCTGGTATGACATCTAAAGGCGTTAGTCAATATAAGAAAGAAAACCCAGGGAGTAAACTGCAAACAGCTGTAACTGGAAAAGTTAAAGCAGGAAGTAAAGCTGCTGGTAGAAGAAAATCATTTTGTGCTAGATCCAAGGGTTGGACTGGTGAAAGAGGTAAAGCCGCTAGAGCGCGGTGGAAATGTTAAAAAATAAATTATGAGAAATTCAGTATTACCAGGTTTAGTAAAAAGAAGTTGCGGCTGCACTGGTAGCTGCGGTTGTAAACCATCGCCT
>Ga0208134_1000611_pt1 | contig 23371 bp, 40 predicted proteins | sample VirMetDEL_Mar_31_FD_184515 | JGI IMG/M metagenome (GOLD analysis project Ga0208134, IMG submission 184515) | Aqueous microbial communities from the Delaware River and Bay under freshwater to marine salinity gradient to study organic matter... | ecosystem: Environmental > Aquatic > Marine >... | reverse complement strand
GGTTGTGACTCTACCAAAACAAATGGAACACAAAAATAAAGATGTCAAATTTACTAAAGCAAAAGCTGCGTGGGAAGACAATTAAAATATTTGGCCCACCTGGTACAGGTAAAACAGAAAACCTACTTAAAAGAGTTAAGAGGTACCTTGAGAAAGGTTACTCTCCAGACGAAATTTGTTATGTATCATTTACTAACAAAGCTGTGGACGAGTGTGTTGCAAGGGTTAGACAAAAGTTCAAAGGCTATGACGAAGATGCTTTCTCATATTTTAGAACATTACATTCTTTGGCCAGACAACAGTTTGCTGAAATTCCCGTATTAGATCCAAAGGCAGACCTGCTTATGTTTCATACACAATATGGCACTGTCAAGGTAGGCTACAAAGATACTTGGGATGATCAAAAAGTATATAATAATTGGTCGCTTCAAATATACGACAGGGCAAGAAACATGAAAGTAGATCCTGTGTGGCTGTACAAACAACAATCAAGAAAGTCAGTTAGACTACAACAGTTTAAATCAATTATTGCAGGTTACGAAGAATTTAAAACAATGGAGATGGAGAATGGGCACCGGGCACCGGATAGGCTGGACTTCACAGATATGGTGCAGAAGTTTATTGAGGATGGTCTTGTCGTGCCTTTTAAAGTTTTAATGGTAGATGAAGCTCAGGATTTAACACCTTTACAATGGGACATGGTAGTTAAAATGGCTGAAGCAGTAGAGCGAGTTTATATTGCAGGTGATGATGACCAAGCGATTTATGAATGGAATGGTGCGGATGTTAATTTGTTTCAAACCTTTCCTGGTAAGTCTTTGGTATTAAAAAAAAGTGTAAGGTTAAATAAAAACATACATTTCTTTTCAAAGTGTTTACTTAATTCTATGGGTAAAAATAGAATACAAAAAGAGTTTTACTCCAATGGTAAGGAAGGCCATGTGTATAGGTGGGGTGGTCTTAAAAAAGTACCTTGGGATATGGATGGAAGTTGGATGGTGTTAGCTAGAATTAATGATGTAAAAAGAGAACTCCAACAGGAGGCAAGGAACCTTGGTTTGTATTATCAGGACCAGAAAAATAATAAATCATTTGATCCTAATCAGTTTTCTGCGATTAATTATTGGGATAAAATTTGTAATGGTGGTAGCATCAGTAGAGAAGAAGCTGTAACTATGTATGAGTATTTATTAAACATAGACCACGGATACCGGTCAGCGGAAAGTAAAAAATGGAGTTTTGCACATCCAAATCAAGTCTTTACATTTGATGAATTACATTTAAGGTGTGGCATGCGTGATGAAAAAGGTCTATGGAATCAAGTATTTAAGAGAAAATTTAAAGATAAAGATAAGCAATATTTTAAAAAACTTATGAGTGAAGGTGTAGACTTATCACAACCTCCAAAAATTATTATTGATACCATACATCAAGTAAAAGGTGGTGAAGCAGATAATGTTGTCCTGGCGAGTAAATGTAACTTTCCATCACACTTCGATAAAAAAAATCTAGCAGATAAAGTAAAAGAACTTAGGGTTTGGTATACAGGAGCAACCAGATCCAAGAGTACACTCCATTTGTTGGGTACCTATCACCAATATAATTTTCCATTAGGAAAGTATTACAAACAATATGAGGCTAACTATGTCAGATAAAAGTATGTTCGATGAAGCATTTCCACAAGACAGACAAATTGGAGGATCTCACTACCAACATTTTGAAATTCAACCTTGGACATTTATAAGGAAGAATGGTTTAAATCCATTTCAAGCAAACGTAATAAAATATGTTTGTAGATATTTATTTAAAGGAAAACAAATAGAAGATTTAGAAAAAATTAAACATTACTGTGATTTAGAAATAGAACATTTAAAAGATGCCAAAAAGAAAAAATAAATTAGTAATGTGTGAACGTTGTGATGAAACAGTTGCAGTAATTGTACACGAGTATAATTATTATTGTGCTGAATGCGCATTATTTGAACTTAACATACCTTATAAAAAAGCGATATCAATTGAAGATGCAAACTTAAGTAGGAAAAAACAATGACCCATCAATTAAATTTTATATACAACGATAGTGATTGGATAGCTCCAGCAGAGTATCCAGACCTATCCCAAGCAACAGAAATAGCGATTGACTTAGAAACTAAAGATCCAAATATTAAAACTAAAGGACCAGGATGGGCAACCTTTGATGGACACATTGTAGGTTTTGCAGTTGCTGCACTTGGGCAACAATGGTACTTCCCAATTGCTCATGATGCTGGTGGGAATATGGATCTGTCGATTACCTGCGCTTGGATGCAAGATATTTTAAAAACTGATGCTACAAAAATATTTCATAATGCAAGTTATGATGTTGGTTGGTTACTAGTTAATGGTTTTGAGATCAGAGGCAAGATAGTTGATACTATGGTTGCTGCTGCGATCATCAATGAAAACAGATTTAGTTTTAGTTTAAATGCATGTGCGAAAGATTATTTAGGTGAAATCAAAAATGAAACGTTTTTGAATGAAAAAGCCAAAGAATGGGGAATTGACCCAAAAGCTGACATGTGGAGGCTGCCTGCGGGCTACGTAGGCTTCTATGCTGAGCAAGATGCAGGGTTAACCTTACGTTTATGGCAAACGCTTAAAACAGAGATATCTAAGCAGTCCCTACACGATGTTTGGGAAATGGAGATGGAATTATTGCCTATTTTGATAGATACAAGGCGTAGAGGAATAAGAGTTGACGAGGAGAAGGCTTCTCTGTTAAAAAAAGAATTCAAACGTAAAGAGTCTGAGGTTTTATCAAGTATAAAATCTCAGACCACACTTGATGTAGACATCTGGGCTGCTCGATCTGTTGCTCAAGTGTTTGACCGAATAGGTGTTGAGTATCCACGGACAGCGAAAACTGACGAACCAAGTTTTACCCAAAACTGGTTAGTGAACTGTGATAACCCGATAGCGCAACTAATAAGAGAAGCAAGAGAAATAAATAAATTCCATTCAACATTCATAGACTCCATTCAACGTTATGTTCACAAAGGTAGAATTCATTCTGAAATAAATCAGTTAAGATCTGACCAAGGTGGAACTGTGTCTGGACGTTTATCATATTCAAATCCAAACTTACAACAAATTCCTGCAAGGAACAAAGAGTTTGGTGACAAAATTAGAAGCTTGTTCTTACCTGAAGAAGGTAAACAATGGGGTAGTTTCGACTACTCACAACAGGAGCCTAGGCTTGTTGCTCACTACGCTGCATCTGTCAATGACCATTTTGAAGGTGCAGCGGAGTTCATTGAAGCTTATAAAAATGAGTCTGCTGACTTTCACCAGATTGTAGCTGATATGGCTGGTATAACTAGAACTCAAGCTAAAACAATTAACTTAGGTCTATTCTATGGTATGGGAAAGGCCAAATTAGGTAAAGAATTAGGTATTAATAAAGATAGAGCTGAAGCTCTACTTAGACAGTATGGAGAAAGAGTGCCATTTGTTAAAAGATTAGCTACAGAAGTAACCAACAGTGCCTCTAAATATGGCTTTATAAGGACCATAGGAGGTCGTAGATGTCGATTTGACATGTGGGAGCCTGCTACCTTCGGAATGAACAAGGCCATGCAGTACGAGGAGGCTAAGGCTATATATGGAAATAACATCAGGAGGGCTTTCACCTACAAAGCTTTGAATAGATTGATCCAAGGATCTGCTGCAGATCAAACTAAACAAGCTATGATTGATTGTTATAAGGCAGGATTTAAACCTTTACTTCAGATACATGATGAATTGTGTTTTTCTATTGAAAAAGAATCAGATGTGAAAAGTGTAAAACATATTATGGAGAATGCAATTGATTCACTCAAAGTACCATCAAAAGTAGATATTGCATTAGGTAGATCTTGGGGCGAAGCCAAAGAATAATTTAGAGCGCAGAAGTCTTAAGGTAAAAGTTTAATTTTTTTTTAAGCTAGATTAAAACTTAACTAGCTATATCTAAAAGACCCTTTTTAGCGTCTTCAACACTTTGATCATTGATCTTAGTTCTAAGTTCTTTGATCTCTATATCAATCCACTTCATGTCTGGAGTAACTCTACCCTGTGCCAACGCTTGTGTTGCCCACTTGGACTCCAACTGAAGTTTTTCCGATATCAACTTTTGTAGTGCCATCTCGGTCTACCTCCTCAAAGGTTAGAAGGAAAATGTTGGGATCATGGAAACCAGCACCTTCATTCTCTGTTACGTCTCCTGAGTCAACCTTCTTAACAAAACACTCAAGAGCGGCCTTATCGTTCTCAGCCTCAAGCATCTCATTAAGATATATATTTTTATAGTTTGCTTGGACGCGATATAGCTTCATAAGGTATTATATAGCAAAATGTGATGTTATTGCAACTGTATGGTTTAAGTTGTGCTTATTTCTTTGCATTCAAATTTTATAGCTAATTTTTGTTTGTTTACAACGTTTTTATCTAATTTGTTAAATGTTAATTGGGAAATTTTATAACCTACATCGATACATTCTGACCAAGATTCATATACTTTTTGAGGATACATCATGTTTGGACACGTTTGTGTGATTATACTACATAGATGTAAAACTAATAAAAACTTCATGATTATCCTATATTATCCTACCTTATTATTTACTTGCATATCCCATTAAAATGTTTATATATAATTATTAATTAAGTGTAACAAAGAGGAGGCCTTATGGCAACAATAACAAAATGTGATTCTGAGGTGTTTAATAATTGGAGTGAAAGGGTAAATAATATTTTATCACGGCTACCGAAAACTGACATCAGTGGAGAACCACTAGAATATCAAGACGATGCGTACCAAGAAGTTATGAAGATGCTGCAACAGTGTTCAATGAATTTTGAAGACATGCCAATTTATCCAATTAACGAAACTATTGCTAATAAACTTATACAAGATCAACAAATGGGGGCCGATGAAAGACCTGATATTTAGTATGATGTTTATTGCATTACTAACCATTATCCCTGCAAAAGTATTATTATTTATTTTTGCATCACTGGGATATTTAATGTTCTATTAACCAAGGAGGAAAAATGAACAAAGCGATACATAATAAATTTTTTGAAACTACTGATTACAGTAAGTTCAAAAAAACTAGAGGTAACAGACCTGTAGATGAAGCACATGTGCAACAACTAAAAAAGTTGATTGAAGAAAAAGATTTATACGATCCAATTCGTGTAAATAAAAATATGGAAGTCATTGATGGCCAACATACATTAGAAGCTAGAAAACAATTAGATCTAAAGATTCCATTTATTATTATGGACTCTGATGATCCGTTAGATGTGGCTAGACTAAATACAGGTCGTAAGAACTGGTCTATGGAAAACTATCTGGACCAACACTGTGCCAGAAATAAAATGGACTACCGTATTTGTAGAAACAAAATGCAACAGTACGGAATTAATGTTGCAGAGATGGTAGTTCTATTATTAAAACAAACTTCATTGTGGGTTAGAATCAGTAATGATTTTAAAACAGGACGATTTGTAATTCCTGCAGGAGGTATTGAGCATGCAGATCGTATTGGATCTCAATTGATGCAACTTAAAAAATACTTTTATGGTATGGAGTCAACCAAGAACAAAAGATTTAAACGTTCTATGGTGGTCTCTTACATTGTAGCTGATAAGCACCCAAGGTTTGATCACAGAAGATTTAAAACTGCTTGTAAGAGTAAGTCTTCATGGTTCTTAACGGGTACATCTACTTCAGATTATATTGCGATCATTGAACGTATCTATAATGCAGGGTTGACTCAAAAAAATAAAATAAATTTAGTTGAGTTCTACAAAACTAAAGAGTATCAAGACAAATAGGAGAAACAATGGACGTAAACAAATGGAAATCAATTGCTGTTGATATCGAATCATACACAATTATTAGGGCAATGGGTGCAAATGGCCTTAGAAACCCAGGCAACATGATCAAGAAAATGGTATCTGATACGATTAAAAAGATAGCCAAGAAAGAAGGTGTTGCTGAACCTAAGATGAAAGAGAATTTACTGAACCAAGGAAAGAAACTCTTGAAGTAGTAAATAAACATATGTTGAAGAAAGGGCCGGGAGACTGGCCCTTTTTTTTACTTGCAATCAAAATTTAAATCATTATTAATTAAATAGTATTCCTAAGCCTAAATGAAATAAGTGGGGCTTTCAAAACACTTTATTTTCACTTAACAATTAACACTCAAATTTAACTTTAATAAAAGGATATTTTTGTGGGTAAAGCTATAAAGAAAAGTAGTGAAGAAGCATTGAACCAGGCGTTGGACAAGCTAGTGATGGTCTGTCCAAACAAGAAAACTTATGATGAGTTAACTAGTTTAATGTTTCAATTGTATTGTGGAAATGACTTTGGTTTAGGAAATTTCAGTCTTTCTTTTCTCGACAAAATCGAGGATAGATGGCAATCAGGACGTAAAGCTGCAGCGAAAGCTAAAGGCATTAGCCTGGTTGTTAAAAATGCTTAACCACGGTGTCATTACTACATCCATATCTTTTCCCGCATCGTGGTTATGCAAATGCAAAAAGTACCTAGACTACTAAAACAATCCATAATTATGATGGAGTTCATGTCCGGTGAGGACAGGATGTTCTATCTACAGAAAATGTGGAATTTGTATATTGATGTATATGTTAGAACTCCAGCAAGGAGTAGTGGTCGTAAGCGAAAAAATACTCCAATTGCAAAAAGGAAAGCCTATGAATTGTGCTCCGAACTTACTAAAATTTTTGGGCATTAAATTGAGCCTAGAGATTGTAAAACCAAAAGCTTTTTCTGAACAAAGATTGTTTCAGGCTATCCTGGTACAGGCATTAGAGGACGCAGTAAACCCATCAGGTTTTAAAAAGGAAACGTACCATAAACATGATTCCCATAAATGGTTTGTGAGTAATAGTGTAGACTTTCAAGACGTATGTTGGGGTGCTGACATGGATCCTGAATTTGTAAGAGGTGAGTATATGAAAATGGTTGATTCAGGTAAAATACATTTTACCAAGTTACAGGTATCCTGGATTAAGTATAGAGATTTATATAAGAGGTATCGAGAATGTGGGAGTAAAGAGGAGAGAAGAATTATTAAAAAATTGATATTAAAAGAAAATTTAAAAAGATTAGAGGATTAGTCACGGGGGACGAATGAATCTAACTCCTGGGGGGAAAAACCAGAGAGCAATTATTGTTAGACCCCCAGAAGTCATTAACCAAAGTTTATAAGTGTTAAATAACACAGGTTAACTGTAACAGAATACCGGCCACCGGGCAATGGAAAAAATTCTACTATATAGATTATCTAGAGTGATTGAAAAAGAAAAGTGCTCAGGGGGTAAAAGAGGTGTATCTGGTGTATCTAATGTTCTATTAGTCAATAATACCAATGGTTTTAATCAATTTTAGTGGTGTATCTATGGTGTATCTATGGTGTATCTGGGATACACCACTCTTGCGGGAACGTTATCGAAACTTTTTAGGGCTATTACATTTGGTTAGAATAATCTATATAGTAGAAAATTATGTATAAAAGATTTAAAGCTTTGGGAATGTTGGGTTCTCATTTGTTTACTTCAGGCAAAAACTATTTTAAGTCTGGTGGTAAAAAGACTAAAGATATTATGAGAGAATCGAGTATATCCAGAGAATCAGCTAAGGCTGATATCAAAAGCGAGATAAAAAGAAAAGCTTTTCCAAGAGGTGGTAAAAAACCATCTGATTTTTACAATAAACCTAAAGGAAGATAATGCCTGGTGGACTTAAAAAGAAATCACTAAGAACCGAATTAGATTTAACTCCAAAACAAAAAATGTTTGTCGAAATCTATGTTCAAGATTGGGGTAACATAACACAAGCTGAAGCGCTTAAACGTGCAGGCTATGTTTGTACTAATGAAAAAGATTATGGATCTGTTGCATCAAGAATGTTATCTAGAAAGCATAGTCCACATATAGCAAAATACTTTGATAAATTATTTGAAAGAGAAGTTAAAAAATACGAGAGTGACAACCTAAGACGGTACAAAAGATTAGAAAGAATTGCCAACAGCGCTGAAAAAGAAAAACAGTACGCAGCAGCAATTAATGCAGAATATAGATCTGGCCAATTAGCCGGAGCATATGTAGATCGTAAAGAAGTAACTGTTAGTGGTTTGGAGGGTATGTCACGTGAGCAACTTGAAAAAAAGCTCGAGGAATTATCAAACAAAATCGATGGGCACAACGCCAAAACGATTGTTGTTGAATCCGAAGACGTTGCAGAAATTGAACAAGGCTAGTTGGTCTGATTGGTTAGATGTATTTAATCAAGTACATAATTCTACCATCACCACTTCAATTGGTAAAATTAAGGTAGAGATTGATGACTAAAAGAAAACGACAACAATCAAAAATACTTAACTTTGATTTTAAAAATCTCGGAAACATTATTGATGATTATCCATTTGTTGAGATAGAGTGGTTGGATATCGAAGGTGATGCTGGTTGGTCTAGCACAAAAGATTTAAGCAAAGAACAATTACCTGTATGTGTATCAAAGGGTTACTTACTTAGTCAGAAGAATGGGATAACTAGAATATTTAGTGATTACATTAAGTCAAAAGATAAACCAACGTTTGACAATATTGGTGCAACAACTATTATTCCAACAGCAGTAATCAAATCAATTAGGAAAATTAAAATATAAATTACTTACTTAATCATGTCTAATAAAAACGGGGAAACTAGGCTATGGCAGAAAGTAAAAAAAGGACTGACTGATTGCTTCTTAACTCGCATAGAATCTAGCACTATCAATGGTATTCCAGATGTTCACGTAGTCATGGGCAACGAAGTTTTTTGGATAGAAATGAAATCAGATTCATTAAGTTATCCCAAGCTAAATAAGTGGCAGATTGTATGGATTAACAAATATATTAAAGCTGGTGGTAAAGTAATTATCTTGAAAGAGACCCTCTTGCAGAAGTCTCTTAAACTCTACAGACCGGTGTCCGTTTTTACTGATCCTCGTTCCCTCGTCCCGTTTTGCTCGTTCTCGTTCCCGTTACAATGGCCAACGGTCCAGCAGCGCATCCTTCAGGAGCTGGCCCTGCCTCCTCAGGCAGCGTAATCCTCGTTCTCGTTTCCTGGCCACCGTTTCTTTCCTCTTTGTTTACGGTGGCCTGGTGACGGGACCTGCAGCTCAGGATGCTGGATCTCGTTTCTCGTTCTCGTTCTATGGATGAACCTCGTTCTCGTTTACTGGCTACTGGTGCACCCCCCGCAGCGTGAGCTTCAGGGGGTGCTGGGATCTCCTTCGGTAGAAACTTTTGCTTGACGAGTATCCCATGATGTCGTATGGTCAGACTAAACAAAGGAGAAACAATGGCAATAGATTTCGATGCCCTCGATCTCGTTCGAGGAGAGAACAAAGCTCGTTCCTACAACAAGAGAGTAGATGAGCTCCAGCAGCAGGTGACTCTGCTCAGGGAGCTGGCAACTCAGATGGTAAAAGAACTTCCCGTGGAAAAGAAATGGTCTTTTGAAGAAAGATTAAAAAAAATAAAAGAAAGGCCTTGACAGGTATCCCATCGTGTCTTATATGTAACTCGTTAACCAAAGGAGAACTACATGAGCAAAGAGAAAGAAAAAGAGAAACCTGCTAAACAAGAAGACAAACCTGAAGAAGGCAAAGTATACGCACTGACCGGTGGCCCGGGCACGCGCTGCATCGCCAACGGTAACACCTGGAAAGACTCGGAGGTTAAAGATGACTGATGAAGTGAAGGAATGGTTTCTTATGCCAACCATCACCGAATGCCTCGTGGAGTATCAGATGCAAGAGCTAGGATTAATATCAGACATTGCCCAACACGGATGCAGCGGAGGCGTTGCTGGTATTATATATTACGATGAAACAACTGCGTTTCACCAACAACATGAGGAAGAGATCTGGCAACTGGTCCATGATCAAGCCGATGCAGCTGGTCTACAAAGTGGTGAATTCCTTCAGCATATATCCAAAGATCCAGGCTCGTTAAAGCATTTACTCAATGATCTCGTCTGGTGGGCTGTCGAAGTTAGAGCTCAGGAGGTCCTGGATAATCCTTCACCTGCAGCTGGAGCTTCCACATGACATTAGTTGTCGTTTGGCTGTGCCTTTTGTTTATGTTTCCCGGTTTCACATTAGCGGGCACTGGGATCCTGATGCTCTCGCTCGTTGGTATACTATGATGTCCTACCTCGTCTCGTTTCTAGAGTTGCACCCCCCTGCGCAGAAGCTACTGCTGGATCACAGGACTGGCGCTGGAAACTCTGGTGGTAAAGCTCGGTCTCGTTTGAAAGAATGGATAACATCTGTGTTGGATTACTATGGAGTTCACCCCCCTGCGCAGAAGCTACTGCTGGTAAAAAACTTGGGTTTCTAATTTAGAATGATTCTAAAAGATAATTGTTGCAAAGGTATATAAGATACGATAAGACATTAAAATTAATCAACAAAGGAGAAAAGTTATGGGACTAGATCAACACGCACACCTACGAGGTCAAAAGGTAGATTGGGACAAATACTATTCTGATGATCAAGAGGAACAATCAAAAGTTTTTGTGTGGAGAAAACACGCAAGACTTCAACAGTTCATGGCGAAGAAGTGGGACGAACAAAACACAAACCATGAGCATGACGGAATGTTATCACATTTAGGATTTAATTCTGATTGTGAAGCCCCTGTCTATATCACTCAAGAGGTTGCTAAAGAATTAGCCGAACAGATACAAGAGGGTTTTAAAGATTACAAAGCCGAAGACGGATTTTTCTGGGGGCAACAGTTTCAAGAGGAAAGTGTCAAGGAGTACAAGGAACAAGATATCAAGTTCCTTAAATTTTGCGAACAAGCTATCAACGATAAAAAGGTCGTTGAATATTGGTGTAGTTGGTAATGGCTAAAGATAAAATTAACGAGGCGACAGTAGTCGCCTCGCCTCGTCCTCGTATTGAGGGTTATGCCGTTGTATTAACATGGAGATATCCAGACGGCACATGGAACACGGAAACAATAAACCAAGAGGAATTGCCCGATAGTTTTAAAGACTATTTAACTGAATATGAAAAAGAAAAAGAATGCTAGTTTTATTATTGCTAGACTTAATAAACTTAATTAAAAAAAAGATAAATAACTTGTTGCATAAGATTTCATAAGATGTATTAATTAGGAGTATTTATAAAAATACATAACTTAACAAAGAGGTAAAAATGCCAAACGCGATAAAGAAGCTAAAGCAAGACGAGAAGAAAGTTGTTGTTGCTTATGTTAAACTAAAGCTTAAAGCAAATAGACTATCTAAAGAGTTAGATACAATGAAACAAAACATTGTTGATTGCTTTGAGAGAACAAACCAAAACTTGATCATTGTTCAAGATGACAATGGCGAAAGCTTTGGACTACAAAAAATAAATCGTAAAAGAAAAAAGTTTGAAACAGCAAACTTTAAAATTGCTCACAACGATTTGTATAATAAATTCACTACTGAATTAGAATATAGTGAATACAAAGCGATCGGAGATAACAATGCCCAATAATGATTTGATTAACATTGCTAATGTGTTGAGTGAAAGATTAAACACCAACACACCAACCTCACTAGCTGACATGGTTATTGAGAATGGACAGAAAAAACAACTCAACTATGAGATCATGTTCCAACTGTTAATGGGCGAATGTGAAAAGCATATACTTGAGAATGTTGGCAACCCAATGATTGATGAGTTCAAGGACAACATACTTAAAAAGTTCAGCACACTTGTTCAAGCATTACACACCACAGAATAACTAAACACTAACCAATGGCGCGTTATACTACGCGCCATTGCTGTATCTATCTCATACCTTACATAGCAAGGCTCATACTCAACCTCAAAATCGTTTTTACTTTTTACCTGTCAGGGTTTCGCGTTGCTGGGCTAGGTTTTTCGGGGCGAAAGGGTTTACAAAGTAGGATATACAAATATACTAGGGTCCCAAACGAGATGAAAATAGAAAACCTAACTGAAGAAGAATTAAAAGATATAATTCTGAAAAAACAATTAGAGTGGATCAAGCTCTGCCAGGATAATTTTTTAGTATTTGCCGAGTCTGTTTGGCAAGATTTTATTTATCGTAAAACAAAGGACCCAAAGAAGTACGGGCACCATCAACTTATTGCTGAAGCTTTTCAAAATATTGCAGATGGTGATGCAAAGAGGCTCATAATCAACATGCCACCACGACATACTAAATCAGAATTTGCATCTTATTTATTCCCTGCTTGGTATATTGGTAAGTATCCAAAGAAAAAAATTATGCAAGTTTCCCACAACGCTGAACTTGCTTCAAGGTTCGGTAGCAAAGTTCGTAACTTAATGAACACTAGGGAGTATAAAGAAATATTTGGAAGTGTTACACTTCGAGAAGACAGTAAAGCAAAAGGCAGGTGGGAAACCAATCATGGTGGAGAATACTTTGCAGCGGGTGTTGGCGGATCTATCACAGGTCGAGGGGCCGATTTGCTTATCATTGATGATCCACATACGGAACAAGATTCCTTGTCCGATACAGCAATGGAACGTGCCTACGAATGGTATAGTTCAGGACCCAGACAGCGTTTACAACCAGGAGGAAGAATCTTAGTTGTAATGACTCGTTGGGCTACCGATGATCTTACAGGAAGGTTGGTTAAGGCACAAAGTGGTACCAAAGCAGATCAATGGAAAGTAATTTCTTTTCCTGCGATCATGCCTGATGATAAACCAGTATGGCCTGAGTATTGGAACAAAGAAGATTTAGATTCTGTGAAAGCCTCAATCTCTACAAAAAACTGGAACGCACAGTATATGCAGGACCCAACTTCAGAAGAGGGTGCAATTATAAAAAGGGAATGGTGGCAGGATTATAATAATGAGCAACTTCCAAAATTACTACATGTGATACAATCTTATGATACTGCATTTTCTAAAAAAGAAACTGCTGACTATTCTGCTATTACCACCTGGGGGGTATTTGAACCTGTAGAAGGTTATGAAAAAGCAATTATATTATTAGATGCTCAAAAGGGACGGTATGATTTTCCAGATTTAAAAAATGTTGCATTAGAGCAATACCATTACTGGGAACCGGAAACCGTGATCATTGAAGCTAAAGCTAGTGGTACACCACTAATTCACGAACTAAGACGTGCAGGTATACCTGTTGTTGATTATGTTCCAGCTAGAGGACGAGACAAGCACACTAGAATAAATAGCTGTGCACCTGTATTTGAGTCTGGTATGGTATTTGCACCTTTAGACGAACACTGGGCACAGGAAGTGATTGAGGAGTGTGCAGCGTTTCCTAACGGACAATACGATGACTATGTTGATTCTATGACCCAAGCTGTGTTAAGATATCGACAAGGTGGATTTGTTTCAACATATTCTGATGATTGGGATGATGACCACATTAAAGTAGAAAAAGAATATAAATATTATTAGGAGCTACTATGCCAGGAAGAACTAGTTTAAAAAAAGGTCAAACTCAAACTTCAAAAGAAGAGGGAGGTTCTACTACTAGAACTACAGCTCAAATAGAAAAATATTATAGTGGTGGTAAAAGACCATTTTCATATAAAAAAAATGATAGAGGAAAAATTGTAAAAATTCCACAAATGCTATCAGGTGGCCAAGCAAAAATTGCAGCCAAAGCTCCACCACCAAACAAAATTGATGAAAAAGATTTCGCTGTTCTAAGAGCTGAGAAAGCAAAAGGCAGAGGCATGGGTCTTCAAGATGAAAAAGTTAAACCAGGTAAAGTACAAAAAGCTAACTTAGGTTTAATGTTTATGAAAAGAGCAAAAGACAAAGGTGCTAAAGGTTTAGAATTTTTATCTCCACTCGCAATGCTAAAAAGAATATCTGGTAAAAAAATGGGTGGCGTAGCAAAATACAAAAGAGGAAGTGGTCTAAACCTTCCTGTTATTAGTTCAGTTAAACCTGGATCTAAAGTTGGTAAAGGTAAGACAAAATTTAAATCTATGGAAGCGATGAGAAAAGCAAAAGGATTTAAACCTGGAGAGTCTGCTTCTGAATTTAATAAAAGAAGAATGGCTTTAGAAGTCGGTAAGAAAGCATTAAAAGCAACTACTGTTGGTAAAATAGCTTTAGGTGTCGGTGCTGCGGGAGTCGCTGCACAACAATATTTAAAATCTAAAATGAAAAAGAAAGATAAAAAAATGGGTGGTGGCATGATGCAAAAGCCTATAGGTTTAAAAAAAGGTAGTGGTCACTACGATGAAAAAAATCAAAATGTTGTTAAACATATCAGAGTAAAGAAAAAAATGGGTGGCGGAATGATGCAAAAACCTATGGGTTATTCTAAAGGTACTATGATCAAAGCAAGAGGTTGCAAACTAGGTAGAACAAGACCTACTAAAATCACATAGGAGGGACAATGTCCCTGAAGGCATTACTTAGAGCTGGTAAAGAATTACTTAAGGCGAAGAAGCCTTCAGCAACACCGACCACCGGACAACAGACAAATCAAATAACTTACACACCTAAACCTTCACAGGCACAGGCTAAAGAGTTAGTTACACAAGAATTAAAAAACCCACCAGTAGTTTTAAAGAAAACAAAACCCCTGCAGATGGGTGATGACTTAGCACCTGCTTTCGGTTCATCCACATATGACTGGGCTATGAGAATGGGTAGATCTAAGTACACTGCAGATGAGTGGCTAGATCACTTAACATCTACTAGAAAAGTAAACTTTAAAATATTTGGTAAGCCTGCACAGAAAACTGTTCGTGAGCAAAAAAGATTTAAATACGATTCAGGCCCGTTTGCCGGTAAAGAAGTTAATGTATCCAAAGAAGAATTATTCGATTCCAATTTAGCAGTATTCAATGAAGCAGGAGATCTTACAGGTGGACTGTTATATGCAGCAAAGAAATTTGGTCTAAAGCTCGATGCTAATGAAGTAGGAGCCATGATTAAACTAAATCCTATTAATAGATTAAAACCAATTGAACTTGGTGTTAACAAAGGTGCGCAAGAAGCATTTGATGTAGCAGCGAAGAATGCAAGAAATACCGTAAGAGATTTACAAGTTAAATACAAAGACAACGATGCCTTAAAATATGAGTTAGATCAGTTGCAATACTATTTAAAAGCTGATGAAGGTGTTCCAAGTAGATCAGCATTAAGAGATTTAAATGAATCATTAAAAAATTTTACAAACTCTGGTTTAGTACCTGTAGATGAAAAAAAAGCATTAAACAAAGTTATTGGTGATATCAATAACAAAGTAGGTCCAATGCAGGCTACAAAAACTAGATATGGTGGCGAGTCTAATTACACATTACAAGGTGGTAAAGATTACAGAGAAACTATCTTTACACTTCCAGAAGATATAACAACTAATGCATCACTTCGAAATAAAGGAGGACACTTTGGTGATGAGATTGGTGATGTAAATAATATTTACCACATTAGATACGATACAAGGTTCACACCTGATGGTAAAAAAGTATTTATGATTAATGAAATACAATCTGATGTAAACCAGAGTATTGCTAAAAGTATGACTAAAGCCCAACAACTAGCAGGCGAGAAAAGATTGAACCCTTTTAATGCTGATTTAGAATTAAACTTACTTGTTAGCCAAAGAGGTAAGATGCTTAAAGATATGGATGATGCACTTGCTAATAATGAGTTTGGTAGAGTGAATGCGATAAGTTCATCTATGAAAGATATTAATACAAAATTACAAAGATTAACTACTAGACGAAAAACTTACAATGACGATAAAAAAGATTACTTCCCAATGGTCGAAGCAGATTCATACGGAGATCATGCAATTAAATATTTGATGCAGAAGGCTGCACGTGAAAATGTTGATTACGTAGCCGTTGCCCCGTTTGACAAAGTAAGTTTCAGACAAGGGTACAAAGCGGGTAATGAAAGATTTTACGGTTATGCAAACGGTAAAGGTATAGGTAAAAAAGGTAAAGCAGTTATTCCAGATGTAATGTCTAAGAATGCTAGGTTCTATGGATCAAAAGCAGGGCCTACAAAGATATCTTTATCTGATCCAACTAAACCATATAAAAATGTTAGTAGTGATAGATTTAAATATCCATCAGATCACCCATTAAAAGGAAAAGAAATTAAAAGTGAATACCACAGTAGTTCTGGTATGAATCCTGAAAAGGGAACTAAGAATATTCCAGAAGGAGATCCACGCTTGTATTTTGATGCATATGCGATTAAAGTGGTTCCACTAATGAGAAATACACAAAAAACTTACAAGTCCAAAGGTGGACTTGTGGTGGATATGTTTAAACCAATAAGGTACAATTAATCATGGCAGTAGAAAAGGTAACAGAGGAATTAGCAGAAGAAGTAGTTGAACAACCTGAGGGTCTTCCAATTGACGTAGAAGTTGAAGGAGAAGAAGAGGTTGTAGAGGAAAGACCTCAAGACGATTTTAATGCAAACTTAGCAGAAGGCATGGACGAGCGAGAGCTTAAAGACATGGCCATGGAACTTATTGAAGAATACAAAAAAGATAAGACATCTAGAAAAGAATGGGAAGATGCTTATATTAAAGGTTTAGATTTATTAGGAACTAAATACCAGGAAGTAACAAAACCATTTAAAGGAGCTTCCGGTGTCACGCATCCATTGTTAGCTGAATCGGTTACACAATTCCAAGCACAAGCATACAAAGAGTTAGTGCCATCTGATGGGCCAGTTAGAACACAAGTTATAGGTTTACAAACACCGGCTACCGAACAACAAGCAGATAGAGTTAAAGATTATATGAATTACCTGCTGATGGAGGAGATGGAAGATTACACGACTGATATGGATCAGATGTTATTTTATCTACCACTATCAGGATCTACATTTAAAAAAATTTACTATGATGCATTACTAGATAGACCTGTATCTAAATTTATTCCAGCAGAAGATTTAGTAGTTCCTTACTACGCATCTGATTTAAAAGATTGTGAGAGAATAACTCATGTAATTAAAATGACACAGAATGATGTCACAAAGAAAATGGCTGCAGGTTTTTATAGAGACATAGAATTAATTGACAGCAGTACAGAACCAGATTCAGTACAGAAAAAATTAAATGAACTAGAAGGTGTTAAAGGTAATGGTTCAGATTACTTAAATACAATTCTTGAAATGCACGTAGATTTAAATTTAGATGACTACGAAGATTTTGATGACAAGGCTAAGAAAATTAAAATTCCATATATTGTAACTATTGATGAAGGTAGTGGGGAAATTTTATCTATATACAGAAACTACAAACCAGGTGATTTAGGTTATGCAAGAGTAGAATATTTTGTACATTACAAATTTTTACCAGGATTAGGTTTTTATGGTTTTGGTTTAACACACATGATAGGTGGTTTATCACAAGCTGCAACTCAATCTTTAAGACAATTGATTGATGCAGGTACTCTAAAAAATTTACCAGCAGGATTTAAATCACGTGGTATTAGAGTTAGAGACGATGACCAACCAATTCAACCAGGAGAGTTTAGAGATGTAGATGCGCCTGGCGGAAATATTAGAGATCAGTTTTTTAACTTACCATTCACAGAGCCATCACCTACATTATACAACTTGATGGGCTTTGTAGTACAAGCAGGACAAAAATTTGCAGCGATCACTGATTCAAATATTGGTAACGATGCTCAAAACAGAGCCGTTGGAACTACAATGGCGTTGATGGAAAGAGGATCACGTGTAATGAGTGGTGTTCACAAAAGATGTTACTACGCAATGAGACTAGAATTTAAAATTTTAGCAAGAATTTGTGGTGAATACTTACCACCAGAATATCCTTACGATGTTTACGGTGGCCCAAGAGAAATAAAACAAGCAGATTTTGATAACAGAGTAGATATTTTACCTGTTGCAGACCCAAATATTATGTCTATGTCACAAAGAGTGACACTAGCACAAGCACAATTGCAAATTGCACAGTCAAACCCACAGATGCACAACTTACATGAAGCATATAGACGTGTTTACGAAGCACTTGGAACAAAAACTATAGATCAAATTCTAAAACCACCACCAAAACAACCAGAACCTTTAGATCCTGCGAAAGAAAATGCACGTGCACTTCAAATGAAGTTGCTTACAGCGTTTGAATTTCAAGATCATGATGCACATATTGCTGCACACATGGCATTTATGGCATCTAGAATGGTACAAATTAATCCTCAGGTGTATGCATTACTACAATCACACATATCTGATCACATTTCATTTAAAGCTAAGGCTCAAGTAAAAGAAATGATGATGCAAAATCCTGAAATGGTACAACTTGCCCAACAAGACCCACAACAATTTGAGATTATGTTCGAAGCTGAGGTTGCAAAGGTTGCGGCACAGATAACTCAAGAGTTAGTACAAACTGAAAATGCTTCTCAGAACAAAGAAGACCCATTAATTAAAATTAAACAACAAGAAATTGATTTAAGAGCTATGGATCTTCAAAGAAAAGCTGAAGAAACTAAATTTAGAGCTGATCAAGAGAATCAAAGAGCAGCACAAAGACTTGAATTTGATTATGATAGACTTGCAACACAAGATGCACAATCAGACGAACGATTAGAAATAGCGAGAGAGAAAATTGACTCAAAGAAATAATAATTCATTGAGTGGAGGAGTTAAATCTGGGCCACCACCTAAGAGAGGACCAAATCCACAAGGAATAAAAATTCGGGATGCTAAAAAACTCTTACGAAAAACTTTCAAAAAAAAATAAAATAATATTCTTAGCCGGACTCTTTGATGGTGAGGGAAGTTTTGGTATCTGGGGTAAAGGTAACGGTAGAAAAACGTTTCAGGTCGGTGTTGAGATGACTGACAAAGATAATATAGCTAGATTTTCTAATTTTTTTGGCGGAAATATACATAAATGTAAAATAAGGAAAGCACATTGGACACAAACCTGGAGATGGAGGTTAAGTGGTTCAAGGGCTTACGATTGTATAGAGAAAATGATAGAATATATGTGTATTAGAAGACAGGAGAAATATAATGTGGTTAAGTGCGATAAAATTAGCGGCCCAGGCAGGTACGCACATCTTCAAAAAGCGTCAAGAGACAAAGATGCTGATGGCGGATGCACAAATGATGCACGCAAGAAAGATGGCTCAGGGGGAAGAAGCTTACCAAGGTAAATTATTAGAAGCACGTCAATCGGACTGGAAGGACGAGGCGGTTTTGATAATCCTGTCAACGCCGATTGCAATTTTGGCGTGGGCAGTCGTATCTGATGATCCAACTGCAATGGACAAGGTAAAATTGTTCTTTGATATGTTCTCGCAGCTTCCGAGCTGGTTCACAAATTTATGGATTCTTGTCGTGGCGAGCATTTATGGTATTAAGGGAACTCAGATCTTTAGGGGCGGAATGAATAAGGATAAAAAATGAAATATTTAGTAACATTAATATATCACTGGTCAACTAAATTAACTTCATGGTCTTGGAATAAATTATATGGAAATAGAACAACAGGATTAGGTTATAAAAAATGAATTTAGAAAGAGATTTACAAAAACAAAAAAAAGAAAGAGCATTAAAAGAATCTGCTATTGCTCAACTACGTAAAAGAAGTAAAGATTCAGTAGCTAGACCTAAAGCAGAAAAAAATATATTATCAACAGACCCAAGGATGCAACAGATATGACAAAGTTATGTGCTAGAGGCAAATCAGCTGCCAAAAGAAAATTTAAAGTTTATCCATCAGCTTATGCGAACGCATATGCATCAAAAATATGTGCGGGTAAAATAAAAGACCCATCAGGAAAAAAGAAAAAAGATTGGGGACCTAAGAAAATGCGTGGTGGTGGAATAGCAATCAAAGGAACAGATTTTAAAGGCGTATTCTAATGAATAAAAAAGGTTCTTGTTGGGAAGGATACGTTCAAAAAGGAATGAAGAAAAAAGGGAATCGTATGGTTCCAAACTGTGTGCCTGCTATGAGTACAGGTGGACTAACAAAATGGTTTAATGAAAAATGGGTAGATATTGGAGCAAAGAAAAAAGGTGGCAAGTATCAAGAGTGTGGAAGAAAATCTGCCAGTGGTTCAAAGCGGAAGTATCCGAAGTGCGTACCACTTGCAAAAGCCACAGCGATGTCAAAGTCGCAAAAGGCCTCTGCTGTTGCCAGAAAGAGATCAGCAAGTAATGCAGGGCCAAAACCAACTAACGTGAGGACATAAAATGTGGAAATGGATAAAAAAACTATTTAGACCTTGGAAATTAAATAAGGTATCACCAGATATTACATCGGTAAAACCGAAGGTGGACTTAACAGGTCTTACAAAAGGTGATATAAAGAAATTAAAGAAACAAGGAAAAATATAATGGACGATGAATTAAAATACAATCCAAAAATTAAGCGTGATACACGTGACCCAAGCAGAAGAGTTTATGTAAAACCAAAAAAAAATATACCAAGAAAAAGAAATAAAGAATATATTGAGGCGATGAAACGTAAAAGAAAAGATACAGCATCAAGTCAAACAATCACAAAACCATCTAGATCAATGATGATGGATACAACTACAAGTGCCTATGGAGATGCAGGTAGAGGTAGACCAGTTCCTGAGTTTAATAAAGGTGGTATTTGTAGAGGTGCAGGCGCTGCAATAAAAGGCACTAAATTCGAAGGCGTTTTTTAGTTTACAAATATTCTAAATAATATATAGATTCGTTATGAGTCTAAGAGCAACATTGCTACAAGCACTAGAGGATAGATATAATGCTCAAATATCTGAAGCTGATGCAACCATTCAAATATATCTAGAAAAACCTGTAGCGATTGGTGAGCACCCACAGCATCTAGATGAAATAGATAAACTAATTACAAAAATAGCTGAAGCTGAAGAAAAAATAGAAGTCCTTCAACAGTTTAAATTATGATAGGTGGCGATAGTAAAGAATACGAAATACTAATAGAAGCCTGTGAATCCTTAACATCGGATAATTTATTTACAGTAGAGATAGGTGTAAGGCAGGGACTAGGTTCTAAATTAATATTAGAAAAACTAAAACATAAAAAACATTGGCACATTGGTATAGATCCTTACGGTAATATATCCTACCCACATTTTGATAACAAACCGTCAATTGTTTGTAATTACACAAATAGTATGAAAGTTGATTTATTAAGAGACTTAAACTTTGAAAACTTTACCTTGTACCAATTAGGTGATGATGAATTTATGAAAAGTTTTAATGATGGTGTGCCTATCTACAGAGAGAAAAAAGAAATTATAAATACATATGATTTAGTTCATTTTGATGGTCCACATAAAACAGTAGATGTCATTAAAGAAGCAATATTTTTTGGAGAGAGATCAAAACCAGGTTCGGTGTTTATTTTTGATGATTATCCTTATTATGACATGGATGCAGTATTAAAAATAATAGTAAATGAATATGGTTTTCAATTATTAAAACAAGGTAAAAGTAAAATTTCATTAAAAAGAAAATAATGGACATAGATACAATATCACTCGTACAACATAAAGTTAAGAAAGCTTTGGCTAGACTCAAGTCACACGCTATATATGGTGTTGACACCATGGAGAAACTACAATATGTTAGGGGTCAAATCAGATCTCTTGAGGATCTGCAACAGGATCTTAAAGACCTGCTGACAACAACGGAGTATGAAGATGATAGAGTCCACGGAGACACCGAAACGGACTGAAGCACTTCTAGATGCCTATAAGGCAAAAGAAGAAGTAGAAACAGTCCTTGATCCAAAAGCGATCGACAAATCAACATTAGATAAATTACCAACACCAACTGGATATAGAATTTTAGTTCTGCCTTTTGCAGGACCTAAAAAAACCAAAGGTGGTTTGTGGTTATCTGATACTACACAAGAAACAATACAAATGACTACAGTGTGTGGTCTTGTTTTAAAAATGGGAGATCTTTGTTATCATGATAAAGATAAATTTCCAAAAGGACCTTGGTGCAAACTAAATGAATGGATTATTTTTAGTAGGTACGCAGGTTCTAGATTCAAAATAGACGGAGGAGAAGTAAGAGTTTTAAATGATGATGAAGTCATTTCAACTATAAGCGACCCCAACGATATTTTGCACCATTACTAGGAGGACTAAATGGCAGACATACAAGAAAAAAATCCATCAGTAGAATTAGACACAGATGGTGTTAACGATCAAACAATAGAAGTAGAAACTCCAACAGAGTCAACAACTGAATTTGAAAAAAAAGAAGATGTTGATTTAGGTTACACGGATGTTTCTGGCGGTAAAACTGCAAAAGAACTTTTACAAGAAACAAAAGTAGAAGAACCAAAAGCAGAACCTAAATTTGAACAAACAGAAGAAAAAGAAGAAGAATCGGGTCTTCAAGATTATTCTGACAAAGTTCAAAAACGAATAAAAAAATTAACCTTTCAAGCTAAAGAAGCTGAACGTAGAGAAAGAGCGGCAGTTGAATATGCAAAAGGTTTAAAAAGTAAGTATGAAAGTGCTGAGAAGAAATTCGAAGAAACTGATACTAACTATCTTAAAGAATATAATGCTAGAATTGACTCAGAAAGAGATAAAGCAAAATCTGAATTAAAAGTAGCTTTAGATTCTCAAGATGCAGAATTAATTATGGAAGCTCAAGATAAGCTTACAAAATTGGCTGTAGAGAAAGAAAAAGTTTCGATGACCCTTGATGAAAAAGAGTCTAGAAAAAAAGAAGTAGAATCACAACCTGTTGAAGAACAAAATCAGGCTCCACAACCACAAATTAGTACCAGAGCTCAAGAATGGGCTACTGATAATGAATGGTTTGGATCTGACAGAGTATTAACTTCTGCTGCTATGGGAATACATGAAGACCTGTTGCAGGAGGGAATTGACGCAGAGAGTGATGCCTATTATAATCAAATCAACAAACGTATGAAGGAGTATTTCCCTCAGAAATTTGCCGAATCTTCTACTGAAGAAACAACAAAAGCTACACCCGTCCAAAACGTAGCTTCTGTTAGCAGAAGATCAGGTGGACGCAAGTCTGTGAAACTCACCAAATCACAGGTAGTTATCGCTAAGAAATTAGGGGTGCCGCTAGAGGAATACGCAAAATACGTGAAGGAAGGAGCCTAACATGGAAACTATTAAAAAAACTTCACGCGAGTCTGAATCTAGAACTAAACTTTCTAGAAAGAAAGATTGGACTCCACCATCCAGTTTGGATGCGCCAGCTGCACCGCAAGGATATGCACACAGATGGATAAGAACTTCGACTAACGGTTTTGAAGATCCAGGAAATGTATCTA
>Ga0208134_1000608_pt1 | contig 23419 bp, 41 predicted proteins | sample VirMetDEL_Mar_31_FD_184515 | JGI IMG/M metagenome (GOLD analysis project Ga0208134, IMG submission 184515) | Aqueous microbial communities from the Delaware River and Bay under freshwater to marine salinity gradient to study organic matter... | ecosystem: Environmental > Aquatic > Marine >... | reverse complement strand
CTGGAGCAGCCATTAAACTTCATGCAGATCAGAATTGGACAGCAGGCTCTGCTCAAGGCTCTGCGCTTGCGTTTAGTGTAACCGCAGACGGAACAGCAACTTTATCCGAAGCCATGCGCATCGACTCGTCAGGCAACGTGGGCATTGGCACGAGTTCGCCGCAACAGTTACTTCATTTGTCGGCAGCTAATCCGGGCGGAAAAATTCGTTTGGAGATGAGTCAAACTGGCGTTGCAAATAATGATGTCACTGGAGAAATCCAGTTTTATCACAACGATGCCAGTGGAGCAGGAGTAAACGCTGACATCAAAGGTATTTGCACTAGCAACATTGGCGCTGGTGCATTGACCTTTGGCACTGGAACAACGTCAGCCACAGAACGTATGCGCATCGACTCATCGGGCAACGTGGGCATTGGGACGAGTTCGCCTCAATCAGACGCTAATTATGCTGGTTTAACTTTATCGGACACAACAGGCGCACAAGTTGTATTCCAAGATGATGGAGTAACTGAGGCTTTAATATGGAATAACAATGCTTTGTATCTTGAAGCTACTGGCACTTTCCCAGTAACGGTTAGAACCAATGGCGCAGAACGTATGCGCATCGACTCATCGGGCAACGTGCTTGTGGGGACTACTAGCACAGCCATTTCAAACGTGGGAGCTGTTATATTTCCATCTGGCGTAATGACAATTACAAACGATGGCGGTAGACCTTTACGCTTGAACCGCAAGACGTCTGATGGCAGTATTTTGGATTTCGACAAAGACGGCACCACGGTGGGGAGTATTTCTGTTACTGGAAGTGCAACAGCTTACAACACATCCTCAGACTACCGCCTAAAGACTGACGCCCAGCCAATGACAGGCGCATCTGCTCGTGTGCTTGCGTTAAAACCAGTCAACTTTGAGTGGATATCTGATGGAACTAGGGTTGATGGTTTCCTTGCACATGAGGCTCAAGCTGTAGTTCCTGAGTGTGTCACTGGCACTAAAGACGGCATGATGGACGAAGAGTATCAGGTATCAGCAGCAACAGGTGACATCTATACTGCTGGGGTAGAGGCAGGATTTAACGAAGTATCCGCAGCTATTGAAGCTAGTCCTGCTTACTACGATGTTGATGGCAATATTATTAAAGCAGAAGTTATTGCCCAAGCAGCAGTCCATGAAGCCTATGATGCAGTAGACGAGGTTATTCACAGCGCAGATGTAGAGCAACCAGAGACACTAGAAGATGGTCAGCAATGGCGGGAAACTACAGCCGCTGTAACGGGTACTCGTTCAGTCCCTGACATGCAGGGGATAGACCAGAGCAAGCTGGTGCCACTGTTGGTAGCCTCACTACAAGAAGCATTGGCACGAATTACCGCATTGGAGAACGCATAAAATGTCTAGAGACCTGTCTACAATCACAATAGAAAACATTGAAGCAAATGTAGTATACCCTTTCTTTGCTGTTGAACTGTTGTTTGATGGAGCCAATACACTTCGTATGTGGACAGGTCAAGGTACTCTTGTTCTTGAGGATGGTACTCAATGGGTTGGCTTAGGCACCCTCTTGAGTATCTCAGCTATTGAAGAGACCTCAGAGATGGCCGTTAAAGGGGCAACTCTTACCCTAACTGGTGTACCCTCAGAAGTACTATCCCTAGCACTCAGCCAGCCTTATCAGGGTCGTGTGTGTAACATCTACTTTGGTACATTTTCTACTGGTGCTATCCTACAAGAGAGTGGTTCTTTCCTTCTCCTACAAGACGGATCAAAGATTAACATTCAAGATGGTTCTACTGGGTTTAATCAAATCTTCTCCGGTTACATGGATCAGATGAATATCCAAGAGGATGCTGATACCTCTACTGTATCACTCATAGTGGAGAACAAGCTGGTTGACCTCGAAAGGGCTAGAGTGGCTAGGTTTACCTCTGGTTATCAGAAGTCAATTTACCCCGGCGATCTTGGGTTAGACTTCATTGAAGACCTACAGGACAAGCAGATACCTTGGGGTAGATCAGCGGATGGTTAAGTATCAACAAGAGTTTCTTAGTCAAGTTGAATCAGACACACAAACCTTGATAGAACTCCATTGGGAAGAGATAGCACTTAACCAAGACAAGATTAAGTTAAATCCCGACTGGAACGCATATCACAACTTAGAGACACAGGGTAAACTTAAGATATTTACAGCTAGGGATGGCGATAGACTTGTTGGTTACTTTGTTGTTATCTTGGGTACTAACATTCACTACAAAGACCACCTGTTTGCAGATAACGACATTATCTACATGCACAAGGATTACCGCAAGGGTTTCGCTGGTATTCGCTTAATCAAGTTTGCTGAGAAGTGCCTTAAAGAAGATGGCGTATCTGTACTCCTGATTAACACAAAGACACATAAACCTTTTGACAAGGTTCTGGAACGGCTAAAGTTCAAGCCTATTGAACGTGTATATTCTAAGTTTATAGGGGATTGACATGGCTATATCTGCGATAGCAGCACTAGCAGCAGCATCGGCACAAGCACTTGCAACTACGTTTGTTCTATCAACTTTTGCCACCACTTTTGCCGTTAGCTTTGTCCTTGGTGCTGCACTCAAGGCACTCACACCTAGGCCTTCTGTTGGTGGTGTAGGTGGTTCTAACCGTGGCTATCAAACTACAGCTATTGGTACAGCACTAGACCATCAGATTATCTATGGTAAGATGCGTGTTGGTGGCGCTCGTATATACGATGAAGCTACAGGTACAAACAACAAATACCTACATAGGATCATTGCTGTCGCTGGGCATGAGATTGAATCTTTCGATGAAATCTATATTAACGATGAAATAGCTACGGTGACTGCTAACGGAACTGTTACCTCCCCAAGTAAATACAATGGTAAGATTCGTATTAAGCTACATCTTGGTGCATCCGATCAAGCTGCCGATAGTTTTCTCGTAAGTGAATCTGCACATTGGACTACACAACATAGGCTCCGTGGTATTGCCTATATGTACATACGCCTACAGTTTGATGCTGATGCTTTCCCCAATGGTATACCTCAGATTACATCAACCATTAGTGGCAAGAAAGTCTATGACCCCCGTACATCAACGACAGCATGGTCAGATAACCCAGCCCTATGCCTGAGAGATTACCTTACATCTTCTTATGGTATAGCTGAAGACACAACTAATATTGATGATGCTTTGGTCATTTCTGCTGCTAACGTGTGTGACCAGACTAACACAGATGCTGGTACTACTCGGTATACTTGTAATGGTGCTTTCACTACAGCCTCTACACCCTATGATATGATTAACAGTCTGCTTACCTCTATGGATGGCAGTATGTGGTATGCTCAGGGTGAATGGCGTATGAAGCCAGCCTACTGGACTACACCTGTGTTAGACCTTGACGAAGATGACCTACGCTCTGGCATAAGCGTATCTACTAGGCACTCCCGTAGAAATAACTTTAACACTGTTAAGGGTACATTTCGTGGTGAGGAGAGCAATTGGCAGACTACAGATTATCCAGAGGTTAGCAATGTAGATTCTGTTCAAGCTGATAATGGACAGGTGTCTGTAGCTGATGTTGATCTACCCTTTACTGATAACTCTATTGAAGCTAGACGTATCGCTAGAATTTCGCTGGAGAGTAACAGGCAACAGCTTACCATAAACGCAGCCTTTGGTCTTAAGACTTTGCAGTTACAGGTTGGAGATAACATTCGCTTAACTAACTCTCGTTTTGGTTGGACTAACAAAGAGTTTCAAGTTATAGCTTGGAGCTTTGGTCTTACTGATGGTCTTGACTTACAGGTAGACATGACCCTGCGTGAGACTGCTGAATCTGTATATGATGAAGTTGATGATGGTGCCGTTTACGAAAGAGATAATACAACCCTCCTATCACCCTTTAGTGTTCCCTCTGTCGGACTGGCTGTGTTGGCTGAGGCTCAAGTTAGCAATCAAAAAGTATCTAATATAGCTGTAGCTACAGTTACATCAAGTCGCCCAGAGGGTATTGACTATGTAGAAGTAGAGTACAAGCTGTCAACTGAATCAACTTACTCTTCTTTTGGTCAGGGGCCTTTGGGTGAGTTTAAAGTACGAGACTTACAAGTTTCTGACTATGACTTTCGAGCTAGGGCTATAAATACTTTTGGCATCAGGGGAGACTTTGAATATCTGCTTAATGTAGAAATTAACGCCTTTATAGGAGACCCATCTGATGTTGCCAGTATTAACCATGAAATATCAGGAGGTACACTATTTCTATCGTGGCCCCCTATTCCTGACCCTGACTTAAGTCACTATGAGGTTAAACACAACTCAAATACAACAGGTGCTACTTGGTCTAACTCTACAACTATTATTGAGAAGATTGGTCGTCCTGCTACCTCAGCAACAGTACCCGCACGTTCTGGTACTTTTCTTATCAGGGCTTACGACAAAGAGGGAAACTTTAGTGTATCCCCAACAATTGTTGTAGTCCTACCTACCGAGATTCCCCAACTTGGTGTAACTATAACAGAGACAGAAAACCCATCATTCTCTGGAAGTAAGACTAACACTGTTGTGTCATCAGGAAATCTTGAGATTGATAACACATCTGCTGCTGAACCCACTGGAGACTATTTCTTTAATAACTACATTGACACTGGCACTTCCCGAAACGCACGGGTCACAGGTTCACGCACATTCACTCGCTCTTTCGATGATGGCACTCTGTTGTGGGACGATATACCTCAGAACTGGGATACTTGGCCTAACAACTGGGACACTTGGACCGACGAGGCAGCAAACTTTGGTGATGTATCTGTGCAAGTCTTTGTCTCTTCCACTAGTGATGACCCAGCAGGATCACCTACATGGGGAAGTTACCTCCCCGCTAATGGTTCTTTTATCGTAGGCCGTGCCTTTAGATTTAAAGCTGCGCTTGCTAGCACTAACACCAACTTCACTCCAGCCGTGTCTGCACTTAGTGTAGCGGTTGAATATTAAGAAAGGCGAATAGTATGAGCCAACACGACCTAGATATTGCTAATCAGACTGCATCATCAGCTAGGGCAGACATTAACCTTGCACTAAAGGCTCTCGGCAGTGTTAACAGCGGTTCAACTTCACCCGCTACTACCTTAGCTAATATGCTTTGGTACGACACAACAGCCAACACCCTAAAAATGAGAGCTGAAGCTAATGATGCTTGGATTAGTGTAGGTTATTTAGACCAAAGTGCTGACGCATTCCGAATCTTTGATGACACACAAGTGGTAAACTCTGGTGGAAGTCAAACTGGTCTTATTGGGGATCAATCGACAGCTACGTGGCAAGCTGGCACAGGTACTACTGAGAGCCTTGTGTCTCCAGCTAAGGTTAAAGCTGCTATTGATAGTAATACTAGTTCTTACACTCAGCCCACGGCATCTGGTGCTATTGGAACCTATTGTTTTGCAACGCTTGGTAGTGATGTTGCTTTCGGCTCTACTATATCGGGGTCATCATTGCAGACAACATCTGCCACTTGGAGCCAAGAAGTTGGCGGGGGTGTTAGGACTAGTCTAAGTTTAGGTTCAGCTTTAACAGGAACTTGGAGATGTATGGGGACTCAAGACGCACTCTCATCTTCTCCGGGTCAACAAAGCTTGTGGGGAGCAACACTTTGGTTAAGGATCTCTTAAATGGAATATCGTAACGCAAATTATAATATAGTGGGGTCTATTGACTGCGAAATAAACCACCCTCATTATGGCTGGGTGCCGTTTACAGCAAGTCCAGATGATGTAGAGTTGATAGGCTTAGAGGTGTTCAACCAAGCAAAAGATGTTGCTGCACCCTATATTGAACAACCTGTTGATTTACTTGACCTATCTGCAAAAATTCGTAGTGATAGGAATCAACTCCTTTTAGCATCTGACTGGACACAGGTATTAGATGCACCAGTAGACCAAGTTTCATGGGCTGTTTACCGCCAACACCTTCGGGACATAACTACACACGCTAATTGGCCTAATCTACAAGATAACGACTGGCCCACTAAACCATCTTAAGGAGCAACCAATGGGATACAAACTAGGACTACGAAGTAAGCAGAACTTGTCTGGGGTACATCCCGATATGGTTGCTGTTGTTGTAAGAGCATTAGAGATTAGTGAAAAAGACTTTAGTGTAACTGAGGGTGTTCGTAACATTGAACGTCAGCGTATGCTTAAGAAGACAGGCAAGTCAACTACACTTAAGTCTCGTCACCTGACAGGACATGCAGTAGATGTTGTGCCTTATCCTGTATCATGGGAGTGGGACGAGTTCTACCCTATTGGTGATGCAATGAAGAAGGCAGCAGAGGAGTTAGACATTAAGATTGTTTGGGGTGGTGATTGGAAGAAGTTCCCGGATGGTCCTCATTTTCAGCTAGACTGGAAAGCCTACCCCTGTGACTAGGGGGGGAGAAGAGTGCTATGTAATGGGTAAAAATATATCGGCAAGTTTGTTGTTTGCCTTAGTACTACAAGCTGCAATGATAGTTTGGAGTATATCACAGATGAGGGCAGATGTAGATGCTAACTCGTCATCTATAGTTAGAATAAGTGCTGATGTTAAGGCTGTTGAAACATCCTCAGTTACCCAAGCCGTACAGCTAGGAAAGATAGAAGAGAACATAAAGGGAATTAAAGAGTCCCTTGAAAGGATGCTTGAGGTAATGGAGAGAGACTAATGCTAGACCCCATAACGGCCATATCAGCCTGTACTGCCGCCTTCACAATGACTAAGAAATTAGTCCAACATGGCAGAGAGATAGAAGACGTTATGGGGCAGCTAGGGGAGTGGTTCGGAGCCGCCTCTGATCTTGCTAAAGCTGAACAACAAAGAAAGACACCTTCAACTATACAGAAGCTAACTGCTGGTGATAGTATAGAGAAGGAAGCCTTTGACATAATCGTACATAAGAAAAAACTAGCGGCTCAACAAAAAGAGTTGATGTTTCTTTTGAATATGCGCTTTGGCCCTAATACTTGGGACGAAATGATTAAGTTAAGAAGGCAGATCAGAAAAGAACGTGAAGAGACTGTCTACAGGGCTATGGAAGCTAAGAAAGAGATGATTAATAACTTAGGCATGTTTGCCTTGTCTCTAGGTATCTTACTTGTCGTGTTTGGTGGAGTATATTTAATTGGGTTAGGTACAGGTTCGTGGTAAAAGCATTATTGTTGGCGACACTCTTAATTTCCACTGTAGGGGTATCAGAAGCTAAAGAACCTAAGATGGTCATCTGTAAGCTGTGGAAACGTATTGCTATAATGGGTGTACAGCAGTGCTGGTATCGTGGACCTAACGGATCATCTGCTACGTTCTTCCCTACACCTTTGATACCTAAGTATGAGTATGGGGCTGCTTACAGACAATGCCCTCAGAGTTTTGAATGTGTATACGACTTTAAGAAACGTAGACCTTCTGCACAAGAAATTATAGACGGATTGAAAGGACGCTGAATGACACCAGAGAAACTAGACGCATGGCGAATTGCACCAAGGCTACTTATACTAAGTTACATGATTGTGTTCTATCAAACCTGTAACTGGTTTATGGATTTAAGTTCGCCAAACAATGCCCAAGCAGGATTCGTTAGTGTTATAGTTGGCGCAGGGGCAGCTTGGTTTGGTTTGTATCTTAACGGGGGTAACAAGAAATGATTGGAGCAATTATTAGCAGTCTCTCAGGGTTAGCTACGAGTATAATTGATGGTAAGACACAACTCAAGCTAACTGAGGCAGAGATTAGGAAAAAGCAATTAACTGGGGAAATTGATTGGGACTTAGCGGCTATAAAGTCTACGGAGAACTCTTGGAAAGATGAATGGATTACACTTCTATTCTCGGTGCCACTTGTACTTGCGTTCTTACCTTTTGCTTGGGCAGAAGATGTAGTAGCTAATGGCTTTGCCGCCCTTGAATCAATGCCACAGTGGTATCAAATTTCCCTTGGTGGGATTGTTAGTGCCAGCATAGGACTAAGGTCAGTAAGTAAATTCTTCGGCAACAAATAAATACAAGTGTATATACAAAATAGTAAAGCCCCTGCGTCCACTCAAGGATACAGGGGCTTTTTTTATGGTTTGTTGTGTTCCTCGTCTAAGTGCCTAAACAGAGCGTACATAGGAACCTTCATCTTAAAGTCTATGTCTTTCTCTAGCCTATCTACCTTCCCAGCTAACCACAGTATTAACAATGTCTGTACGACCAACACGATAGAGGATAGATCAGGTATCTCCATGTTCTTCTACCACCTTAATCAATCTAGCACCATACCACTCAGCTTTCTTTAGGTCTTCTATACCGTTCTTATATCGCCACCTATGTAGGTACTTGGCTATATTCCCACGTAGGTATCCTATGAACTCTTCCTTGGTTAAGAAGTCCTCTATATAGTCGATACACTCTATGACACCAGTACCGTAGTGAGGTGGACTGTTGACCATATCGGTTACGTTATTTAACTCTTTCCACTTAGCCATTGTCACCTCTTATAAGTTTAGCCTGTTCTTTTATTAGTTCTTGTTGTCGTTCTAGTTCAAGGTATTGCTTGTCTACCTCAGATAACTCTTTGGGGACAGTTTTAAGTTCAACAACATCCCCCATCACAAGTCTCCTTTGTCTTTCATGTTAAATGGTAAGCCTACACACTGACTAAAGAACTTTGCCTTGGGGTCAGGCTTAGTTTCAAGTAAGTAAAGCATGTTTAACTCCCTTACAGCCTGACACCTTTCTTCTGTCTTGTAAGTTGCATTAGGTGCGCGTACAGAGAAGTGTGGTTCCCCGTCCTTCATAATACTAAGTACTACTATATACACATATATCATAGTTTCTCCTTCATAAATACCTTTACCCATTGAGCGCAGATATCGCTTCTGATAATGTCTTCAACACCAAACTCAATTATAGAGACAGGTAGCATATGCTTCTTAGCTAAGTGTATAACCTTAGATAGACCATCTGCTTCCTTTAAGTCTGATTGTTGTACATCACCATTAAGGACAATTGTAGAACATTCTCCAACTCTTGTCAACAACATCTTTAACTCGTGGGTAGTTATATTCTGTGTTTCGTCAACTATTATAAAAGCATCATCAAAACTACGACCCCTCATAAGAGACATAGGTGCCATTTCAATGTTACCAGACTTGATACCAGTTTCCACTGTGCCAGCCCCTAGATGTTTCTGTAGTACATCCAATACAGGTAAAGCCCACGGTTGAACCTTTTCCTCTAAGGTTCCGGGAAGATACCCCATGTCCTTGCCTACAGACACCATAGGACGGGTTATGACGATCTTGTCTACCTTCTTAGTGGTGTACAGGTCAGCAGCTACGGTGGCAGTAATGTAGGTCTTACCTGTTCCTGCTGGCCCCAATACAAACACCTGACTGAACTCTTTAAGTGCATCTATAAACTCCTTTTGTTTGTCTGTCTTAGGGGTGAGGCCAGAAGTTTCCCTCTGACCTGCACCCTTGTATTTAGTCTTTCTACGTGACCTACTTGGCTTAACTAATTCTGAGTTATCCAATGTCTACCATCTCACATACATCTCCTGTACAGGCCATAGTTTGCATACCTGAAGTGTTGTCCTCTTGTTCATACTCAGACAGTTTATTCCAATCAATACTTCTAGGCATCTGATCAAGTAGTATATGATAATCTGTAGCTGCACACTCCTGATATGGTGCCTGTTGATATGTATGCTCATTGAAGGGCAAGAATGATACACCTGACATTTCATCAAAGTGTTCATACACAAATGCACCTACAGCAAACCACTCCTCTGACTTGACGTTAATAGTAACACTAGGCTTATGTTCACACCAATGTCTCTGATACATCAACCACATCTCTAGCTGTTCTAAGGCTGTCGTATCGGCTGTGTGTACCGCACCCATAGGAGACCGCATAGGAAAGCTAAACACTGTTGTAGCGTCAGGCTTCATTACGTCAGGCTCATTAGGGATACCCTGATCCATCATAAACTGTGTTAACGGGTCTTTGTTGTCTCCTCTTACTGTGCGAATATAGTATGGGCTGTGTCTTGCATGAATCCCACTGGCAGAATCCACAACCTGTGAAACCGTACCTGATGGTTTAACACAAGTTATAGCTGTTGATACTGGGATACCTAACTGCTCAGCCCACTCCTTATTTGTTTCCACTGCTACTTCTTTAAGGTGTTGTAGTGTCTTACCTAGCCCTGCGTTCTTTAGCGTCATTAACGGGTTGTCCATTATCCCCGTGAGAGACACACCGAGCAATCGCTCTTCTGAGGTATTGTCAGTCCACATTTTACGCAAGTACGGAAAGTGGGTGTAGGTTGACTGAATGGTTCCAAGTATAGTTGCAAGACGGACTTTTCTTGTAAGATCGTCCAGAGTGTCGTTATCACGGATGACAACTTCCGTAAGATTACAGAACTGATTCGGTCTAAGTATGATTTCCGAACATGGATTGGTTCCGAACTCGTAGTCTGCATTTCGTCTGCCATTCTTAGCCGCCTGTTTCTTCGATGCTTCACGATTAAATACACCTCGCTCACCTGATCCACTCTCCATTAATGAGACCCACTCACGCATGAATGACATACTGTCTGGCTTTTCTGTATAAGACACAGAGTTATTAGCTAAGGCCCGTTGGCTATTCAGTTCCCACCAGTTACCTGACTTAGCGTGACGCATACGATCATCAGATAGGTTGCTTAAAGATATCATAGCAGAGCGTCTAACGCCCCCTACAACAACAACTTCACCAATCTTACACATTAGGTCATGGCACTCAATAGAACTCAGCTTACGGCCCTGTGCTGCCTTAAACGTAGACACAGAGAAGTTAAACAGATCAACCAAAGGAGCAGGGCCACTAGCACGACCACCAAACGTCTTAAGTCTAGCACCCGCTGGACGTACTTTAGATACATCCCACTTAGGAATCTCACCAGCCCACAGGAGAGCCAGAACTTGTCTGAGACCTTTAGCCCAACCTTCCTTACTGTCCTTGATAACAATAGTCGTGTCACTTTCAAAGAGGGAGGGAACCTCTGGCAACTTAGTAATGAACTGACGCTCAACACTGAACCCGACACCAGTACCACAGAGCAGGATGAACATAGCCTCATCGAAGGCTTTAGGATCATCTACGGGTAAGTAAGAACAGTTATACATACACGTATTATCTCTTGCTGAACTCTTACCAGCAGTCATGAGTGAACGCATAGATGGCATAACTTCAAGGCTAAGGATAGCACTGCTAATCTCTTCTTGGTGCGTAGGGGTTAGCCAAGGAGATACGATATTAGTCATATACCGACCAACTGTCTCACCCCATGTCTCACGGCGTCCTTCTTCTTCTAACCAACGCGCATAACGGCTAGTGGCGATAAAAGTCTGGTAGTCTGTAGGTAGGTAGTTGCTTTTCATTTCTTTTTTCCTCTTTGGATCATATCTTCGTCTAGCCAGATCATACGGTTAATATCGCCTCTGTTGATGCCTATGTCCTTTAAGGCAGCATCAGTCATAGTATTTAATTGCTTGATAGTTTCCCTGTGTAACCGCCAAGTATTTAGGTAGTTGTAGTATCGGGTAATCCAATTCATCTGTTGTCACCACTACCTTTAATTGTTCCACGTGCCTCACGGCCATCTAACTTGTTAATGTTCTCTAGGATGGTCACACCCAAGTTAGCATGGTAGTAGTTAGATAAGGCTGTAGCATAGAACACAACGTCACCTAGTTCCTTTACAATGTCGTTAGATGTAACCTCAGTCTTGTCTCGCATACTCTTCTTAATCTTCTCCGCTACTTCCCCAGCCTCACCCATAAGACCTAGAGCATTTTCCATCAGACGGTCTTTACCCTCAGTAATGATCTTATCCTCTACCCAATCACTGTACTCTCGGAACGCTTCCATACTCTTGTGGCTCATAATCATTGTATCATTCTCCCATAAAACTGCGTCTGTTCTTCATTACTGTAGTCAAAGAGATACCAAGCACAGTTATCCTTACCTTGGCTCTTACTTCCCTCAATCCACTTAACTCTTCCTACACTTACCACCGTCTTACAGTAGGTCATAAAGGTAGCTGACTGCTTAGTGTGCATCCAATCTGCATCGAACAACAACCAAACAGGACATATACCTAAGAAGTTATCTATTAACGGGTGTAGTATCTTCCTGTCCCAAGGTGGGTTAGTAATAGCAAAGAAGTCCTTGCTAAAACTACCTGAGACACTTTCTATAGTTAGCGCATCCATCTTCTGTACATAGTCATGTCTTGGCTCTATGTCGTAGGCACCTATACATTCCCCTAGTCCACTCGTTAACTGGCTTATATGAGAGATCAGTCTCCCGTCACCTGCACATGGCTCCAAGTAATCGAAGGAGTATGGCAGGTGAGGGATCAGAGGCTCTACAGCCTGTATTGGGGTAGGATAGTAGTCCCTTGGCACTCGCTCAAAATTAGAACGCTTCCCCATTACCGTACATCTCCTTTAGGCGTTGAATTGATACAAACTCAGGGTCGTACATGCCATTAGAAATGTCCCTCTTAATGACAACACCCTTCCACCAATCGTTGTTAGCTTGCCCAGCCCAAGACTCTGCTGCACCCTTGTAACACCCCGCTACAAGCCCCATGATACCACTAGGGTGCGCACCATCCCTAAACTTAAGGTCTCGCTTGTGACTATGCCCACACGTACTGCTGTGGTTCCTATTAGCCATTAGTGCATTGGCATGATGTAACCCTGACATAGCAGTACCATAGTTACCAGAACTGAAGTAGTGAGCATATGATATTCCATCGTAGTCCCTTATAGATGGTGCTGAGTTCTCGTATTCATGGTATTCATCAAACCAGTGATCTGTCTGTAAGTGGCTATATGAGATGCCATACTTGTCTCCTTCTAGTCGTGGGTCATGTGCTATGGCACGTTTGATACGATGTTCATGGTTGCCCTCAAACCCAAACCATTGTGGCACCTTATACTTACGGGTACTGGGCTTACGTCTCAGGCGGTCCATAGCTTCGTTGTAGTGGTTAATATCTGCCTCGTAACTTTGAGCGCACATAGCTTGTGGGTAGCGTGTGTCATAAGTGTTAAGAGACTTCATATCTGCACCATCACCTAAGTCAATGATGTAGTTAGGATTGACCTCATAGATTAGTTCGCCTAGCCAATCAAAACGCTCATTTCCCACTGAAGGGTCTACATGGGCGCAAGAGAATACGATAGCTGTTTTACCCGTCATACTTCACCTCCATTCCTACATTGAACTCTATCAAGATAGGGTCAATAGACTTCTCAAAGTGTTTCTTGAAGTTGTATGCGTTAGTGAATGTAGAGAATGGTATCTCCTCATCAAACATAACATCCTCTCCGTCCACTGGGTCACAGTCTTCTACCCAACATAACAACCACCACAACCCCTCCTCTTCATCTTGGTATGGGCCATCCTTTACTTGATGCACCTTAAAGGTAGCTAACTTTGTTGGTTTAACCATTCGTCGGGTATCCTTTTATCTGCATACAAGAAACCGTGCTTGTCACACCAATCCCCATAGGTACTCTTTGCACCCTTGTTTAACTTAGCCCTAGAGTTAGAAAACACAAACCTAATATCTAGGAACGGGTGCTGACTTTTAACCTTAAGGTGCTTCTTACGATCCGCTGCAACAAACCTACCTTTTGACTCAATGATGATACCATTAGGTAACTTGAAGTCTGGGGTGTAGGTCTTCTGCTCTATAAGTTGCCACTGTATCTTTAGCTTCTCATACTCAAAGTCTACACCCCGTCCAATCAAGTCCTTAGAGATGTCTTCCTCCAAGCCAGAGCGGTATCCATTCTTTATTGCGTGTCTCCGTCTCTCACTGTTGGAGGCTCCCATAACTCTTCCTCTCTTCTCCTTAGCCATAGTAGTCTGGCATTTTCCATCACACGGTCATAGTCACCATCATAAGCCTCTAAGCAAGCGTACCACAGTTCTTCTTCTGTCGTACAATCCTTAAGCAACTTACCAGCTTTAACAGGCCCAACGCCTTTGATACCTTTAATGTTGTCGGCTGCATCACCAGTTAGTATCTGAGTGTAGAAGAACTTAGATCCGCCCCACTCATCTACTTGTGACCATTCATCCCTGCCAAAGTTATAGTGCCAGCAAGGTATCTGAAGCATGTCCTTATCTATAGAGGCCACAACAGTATCAGGACCAAACTTAGTGGCAGCTATGGCTATAAGATCATCAGCTTCTTCCCCGTAACTTACCACTGCGTTATACTTAGACACTAGATAATCCCTTGAATGTTGCAGATACTCAGGCTTCTCTGACTTACTCCTATTCCCCTTGTAGGGGTACGACTTAGCTATGGCGAACCTAAAGTTATCAGCCCCAGTTAAGAACGTATGGAACCTGTCAGGCACAGGGAAGTACATAGTGTTGGAAGCTATAAAGTTCATAACCTCGTCTACTTTGTCCTCTGCATCTGCACTGGTCTTACCCTCTGAGGCAAACCCAGCCCTGTACGCAACAATGTCACCATCAACTAAGACATGCTTTGGCTCAAATGTCGGACCAGACAATAGTCTCATCCTCTTTTTCTAGGGCCACTGCCTTAATGTAAGTCCAACCCCCTGCCACTGTAGCCTCACTGTATAAGTATGCAAGATTCTCAAGAGTGTCTACATTGTGACGCTCAATAGTAGTCTTACTTTCGTACCCATCTACCTCTTCCGAGGTTTCAAAGATGATGGTGGCTTTAGTCATTAGAAAGCACTCCCGTCTGACGCTTCGTATGGTACGTGTTCTACAACCTTAACTGCTTCTAAGGTAGTCAACTTACCGTCCCATACATCTAGTTTTGCTACAACCTTACTACCGTTACCAATGAGACCATCAGCCTCAAAGTCCCAATCAACTAGAACACCGTCAGCATCTTCTTTAAGGACACGGGGTGGTCCCATTACTACACCATATTCCCCTGTGTTCTGATCCTTGAACTTAGGGTTAAAGTGTCCTCGCCTTGCTGAGAAGTATTCAGTGCCTTCCTGATCCTCCTTGAACAACTGTGCTTGCATACCCTTGTTGGGTACACCATCAGATACCATCTTTTTCTTAGTATCCTTATCAAGCATTAGCTGCACAGTGTAGCGTCCTTGTACCTCATCAATCTTGATTCGTGCATCAGAACCTTCCTGCATGTTCTTACCCATGTCTCGGTCTTCTTCACGCAACTTAGCCCAATTAACTGGACACTCAACGTAAACTTTCTTTCCCATGTCGGGTTCCTTTCCTTATGCGGGTACTTATATATAGCAACATTTTTTGTACTTACGCAACCACACATCAAAAATAAATTAGTGTATGTCAGCATAACTCTTTCCGAACTGAGCATCAATGCCTAAAGGTACATTTAGTTGCAACTCATCATTTAGTCGTTCAATGCTATCGTCCATACTTATCTTCTCTTGTGTCTCCTTTCCCTCTTTTACCATACTGATAATTTCATCGTGAAACTGTCCTATCGTTAACACACCATCTTTACGACAATGCTTGACCCAAGTATCAAAGCAGTAGACACCTGTACCTTGATTGAGTGTACTGAATCGGTCCTTCTCACTTCGTAGGCTGTACCAGAAACCACTGACTGGGTTCTTTAGCCACATACCCCCTAACCCCTGTGGTTCTCGTACACGTACACCCCTTGCCACGGCCTCTACAGACCAGTTACGATCCCAGAAGGCAGCAAGTAGTTTCTTAGCCTCTGACTTCTTCATGCCTGTAGTACGAGACAGCGTGGCCTCCCTGACACCATACGTGGCACTGTAGTTGACCACCTTGTAGTTCTTACGCAATGACTTTAAACTGCGTTCTCCTGTGTTGTGCTTGTCTATGTCCTCTTGGCTAATGACACCAGCATGTTTAGCTAGGTCAAGGTGTGGGTCAAATCCGGGCTGTGACATTTCTGCAACATACTCAGGATCAAGCGGCTGCATGTAGTGACGTTTAGTAGTATCCTCTAGGCTAGTCATATCTGCACCACATAACACGTAACCCTCTGGAGCAATCAGGCATCCTCGTATCTCAGTACCGTAGGGTTTTTCCACTGAGGGGAGGTTAACCAAAGGTTTAGCATGTTTGAACCTCATAGTGTTAGTCATACCAGCTACCCCAGCTTGTAGGTATCCATCTACCTCACACTCTAGGAACGCCTTCAGTATCCCGATTCTGTGAGTAAGAACAGAAAGACCATCCAGAATAGAAACAGCAGGATCGTTATCAGCCAACTTCTTAACTGACGGGCATAGTTCCCCATCTTTCCTGACTTGCTCAATCTGTCGTTCATCACCATTGCTCTCTCTTACAAACTTAAATGTTCTAGGTTGCCAACCAATGCTAAACAACCAATCCTTGATCTGGGACACTGAGTTAGGATTACCCCGTTCTTCTCCTGTCTGTACGACAAACCCCTGTACCGTTTCAGGCTGCTTGTACTGCTTTCTAAGGGCCTCAAAGTTCTCCCCGTGACTGCTTAGGCTACCATCCTTACGATACATCACCTTGGGCCTGTTCTGCACCTTAGTAAGTACATGACGGGGCATAGCATTGGCTAGTTGTTCTACCTTATCCTCTTTCATCCCCTGCCACTCAGCAAGGTGCATACTGGCTTTAGCTACATCTAATTTCCACCGTAGGGTCTCCTGTTCCCTAGCGCAGTCTAACTTAAATGTGATGTAGTCGATAAGTCTCCACGCTTCACTGTTCATATAGTTTCTCCAATTTCCGCTTTAGGTCACGCCACAGGCGCACATTGATCTTTACATCTTCTTCACAACGATGGGCATACTCTTCTTTAGAAAGTCCTTCCCAATCATCTACCTTGGGCTTAGGTACACCATACTCTTCACCATACACTGCTAAACCATGCTTTGTCCTATTGTGGTGCAAGTACCAGCTTAACCCAAGTGTATCTACTAGCTTGGCATTGACCTTTATACCTAGCACCTTTTCCACTGCTGGTATATCAAAGCGTACAATGTTATGTCCAGCTAAGGCTAACGTATGATCCATACTGTACTCCAAGAAGAAGTCTCTCATTTCATCGTAGTCAAAGATAGACCTTGGCTCATCCATAGCTGCTGTTTGATACGACAACACATGAATCTTAGTCAGCTTATCTAACAGTCCATCTGTCTCTATGTCGAACACTGTTTCTGCTTCAACCACTAGTACACCTCCATTAGTGTGAACGTATCACTGTTAAACTTCATTCTGCCAGCCCGTCCTTCTTCACTGCAAGGGCGGTTTTTTTGTACCGTGATGTATGTTGTGTTTCTCTCATCAAGGTCTTCCGCTTCTTTGTCCCTAGACAGATCAATGATAACACTGGCACGTTGTCCTATCATCTTACAGTACTTAGGGTCTCCATCTTCATTAGTGTGAGCGATAGTCACAATGCCCACATTTAGTTCCGCTGATAGCTTAGAGAGCCTTACGGACAGGTCAGCTAGTAACTCCTCCTTAGACGCCTCTGATCGTCCTGATACAACGTCTTGGATAGGCTCAAAGAACACATACTTACATCCACATGCCTGACTGAAGAAACGTATTTGATCACATAGTTCATCAGTACCCTGACCATCACCTAAGTAGAACTGATAGAAGTTCTCGTCTTTGGCTATCTCCTTGATTGCACCTATGACATCCTCATGTCTCCCCTTCTCATCAATCAAGTCGCGTCTAGTGAGATTATCTTGTAACTCATAAGACACAAGACCAAGTAGTGACCTTAGTTTAGTCTCTTCTAGGTGCCATGCAGCAATAGGAATCTTACGCTGTAGCATGTTGTATTCCAAGTAACGCATAACCTCAGTCTTGCCTATGCCAGTAGGTGCCTTAATCACTGTGAAGTGACCCTGCATAAGCCCCATGATCTTATCATCTAAGTCAGTGATACCTGTAGGAACGTATACATGGTCTGGTGTGTCGTTGTATAGTGATAGGAACTGGTCAGCAGTGTTTAAGATATTCTCAGGTGTATACTTAGACGCGTTCCACCATGCACTCTTGAACTCCGCATGTGCATTATCCTGTAGGAACTCATTAGCATCCTTATACTTGTCGTGTGGTACTCGGTACACCTTGTTAGGAAACAACTTAGCCACACGATCAGCTAAGGCATTGCCAGTATCATCATTATCTACTGACAACACAATCTTCTGGAAGCTATCTAGCCACTCCTTGCAGTTCTCCCACAGCTTCTTAGAAGGGCTACCAGATGGTAATGATACAACAGGGTTAATGTACTGGCTCTTCATCATCTGTGCTACTGATAGGGCATCTAGTTCCCCCTCAGTAATGGTTACAGTCTTAGAACAACCAGCGGTAAACATATTCATACCAAATAGTTCATCCCCCTTGAACCCGTCCTTAGTGTAGAAACCTTTCTCATGTAGGGTACGGACTTTAATTCCACCGCTGGGGTATATGTACTCTTGACGACCATCATATGTCTTAACATTGAAGTCCTCCATAGTCCTAGCATTAATCCCTCGGAGGGGTGTATAACGACCATCACCAGCGGTCTCTATTCTCTTTGGTGTAAAAGTCATTACTTCTCCCCTTTCTACTGTTGGATATTTATCTTTAGCCCAATCGTATGTCTCACCCCTTGAGGGATAAGACTGGTCACAAGCGTGGCACTTCCCGCAACCCTTAGCCTTATTAAAGCTAAAGGCATCAGAGGAGCCACACGACACATATGGGCAGGGCTGGTGTGGTACTTCTTGGTTCATTTTTTCCCCTAACAGAAAGCAGATATTACAAGCCAATTATTCCTATAAGCAAACATGTTTCCAACCAGCAACTTAGGGTTCGACTTAAACTTGTTTGCTACGTGCCTAAAGAAGCCCCTCGACTTGGGCGTCATAAATTCGTATGCCTCTTGGTTAAGATACTTAAGTTTGTGTGTCTTTCCCGACAAATTAAAGCTAACTCTTGGTGTCCACTTGTAAGACTTAGAACACACCTTATCTCTGTTATCCTTCCATGACTTGTTCTCATCAAAATAGTACTTTGGTGCGGTGTCAGGCTCAACTATAGCTAAAGACAACTTCCTGCTGTTAGCCTCTGCCATGCTACCAACTTGAGGTATAGTATCAAGTAAGCTAGACCAATCATTTATTATACTTTTTACATCAAACCTACTGTTTATGTTTTCATGTACGCTTATATCACGGTCCCCCTGTATCTTCCAACTCTCTGGTCTAGTGTCCCTGCTGTTACGCTCTAGCCTGACTTGTGAGACGGAGAAGTCTGGTGGTGCCTTCTTTGTAGACAGTGGGTACACCCTAACAAGTTGCTTTAACTCTGGGGACCAGCCAGCACTACATACGGTTACACGGCCCTGACGATCAGTCTCAGGGGTTGTCTTTCCTAACATTACAAAGTCTTCTAAGATCATTTGTTTGCCTCTTTCGTTTTCTTCATTAAGGTTTCACCGTGGCATCCATCAGGACAACACCAGCATACAAGCAGCTTACCTGACAACTCACCAGACTTAAGTCGGTGCAATAAGCCATCCTTCATCTCAAGGTACTTGTTGTACTTGCTGATGACAGTCTCACGATCACCATCCTCACCAATGACAAATGGGTTGCCCCAATCAGTGTTACGAGTGATCTTTTCGTCAAGACCTTCAGCCTCCGCCCAGTACAACAACGCACTATCGACAGGCTCTCCGTCATCACCCTTACTTAGGTTTGCTAGTGCTACACCACCCTTTTCAATCTTACGGCGACGATCTAGTTGACTCTGTGTCCAACCTTGCGATAAGAAAGACTTAACCTCTTTTACACGTTGACGAAGTTTCATAAGAGAGTGACCCTCAATCTCACATTCGTCTAGTAATTTATCTTGTTCTTCTGTTGGTAGTGACTGAACTTCAAGGTGATGACCGAAGCTAAGAACCTCCCGTCGACGGTAGGTTTCAAAATCTTTACAAACAGCCGCCGTGTTCATGCAAGTTTGAAACTTAGGTCCATCCCACTCTTCGCTGTCTACAAGTTTCTTACGTTCACCATACTTGTGTCCTTTGTTCCACCAATCACCAAGTTTCCACTTATAGTCAGAGTAGTCTCGGTTTAACGATAGCCCCTCTTCTAACCACTTGTCGTACTCTGTTGAGTTAATCCTATCGTCTTCTATAACGACAGGTTGACTACCACTTAGATCAATAGCTTCTTCAAAATTCATATTGTTTCTCCTTCTTATTATTAATAGTCTTTAGAAGACCTCTGTACTTACCTATAGCAACATTTTTTGACTTTACGCAACCAAAGCCCCTAAATGTTCATAGCTTCTGTGACTTTATTAACACACCTCTTCAACTTCTTCTCTATTGCTTGTCGTGTTACACGCTCAGATATAGCTATATCATCTGTTGTCTCCATTTCTAAGTAGTGCCTAGAGAACAAATCCCAATCACTGTCGTTAAGCGTCTCCCTAGATAACCTTACTATGTCAAGTACAATCTGCTTTTTCTCATACACAACAGCAGGATCAGATTCCTCATCAACTATCTCAGCACTTTCTAATGGTGTACTGGTTGACTTGATAGCCTGTTGCAATTTTGTCACACCCTCCTTGCTCATGGTTGACTTGTAGTCTGTACCCCTAGCCAAAGACCTAGCTGGCTCACTTAGAGGCACACTTACAGCTAGTGTCTTAATGTTTATGTAGTCGTGCATAGCCCTGTTAGCCATACGTCTTAGATTAGCCCCGTGCGTGTTCCCCTGATCCACTTGTTCTAAGCACTCCAACATTCCCTCGGATACCAGATCATCGAATTGATTAGGTGAATTATACTTGTACGCAAGTGAACGACACATCTTCATCATGTCTTCAGTGTTCATCCTTCTCTAGTCCCTTCATTATTAGTTGTACAAAACCTGCACTGAATATAGCTGCAAACGTCTCAGGGTCACACTCTACCTGTACTGTGGCACTGCCATCTTCATGTTCTTCTATGTCTGTGATTTTGATTGGTTTATTAACATCTTTACTCATCTTTTATCTCCTTGTTATACTTACGAAATCTTTTATTGTAAGCACGTTTAATCTTCTTTAACTGACCACTCTTCCATAGATAAAACTTACGTGCTTTGGTAAGCCCATCATACTCATCCCCGCCCTTCATGGGTATACGCTTGGTCATTTGTTGGTTAGCCCTGTGATCATTTGCTCATTAGAGTTTGTCATTTATCCTCTCCTAATACTACTATGGTGTTAGTACTGACAAATATTGTGCCTTAACTAATACAGTGATGTCATTTTACTCATCTCTAAGTGCCACCCATGACACAGGAAACAGGTCTTCCATCTTTAAACTTATAGCCCATGCCACCTCTTGTGTCTCTGCCTGTGTATCCTCTTTACACCTTAAACGACACATATTAGCAAAGGCATCCAAGCTACCTGACCAATACCATTCAGTCATGGTGTTCTGAGGCAATACCATACGTGCTTGCTCTGGTGCTATTCCTTGAGTTAGCATCTTCTTGTAGTCACCTAGTGCCTTCTCTGCCACCTCTTTAATATAGATGTTAGGGAAGTACTGGGACTGACTTTTTCCACCGCTCCCCTGCTTCTTATCCTCACTCTTATCCCTCCAATGTTCAGGCTCATAGAACTCTGGATCACTGTCCACATACCTACGGGATACCTCGTTCCAACGGAGATAGGAGTGCTTGACCAACTGCCTAGCGACAAAGATAGGTGCCTTGATATGAAAACTAGCAAAGGCATGGCCGAATGGACTCATATGCTTATGCTCTGCCAGATACTTGATTAGCTTGGTGTCACGTTCCCTTAGTGTACGGCCATCCCCCGTATCACTATCTAACTCTTTAGACCAATTCCACAGGCTCTCCTTACCAAAGGACACCCTAGCTGCATTTACAACAGACAGGTCACTGCCCATGTGATCTATGTGTGTTACCTTAATCATCTTAATCTCCCATATTAGTTGGTGCGTATTGCTCACCGTTGTATGCAGGGTAGGCATCATCCTCAACGCCAGCATTACAACCAAAGACTACAAGTCCAAGGACTATGCAAGACCAGATCGTACCCTTCTTCATCCAGTACATAAAGCCATCAAAGGCTTCCTCTGCCTGTACCTGTGCTGCAGCCTTCACCTCATCGCTCACAGTCCCGTGCCCTTCCACAACTTCAATTGTGCCTTTAGTTTATGGTTCTCTTCTAGCAAACGCTTAGCCTCTTTCTCCCACATATTAGCCTCACGCTTAACTATATGGTAATCCTCTTTGCACTTGTCTAAGGTTTCCATCCACGTTTCTCTGTCTATCATCTTAACCTCCTAATTGATCTATGTGTATCTCACAAATGATCATCTTGTTCTTGTTCAATTCTCTGTTCTTGCGTAAGTCTTTCAGACGATCCTTAGCCACCTTCTGGTCATGTTCTATCTGATCTATCTGATCTTGCAGACTGTTGTTCCTGATCTTTAAGGTGGCCTTCTGAACAGCCCAGTATTCTATCTCTTGCTCAACACTTCCCACTAGTAATCCTCCACCATTGTATAAAACATATGATCACCCAGCTTGCCATCATAGTCATAGAACTTATTCCAGTAGGGGCTGACAGCCGTTGTGTGGTAGTGAGTCGAGGTAATGCCTAACCCATACCCATTAAGTACCTCAGAGGCCACCAGAATGGCTCTTATGACAGCCTCCTGCTCTGGTTCCTTAAGGAAGTCATCTGACTTTCCATCGTGGGTGTACGAGAACTGTTTAAACTGGTTAATTACCTCACAGGCATCATCAGGATACCTATCACTCTGCACCCTGTTTAAGATTACCTCCGCCACAGCCAACTGTCCGTCAACTGGCTGGTTTCTGGCCTCGTAGAATATCGCTGCCGACAGACATAGTATAGTTATCATCATCGTCTCTCCATATATCAATAAAAGGTTTCTTGTCTCCGCTAAAGTCTACATAAACAGTATAACCATAAATAGACAGGTATACAGACTCTCTTGATCTAACGTCAATAATCATGTGATCTCTTCTCCCATTGTAAATACATGACGGCCACCAGCTTTAAAGGCTAGTACACGGTCCATCTTGAAGCACTTGTATCCCTCGGATGTTTTGAGTGTGACATAACCATGAGCCTTGAGTGCAGCAGCAGCGATCTTGCCACGCTCATTTCCCTTGAGGCCCTTGATGACATTCATACGACCATTGTATACACGTACCTCGTCATCCTTGGTCAAGAACTTTACCGTGATGAACTGGTTCTGGTTTTCGCTGAGTACGTTAGTAACCATGTTTTCTGGAAGTGCCATTTGATCTCTCCTGTTTCACTGTGATT
>Ga0208134_1000606_pt1 | contig 23472 bp, 33 predicted proteins | sample VirMetDEL_Mar_31_FD_184515 | JGI IMG/M metagenome (GOLD analysis project Ga0208134, IMG submission 184515) | Aqueous microbial communities from the Delaware River and Bay under freshwater to marine salinity gradient to study organic matter... | ecosystem: Environmental > Aquatic > Marine >... | reverse complement strand
AGTAACCGCGAGCAAGATAGAATTTGAAAGTCGCCGTTGTCGTGGCCGTCGAATAGCTCCTGCCGTTCGTCTGGCTCCATGTAACCATCAATGTGCTCTGCGCTAAAGCCTTCTTCTCTAAACATCTCCACGAGCTTCTGAGAGTGCTTGATCGACGGACTGAATGCTATCGTCTGACCTTTCCCGAATCGCTTGAAATTCTCGATAATAGCGCCGACCAGACTCGGATCTTTTTCGACCGCATCTGATAATGATTTCGGATCGTAATCCACTGCGCCAGTTGATACCCTTTTAGTCTTAACCCCGTTCAGGTTGGCGTGAATACCGCCGTAATACTTAACCGGGCATAAATAGCCTTGATCAAGCAGCTCCTGAGTGGTTATCGGTACGATAAGATCCGAGTAAAAGTTACCCAATCCCTTTGAATACGGCGTGGCGCTGAGTCCCACAAAGAGAGAGTTTCTTGATGATTCCATCAGCTCCGTGGTGGCTTTGTAGTGCGTGTGGCATTCGTCAATAATCGCGAGATGAAAGAGCGGCTTGTAGCGCCGTCTGGCTATCGTCTGAATCGATGCTATTTGGATCGGTGCGTTTGGGTCACTGCGCCAGTGATCGGCCTGCAACACCCCCACCCTGACGCCTGCGCGGTCAAACTCAGCTAATGCCTGATCGACCAATTTGATACGGTCACAGATAAAGATGCCAAATTTGCCGTTCTCTGCCACCGCCTTCAGGATCTCAACCGCGACTCTGGTTTTACCGAAAGAGCACGGCGCCGCCAGAATTACGTTCTTGTTTCCTTGCCTCATTGACTGCCGCAGCATCTCTGTGGCTTTTTCTTGGTGAGGTCGCAACATTCAGGTTATGCCGCTTTTTCTGATAACAGAATATCAAGCAATTCGCAAAGCCTGACAGTTTGGTCATCCGTTATTTCGCGACCTTCAAACCGCGCCGAGTTTATTGTTTCAGCAATGAAACGTGCTTCGATTAATAATGTATTCATGTTTATCCCCTTTAAGATTATTGGGGCCGAAGCCCCTGTTGGTTAGGATTCTTCCCAGTATTCGCATTCGCCCCATTCCCTGACGCCTTCGCAGTCATCGCTGTCGCAAGGCACGGCGGTCGTCAACTCGCGAATGTCGGTAATCACCTCGGCCCAGTATTCGGACTTCGGATAGCCGCCCTTAAACCATGTAGCCACAGCCTTGCAGTGTACTGACCCCGACCAATGGTGCCCCTCGGGTGCTTCAAGCATCACCGAATAGTCGCTATCCAACTCGATCTCGATTAGCATGGCCGCTGGGCAGTGTGCCGCGAGGGCTTTGATTGCTTGTTGTTTGGTGGCCATATCTCTCTCCCGTTACCTTATTTGATTCTGACCACTGGGCTTTGGCGCTTGCCATGCTGCTTCTGAATCTTGCTGGCGATGGCGTGTGCCGCCATGTTGCCATTGGCTTGGAAGGTAACTTGGCCGGTGGTGGCGAAAGTTGCTTGGTAGTTAAGCATAAGTCGTTCCTCGTTTCGTTAGTGGGGCCGTAGCCCCGGCTGGTTAGGCGTCATTAAAAACGACACATTCCATCAAATCAAAAGCGTCTTTGTAGACGATAACCATTTTTTCTGGAGCTTCAAAAGACGAATCACTGCACTCTTCAATTTGACGAATCAACTCTTTTTTTGTTTTAGCTCTCAACGCGTCGGCCATGTAGCCGCCATTCATTTCCGCTTTCCAGTATGTCAAAGTAGCCATTTTGTTCCCCTTCCGTTGTTATTGGGGCCGAAGCCCCTGTGATGTTATACCGAAATACTGTATAAAGTTGACGCTCTAAATATAGCGGCCTCGGCCTCGGCTTGATAATTGCCAGCCTCTTTTCTAACTTTAGCGGCCATTCTTTTGTAACTAGCTTTGCCAACAAGCTCTTGCTGAATTTGAATATCTATAATGGCAATAGCATTTAGACTGTACTGAATGTTCATGTTCATAATGTAACCCCTTTCCGTTGTTGTTGAGTATCAGTATACGGATATAATTGGGATAGTAAACACTTTTGTTAACTATATTCAGATATCTTTGATTTTTATCAATCGGAAGTGGTTTCGCGGGATCACGATGCAAGGTTGTACTTCAAATTCATCGCGGTGGTTCGAGGATCGTCCAAATGGAACGAGGTTTTTTGGAATGTTGTCTTGTGGGCCGATTTCTATCGCAACATAAGCATCGTCGAATTCCACGATAAAATAGCTGCATCTTAATTGGAAGTCTTCGGCGTACTTCCGCAGCTTTGAATATTTCATCGCGCAGAGTCTGATGTCGGGATAGGCGTCTTTGTCGTTGTAACGGCGTTTAAACTCGGCGAAGTGGCTCACCTTGTCATCTGTGTAGATTACCCAATCGACACCCCAGAGCATGTCAGATAGCTTGTCTATTCGTCTCCCTGTCTTCTCAATGATGGTCTGTCGTGCGGCGTGTTCTAGCTCTAGCATCTCTGTCGTTTCAAAACGTTGCCTTGCCATTTTGGCTCCTTGATTTATTTCGGGCGCAGTCCAGCTTTTTCCCTTTGCAAGCCACAACCATGCAGATCGTAAATCTGGTTAGGTCTTGCGTGGCTACACCCGAAGATGTGGTACTCATGTGCTTTCGCTTTCCTGCCTGAACGCTACTCAGACAACCCACTTGGGCCTTTGCGTATGGGTCGTGATCTTACCCGAGAAGCTGGACTCGGACGCGCTGCTTTGGGGAAATGTGGGCACGGCGAGAACCCAACTGTCCTTTGCGACAACCATTCACGTTAGTTGCATTTGAAGTTGGGAGGTGAGACAATTAACGGGTCGGTTTGGCCCGGTATTTCCCCATCTCCCCTTTCTACCGGCCTTCAGGGGTTCGCATCCCCGCCGATATCCTTACTTTACTCTAGTCCGTCGCGGCTATCAAGCGTTCCAGATACCATTTAGCTTTTAACAAATCTTGCTTTGGAGAATGTTTGTATTTGTGCCTGTGGATGTACTTGATACAGTTCCCAAGGAGATACCCTTTGTAATCATCTCCAAGCTGCTGCTGGATGTAATCGATACACTCGACACCTGAAGCGTTGTAATGTGCTGGCCGGTTCACGGCGTCCCACTCGCTTGGTGTTGCGTCATTCAGTGATATTTTCATTTCTCGCCCTTATGATTGTCCGTCTGATGGATGAAATTGATAATTTAATCCCGTGTTTCACTTCTATCACTTTGGAGATGGTTGCAAAATAAATCCCTGCGTCTTTCATTTTAACCATTTCTTTAATGATCTTTTGTTCACGCTTGTTTTTCTGTAGCCTGCCGTCGATTACCTCAGAACCAAATGGCGCTCTACCGGAAACATAAAACCCGGCGTCTCGCGCTTTCTTCATGCCCGCCTTTGTCAGCTCAGAGGTTCTCAGAAGGTGATCACCGTGAATCTTGGCATGACATACGGAGCAAAGCGATATTGTTTTAGTGCCGCCAAGAACTCGCGGAACGACGTGGTGAGCGTGATGCGCCTTCGACTCGCACTCAAAGCACACCAATGCGCTTTTTCTCGACTTTGATTCTTGCGTTGTAATCCGCGATCATCTCACGGTAATCCTTGGCGTATATCTTGATGATGTTGCCTTGAGTCGCCAGCATGTGACCGACCTTTTCTTCACCGAATTTTCTAATCATGAAAATGGTATAGACCTGCGCTGCTGATCCGTGCTTCATCCCGTATAGATTACACGCGGGGCATTGAGGAAAAACGTTGTCGGGAGAGTGCGCCCAGAAGGATGATTTGCCTTTCGGCAGGAAATGACCGCCATGAACGGTCGTGTAATGCCTGTATTCCCCGCAGGTTACACACTCGCAGAATCCATCGTCGTCGGCTTCCTCAAGCCTTCTCAGAAGCTGGAAGAGCCTTAGTGATTTAGCCCGTGGGGTTTCTGGCACGATAGAACTCCGATTCTTTTGGATTCGTTAGTGTAACACCGTGATCCAGCCCCCAGTGAAAAACTTGCTCCATGAAATCGTGCATTTCACCCTTTAAAAGTTTCGTTGTTGATCTCAGTTGCGCCGGGATCACCGTGCTTCCAATGACAACATCTTCAACGCCAAGAAAGTTATTTTTCAAAATTGCTTTCATGTCTTCGGCGCTAACCGGGACTTTCTTCGAGAAGTGTAGTGACATCTCGGCGCACCATAGGTGAAATAGTGAGTTTTGACTGACCGACCTTCGATCTGCGAACGGTGCCAGCTTCCAAGCGATTGGCTTTTCGTAATCCCAGTCCTCAAGATGTTTACGGAAATACTTCAAGACCGCATCGATTTCAGCCCGTTGGCGTACCAGCCAGAATTCGCCGTTCATTTCTTCAGATCATCAATCAAGTCTTCGAAAATCATCTTGATTTCGAGCAAAACTCGCGCCATGCAATCCTTCCACCATCAGATAGCTCCAAAAAGTGAATCGGCGAAATGTTTAATTGTTCAGATACCTTTTCAACAAGAGACAGTTTTGCGTCCTGTCTATAACGCCACTGGGATACCTGCTGTTTGGTAATATCAAGGCGAGAAGCGAGTTCCGTAGAACTCACCCCCGCTTTTATCTGAGCCAATCTCAGCGATTTTCCGAAATTAAAACGGCAGGTCATCGCTTAAGTCCTTTGCTTCGGCACTTTTCCCGCTAAAAACGTCAGAAACTTTGCCTTTTAAAACTGGCTGATTACCGCTCGATTCTTGCTTCCACAAGGAAATGTCGATTGTCTCGCCTTCTTTGATATCTCGGTGAGCCACGATCTTACCAGATAGAACCGGCGCACGTTCGCCGCCGTCGTTCTTCCAAAGACTTACTTGCCCGCGATTGTCATATTGCATATTTTTCCCCTATCAATTCAAAGTTAGTGTTCAATTCTTCCAGAAGTTTTTCAATTGCCGCTGAAAGTCCAGCAATATACTTTTCGTCTCGTTCAACCTTCATGATCAGGTTCGGAAGGTCGGGATGATAGCTCATGAAATAGTAATCAGAAAAATCCATCAGCCACATAGTCCCTTGAACCTGTGCATAATATTCTGACGGCATTGCACCGCTTTTAGCATACTCTCGAAGGTAAGCAGTATGAACACCCGGTGAGGGACATTTGATCTCCAACCCGGTTGCCATACCATCGCCAACAATCCGATCGGGAGAACACCCAACAGTCATGCTGTCATTGGTTACAAAGCCGATTTCTCGACAATGTAAATCTTCTTGAAGCCAAAAAACGCCAGCCGCTTCTGGTTCCAAATCATTTCCACGCTGCATCCAATGGCTTTTGAATGTCTCGAATCGCTTGCCGCTTAACCGTTCTGCCAGCAACTCATTCAGATACTTGTCGGAACTCGCCGAAGGCTTCCCAGTAGGCGTCAGGAGGTCTTTAAAACGCGAAGCCGATGGAATGCCCAGCCTGAGTTTAAACCACGCCTCTGAGCCTTGTTCGACGTTGTGTATCTTCACTTGACCTGCTTCGCTTTCTTCTGCTGAAGCTGCTTAAGAGCTTTGGAATAAGAATCTTCCGAAAGCTCTTTTATATCCTTAACTTTGTACAACTGAAGGAATGCGGTTTTGTTCGAGTTGGTCGATACTATCAAGGCGTCGATGTGCGCGGCCTTGCGCTCATCAATACCCCCGGTGGTTATTTCCTGCGCGTCGGTGTCGTCATCTCCTGAGATGGCCCACATGCTCTGCGCTTGGTATCTCTTGAGGTAAGTTGACATCGAGCCGACATCTTGCATCAAGTTCTTTCCGCCGGCTTGTATTACAGCGACCGCCGTTTGTCTGATCCATTGTCCCGACGAATGGCTAATTTGTGACGAAATTGATATGCTATCAGCGAACATTTCGACAGACTGAACGAAAGCCAAGCCATTTACCGCAGCGACTGCGCGAATAGAATTTAGGCAAGATCCGAGATCAGCGTAGCGGTTCTTTAAGAAAGGATTGGTAGCGTTCTTCGCTGGGTTCTTAATTTCCAACTGAGCCTTTGCGAGCGCAGCGGATAGTTCATTAATTATTTCTGACTGTTTCATTGTGTTTCTCCCTTTTCGAGATATAAGGTTAACACTTTAAGCGAAAGAATCAACTAACGAGGACAAATAATGCCATATCTTGACCCGTACAAAAGCCACAATCACCTCTATGACGTGGCCCGTGGCATCTTCCCCCACGAATCAGCCCTGAATATTTTCGGCTTTAATAGAGCTGTAGAAACTGCTTTCGAGACCGTCTGGAACGATGGTGCGACGTACGCTTTCCCGTCCGCTGCGGTGATAATGTCGGTGGTATCGACATCCGCGTCTGATGTTATGCCTGTTTTAATCTCCGGTCTTGATAGCGATTACGAGCCGATATCTGAAATCGTCACGCTTACCGGAACCTCGGCAATTACAACTACTACGCCATTTTTCCGAATCAACTCAGCCGTGATTTTTGCCGGTAGCAATGTCGGAAATATAACAATAACGAACGGCGGCGTGAAGTACGCCTTCATCGAAGCGACACTGGGCGTAATGCAGTCCTGTATTTACACCGTACCCGCCGGCCACTCGATGTATATTTTCAGAATTGACGCCAACTCCGCGACCACGAACGCGAACAAATTTATCACCATCAGAAACGTAATTACCACGAACGGTCGAACGCTCCGAGTCGCAGAGGCAACGTTTGCGACGTCGCAAGTTTCCTACGATAGACAGGTTCCGTTCAAGATTGCAGAAAAAACAGATTTTCAGTTCGAGGCGAAGTCTTCAGCAGGAACCAACGAAGTTGCGATATTTGTCGAGGCGACTTTGTGCAAAGATCCAACCTAACCCTTTCGGATCATCTCGCAGATCTCGATAGCTCGGTTTCCGACCTGCTTCGCCCAGCGTGAATCGTAGAACTCATCGGCGGCAGTCTCGAAGTCTGATTTCGACATTGCCGTGATGGCGTTTTTGAAGCCTTTGAATCGAGTGATGCCGAGATTAAACACCATGTCGATCATGGCGTTCTGTCTTGCTTCACTTAAATCAGGAAACCACACAAAGCCACTCAGCTCGCCGATACAACGGTTTATATCATTATTCAGCAAGTAGTCGATTTCGGCCTCTGATAGCCCTATACCACCGTTTGGATCGATGTTGCGCCCAACGCCAATGGTAGTCTTGTTCTGGCTGCACTTGTAAGCGTGAGTTTCAACGCCTTCATGTCGCTTGATCATTTCTCGGAGCTTTTTCATTTGCGAATCAGCTCGTTGATAGCCTTCCACGCCTCAATCATTTTCGATTCTAAAACCTCAAGCCGGTTCAAAATTCGGCCAATAGTCAAAACGAGCAAGAATATGCCAGCAGCGACAGGCCAGAGAGAAACAATTGCGTCTACTGTTTCCATTATTCATCCCGCTTGAAAAGCTTCCTCACCGTCTCGGTTTCCCATATTCTGATGAGAGTCCAAACGATAGAAAGACCCGCAGCAACAGCCGGAAGCCAGCCCATTAACGCGGAAACCGTGGCGGTGACTGATGCCACATCAAGTGCTGCCTTTGCCTGCTCGGTAATCATTTTTCGCGACTGACTCCTTTTACTTTCTCGTAACTTCTCAAGGCTCCAAGTCCGAGCATCCCGGTCATGGTTGGCATCAAGATGCTTGAATCAATCACCGGCATTTCAAACCAAATATCTAGCAATGGCGCCAAAAGCACGGAGTATAACAGACCCAGCCCGCAGCACCACCCGATGAACGGACGCCACCCGGCGACGAAAAGGCTTTTGTGAGCGGCCTCGGCCTTGTTGACTTCCAACTGCAAGGCTGCATTTTTGTGCGCTTCTTTCTGCGCTAATGTTGCAATTTCATGCGCCAAAGCGTTTTTCTGGTCTTTGTCCTCGACAAATTTCCCCAGCAACCCGGTTATTGGCCCAATCAATTGCTCAAGCATTATTCAGCCTTTTCCTTTTCTTCTTCTTTTTTTCTTCGCATTCTTCTTTCACAGACTGACTGATCGCATTAGCGTAGGCCGAGATCAATACCTTCAGCTCGTTATCCTGCTGGGCCAATTGTGCTTGCTGCTGGCGCAGTTGATTAATGCGCTCGACTTGAGCCTTTGCCACATCATTCAGATCCGCTTCTTCGTACAATACATCATCAATTGTAATCATTTCCATCTCCTCTGGTTGAAATTGTATCTTATCACAAAACCTACCAAGGCAAACCACTAGCATTCACCGGATTTTTCTGCAACTCGATATTGACATCAAAACTCTCTTCAAGAGCTTCAACGTCCATCGTCGCCTGAACCCAGCCCAGTACTACTTCTTCAGTCAAATCTTCAAAGGCCACAAAGTCTTCAGCAGCTTCATCAGGCGTGAACGAGCAAGTGCCGTATGAGCTGGCAGAGTAATCGCCGTCGGCCTTTGAAACTCTCCAGTGCGCTATGGTTACGCCGCCGTCAGCGACAGTTCGTTCGAGTTGTGCAATATTCCAATTCATGGTTGTTTCGCCTTATTGTTTAGGAATGCAAAGCTCTCCATCAGCTTGTAAGCCTTTGCCACCCATACGTCGTCGCGTGGGGTGTCAGTGTAGTTAGCGATAATTGATGCAATAGTGACTACAGAAGTCAATATTATATAAGCATTCAAAACGTACTCCATTACCAAGGCACTCCCGTCGCAGTAGTTGTAGCAGCATCAATTTGCTTCTGTACTTTTCCATCACGGTCAGCTTCTACACGCGCTTTAGCTTCGGCAGCGGTTTCGTCGCCTTCGATCAAGCTAGTGTAGACCCATTCCAAAACGTCAGCTTCGGTCAAGTCAGCGTAGGGAATATAGGTCGGGCTTAAAGCGTCATACTCACAACGCAGCTTGCCGCCTTCAGAAGCAGTGTAGGATGGTGACCCATCGCTTGCCGCTACCATCGACCAGTAGACTAAAAAGACACCACCGTCGGCATCTGTGTGTTGCATGTTGGTCACTGACCAAGTGTTGTTAATTGCCATGTTTCTTTCTACTTTTGTTAAGTTGTTAAGTTAGTTTACAGCGTACCCATAAAGGCTGTGGCTTTTACTAATGAAGTGCCACTTGCCATTGCTAGTTTTAGTTTAGAAGACACTACTGAATATGTTCTACCCGCAGGGCCACCAGATACAGTACCACCTGCTATTACTATTGCTCCCACAGTCGTAGCAAAAAAGACTAAATCGGTAAATATATTTCCGTTACTATTACCTGATACGATACAAAGTGAGCCAAAATCATTTTCAGAAGTTATATCGGTTGCAGAAGTGCCTACACTTATTGCCCCTTCACCCCTCAAGCCACCGCCTACTCCTAAGTTTAATTTTCTTACCGTTGTTGTTCCGTCTGCCCCATCCACAAAGAGCGCACTAGAGTCATTGTCAGACTCAACGCGGAAGTCAGAGTCTACGCCGCTTTCATTTATAACTACACCCGCACTAAACGTCGCCGCTCCTGCATTAACACCGCCTGATAGGTATAGGTCTTTGAACTTTGAAGATATGCCACCAAGATCAATAGCAGCATTTCTATTGTACCCGCCGCTATCACTTGGAAAAATTCCTCCTTCACCCAACCTTAAATGTGCCGCTGTTCCGTTTGGGGAGCCTATAAATAAATTGCCTCCTAAAGTACCAATACTACCTACGCTTGTGGTTCCTTTATAAAAATTAAGGATGCTTCCATCGTCCGTTAAATTAACAAGAGCTAAGGGGCTAGAAGAGCGTTGTATCTGAACCTTACCTGCTGTGCCACCTTGCGCCAGTTCAACGCCTGCTGTAGTAAAGCTAGAAGCCGCTTTACCCACCAACAAATTGCCGCTGGCGTCGATTCGGAGGCGTTCTGAGCCAGCGCCAGTGCCCGTATAAAACAACATATCGTGTCCTGCGGCACCAGACCCACTTGCGGTCACTCTTGTTGTATAACCCCCGTCAACATAAACACCGCCAGTAGTTGAAATAAAAGTTTGTGATCCAATAGTCACATTACCACTAAACGTCGCCGCTCCTGTGCTGCCGTCAATAGTCACTCTATCTAAAGAGTTAGTTGCAAAAACCATGTTGCGCGTATCGTTGTTTGCTATATAACTGCTGGCTGCATTATGTTGAAGTTTTAAAGCACCACTTTCCGTTGAATCAACTATCACGATACCTTTTGCATCTGCTGTTTGCGTGAGATTTATATCTCCCAACGCGAGCGCAGTATTGACTTTAACAACACCACTAAACGTCGCCGCTCCTGCATTGACAGTTCCCGACAAATATAAATCTTTGAAACGATATGTACCTATACCAAGGTCAGCATCCGCGTCAACAAGAGCGCCAGTATTATCAATTGGCAGAATGCCGTTATCATGAAAGCGTAGTCCGTTATGCCCCGCTGTCGAACTGAAAATAGTTAAATCGTTTGCTGAATTTCCAATATACCCTATGGTTGCTGCTACGGCTGTAGAGTATATACCATAGGATGAGTCAGTAATGTTTACCCCACCACTAAACGCACCAGTAGTGGCTGTGATGCCTGCACTAAAGGTGGCGGCTCCTGTAGTTCCCAGCGTAGTAAAACTACCAGCCGCTGGCGTTACACCGCCGATCACCGTGCCATTGACCGTCCCGCCTGTGATGGTGACACTTGTCGCGTTCTGGCCTACCAGACTGCCAAAGGTTCCGAGCACGTTTGCACCGCCGCGCAGGATCAGCGCAAGGTCAGTGCTTACTACTGCGCCGACGTTCGTTAGAGTATCTATCTGAGCCATTTCGTTCTCCTGACCGTTCGGGCCGTATTATGTAAGATTGGTCTATTCTGTAAATTGAAACACGTTCGAGTATCCTGCGTTTTCTGGCGTCATCACCAGCCCGTCAGCAATGTCTTGAGAGTGTCTCGCTGTGCCAAACCGCGTCAGTTGATCTTCTCTCGATTGGCTGAATTTTACTACATTAGCGCCAGTTGACCCTTGTCGTTCAGCGCCTTTTTGATCTGCTCCACCGTCCCAGTGTCGGTCTATCTTGGTCATTAGTGCGGGTTGTTCGTCCATGACTTCAAACGACCAGTTGTCACAATTGTAAACGTAAAATGCTAAATATGCCTGCATGTGCATGAATGTTCTGAAATACCCTTTTCCGCGCTGATCTGGATGAATAGCAGTCTGCCCAGTATGAACCAATTTACCCTTGATCTTGTCGCGCCAGTATCCTATCCACTGGCCTGATGCGTCACGAACCGCCCAGACGCCGTTGAAGGCGCTTTCATTTGTCAATGGGGTTTCTATTGACCTGCTATGAACGACGTGCTTGTTTACCACCAGAGTTGATCTGGACAGCGTAAACTTGCCTTCATGATCCTCGGGCCAATCTTCCATTGTCTCATGGAAATCGAACAAATCTCTGAATCCGATTGGCGTTGCCGTCCAGCCAAGTCGGTTGCCTTCCATAATACATTCAATCTTCATTTGCCGCCGCTCCCGCCGCTCGCCAAAATAGTGCCTGTAACGTAAGTCGAAATGCCCGACGCAGTGTGCACAACCTTCATTCTGACATAACCGTCACTTGTGCCTCCGCCAGCATCTACGGTTACCACAGTATCATCATTTGTGCCAAATTCAGCCCCAGTTAATTCTGTAGAGCTAACCCAAGTAATTCTGAGTGTCGTAACGCCAGCGATTGATTCGCCGATAACGTTTGTAAATATTACGGGTACATCAATGTAATCAGCAGATGGGCTGTGATTAGTCCCGTCCCAGTTATAGATTACAACCACATCGCCTTGACTGAATATAATAGCATTTGGGTCAACTTTGTCAGCGGTAACGGCGACTGGTGCAAGCTGATCAGCAGTTACTGCTCCGGTTGCTAATTGCCCAGTTCCAATACCGCCGCCTTTTACAATCAGATTGCCAGTAATAGGATCAGTGTCTAAAGTCACTCCGTCGATGTTGATGCTTCCAGCGTCTACGCTTCCTCGGACTGTGACATTAGAAAACTCAGACGCACCTGCTTTAGTAATTTTCCAACCGCTAACTCCGGTTACATAGTCACTCGATTGGATGCTGTCAGCTATTTTGTCAATGGTTACTGCATTGCCAGCTAATTGAGCTGTGCCAACGCCTTCTGCGTTAATCACCAAAGAATCGCCGCTTCTGCTCAAAGTTATGCCGTCGATGTTTATATTTGCGGCCTTAACAGTTCCGGTGGTTATTACGCCACCGCTGATGCTCGTGACGTTTGCATTCACATCAGAGCCAATAATAAAGTTTTCAATATCGCTTCCGATTACAATGCTGCCAGCAGTAATAATACCTGCAACATCAATTCGGTCAGCGTTTACGGTTCCGGTTGTAATCAAATCGCCATCAATAATGACGTTACCGGTCATTATTACTTTCGATGTGCTGGTTTCCACGTCGTAAGTTATAGCAAACGGAACAATCGGCGCGTCTTCTGTTGACTCAGGATTTACCACTGCAAACCTGTCTGCAATTATATAAAACAGGCTATCTGGCTCGGCATTTGCTGCTGTGCTGTTGAATCCGAACCCAGTGATCCGATCGTTGATGTCAACCTTGACGCTATAATTAGCTTCGATGCCGTTTATGCTTTCTAATTGCTGTGATATTACTGCGGTGTTTTCCCCGACCGTCGAGCTAACCTTTAAATGTGCCAGTACTAATGCACTTGTTGAGCTTAAGTCCACAGTATTAAGTTGAGTGATATCACCTTGGGCATCGCCTACCGTTCCAGTTAATTCCAAGAACGATTTAACTAATAGGCTAGTTGAGCCAGCCGTGACAGTGTTTAACTGGTTAATCTCGCCTTCATTATTTCCAACGCGAGCTGTCAGCAATACTATGTCGCTAGACGTGGCGGTTATGACATCGCCTTGTATCTCGACAATAGTGGACAAATTCGATATAGCATTTGCCTCGCCTGCCAGATTTAAATTGGTATCATTCAGAGCAGAAGTCAGAGAAACAATGTCTTGGCTGGTGACTGAGATACCGCGCTCTGTCTCGACTATTCTAGTGTCCAGAATGGAGACGGCTGTTCCGGTTGCCCCACCTACCGCGCTGGTGTCTTGCAATTCGATCTCTGGGCCGTCATTGACAAGCGTTAACGGTTCGCCGTCCGTGCCTTCTAGCTTTGTATAATTCTGCCTGCTGACCTTAAGTTCAGTGATATCGGTCGCAGAAACAGCAATCAGCCCGTCTATGTCTTCGACTTTAAGTTCTAAAGTATCAATTGCGCCAGCATTGACCGAGATCCTGCCGTCAGCGTCTTCCGCATCATAAGCCAAAACAAAAGCATCGTACGATCCTGTGAGCGCAACCAAGTCTTCGTCAATCAGGACTACCGTTGCATCTAAAACGCTTACCGCGCTTGTAGTCGCCGAAATTTGAGTTGTATGCCCGTTTACCGTTGTGATTGTGCCATCAAGGTTGGCCGAGACAGCAGTGATCTCACTTTGATTGGACGCAATTCGTGGATCGCTCAAATCAACCCAAGTTGTCCCGTTCCAGTAATATGGCTTGTTGTTGTCGTTTGAATCATACCAGCGCGAATAAATATCAATCGGATCGGGTACGCCTCCAACGCCAGCAACCGGCGGCTCATCGCTGACAAAAACATCAGTAGTACCGGCGGTAATATCAACAACGGTTTGCTGTAAATTGCCAAAACTTGCGTCAAGGTCGTTTGTTATGCCCAGCAAATATTGACCGTTGTTGAACGCATAAGCAGCAACGTCGCCAAGCTGCTGCAAGTCAGCTCTAGCCCCGCCGATCAACTCAAGAATTTCGCCGGTTCCAGCAAGTTGAATTTCGGTGATATCTTCAATTACAACGCTGTTTAAAACGTCATCATCGCCAAGCAGTGCGCCTGTCGATGCGGTTAAATTACTGCCAGCCGTAGCGCCGACGGTCGCGTTGTCAAATGGCCTGCCACCGTTTAAATTGGAAACATCTTGCCACTCGACAGAATCTGCTATGTTTGTCAGCGCGGTTGCCGTGACGTTTGATTGGTCGTTGTCTGGATTTCGGTCGCTGAATACGTTGGCGCTAGAACCTATACCAATTGCTCTGATCCAATACCAACGCTGATCACCGGAAGTTATCGAGTCTGCTTCGGTGCTTGCGTCATGTTTAAAAGATGTGATTATACCTCGACCAATTTCGACAGCATCTGACCATTGATCGGTCGAAGAAGCATAAACAATTACACTTGAAAACCTTGAAGTGTTGCTTGGATTTCGCCAATTCAAATCAATTGAATTCACGCCTGCAACCGCGATCAGACTTTGCGGATCAGGTACACCGGGAAATCCGTTTGTGATAATACCCGCCGCGCTGATAGTTGAATATTCTATCGCGTCAGGATCTGCGTAGCTTCCGGGGTCATCTTCTGCAAGCGTTAAAGAGATACCGCTTTCTGTAAAGCTCCAACCCATGCAACGGAAGACCTTAGACGAAAAGCCAAGCTCTTCAATATTTACTTCAACCCGATCACCGACCGTGATTGCCATTGCTGAAAGGTTAGCTGGAAACGTCAGCAGCTTTTGCTGGTCGCTCATCTGAATCAGCTTATTTGCAATTCGTTGAGCCATGTAGCTTGAATTGGTAAACGGCAGATTTATTTCGCGCTCTAAAGTCTCTTGGTTGTCACGATTAAACGCGGCGGTCAGTTGAACCCGTGGAACCTCGACCGATTTATTGTTTTGAGCAGGGTCGATAATGATAGATTTGACAGTGTTGAATCTGTCTGCTCGTTCAACAGATGTTTTAACCGTCACAGACCCGGCCAAATCATCCTCGGTCAATACATGAGTCGGTGCCTGATACACGCCTGCGCTGATGATGTACTCGCCACCAGAGTATACCAGCGAACCATTCATTGAACTCAGCAGCTTGTTGATGCTGGTCATGTGTGGATCAGTTCCAAACAAAACGCCATTCGCGGTGAATCGCTTTTCAGTGCCTCCCGGAACTGGTACGGAAACATCGCAAGCGTCGGCTGCTATAATCACCTCAAGCCAATCGACTTTATTTGTTGCCACGCCCATACCGAATTGTTTATTGGTTAGGTAATCGGCTACGCACAAAGCTGGGTTGTCCGAGTAGGCTATATAACTTGGATTGGCTGGATTTGCGCCAGCAGCATTACCAGCAGCTACGTCAAGGCGTGGATCGTATACTTTCCGACCTTTGACCAAAGCGCGAATGTTGTTCGGTGAATACTTGCCCCAAAGTTCTTGGCTTACAGTGGCTTCCAACAGCGTGAAAATCGTGTGGATATACGCGATTCCTTGGCCTTTATTGTTGGTACTATAATCAGCAAACCTCGAAACAAGAATTGGATCATAGGTTTGATCAGCGGTGCCAAGATATTTGTAAACTTGAACTTGCGGAATGTTTGGAAATTCTATGCCGTTAAATATCGGAACATCAACCGTCACAGTAACCGGCCCAAATGTTCCAGAAGTAACTATCCCGTTTGGGTTGATTATTACCTCATCATCAAGCCAAACGTCTGTAATTGCTTCGACTTCGTGGCCTGCAAGCGCAATAACGTGATGAAGGTCTTCGTTGTCGTCGCCCGATAATCCCAAGAAAGCTAACGGCCCAGACACCAGCGCCTGACCATAAATTATCTTCATCGGTTCGACAGTGCTTTTTGACGTTACCTGTCGTGACTTGTCAGTGTCTGGGACGCCCGGCATGTCAATTGACATAAGTTTTGTGGCAAGCATTGCCCCGCCAGCGATTATAGCTGTACCGGCAACCAACGTTACGCCAACAAAAGCAGAAAGACTTAGACCAGCCAGAAAAGCAGCGCCGCCAACGGCCCCGATCACCGCTGATCCAATTGAGACAACTGCTATAATTACTGGTGGCATATCTTCCAACCCTTGATGATGTATCTTTCGTTGACTCTAGCCATGCCCTTTTTCGTCAAGCAAACAGCTTCCGTTCCGAATTTTATGCCCATCGCTTCGCCGATAATAGGCAGATCAACAATAACAGGATCACCGTCGCCGAAATCTTCGCTTGGCAGCTTCTGAAGCGCAAAGGAAACTAGCCCCTCCAATCCTCCGTGTTCGGCCAAAATCTCTTCAGCGCCCTTCTCGCTATTGTACCCGAAAGCGTGAATATAATCTTTTCCGGTTAGCTCCAAAAGCACATGAGCAACGAACTGGCAGCAATCTGAATCGCCGTACTCAAACTGTCGCCTCCTCCATGAATTCAATGCTTGGAGAACCATTAGTGCATTTCCCGAGTCAGCGGGTCGCCAATCCTACCACCTCCTGCCGTTCCACCGCTGTCTGAATCGCCGCGCCATTTGATTTTCAGCCCTTCAATTTTTGGCATGAACTCGAAGAAAGTATCTGAAGGATAGAGCCGTTGTTGTGTCTGGTTCGTATACCTTAAGTTAGCAGACCTATCGAACGCCGCCAGTTCAGATTCGCAGGTGACAACGATCTGGTCACCAGAGCCGCCTTCTTGCCCAGCCGTGATGCTCATGACATCCATGAAACCGGCCCACATTGGCAGCGGATCATCGAGCAATTCATCGTCTGCCGACAGAACACCGACGTAAACCGTGACGGGGCGCATGAAATAATCTTCGTTCAGCGCCTGACCGGACAACGTTGCATCAAGCGCCGACAGCGTGAGCGTTATTGAATACGGGCTAACGTCTGAGCCTTCCTCTAGCTGAGATACTGAGCCAAGACTTCCCACGCCAAGCCAATCCTCATCGCCCCATGTATAAGATCCGATTCCGTTATGAACGTATACCGTCTCGGCGGCAAACTCCAACTTCACAAAAGTCAAAACGGTAACGTATGGCAGATCAAACGCGGCCAAACTAGCAGGTAAAAATGGTCTGCTCATGCCAAAACATCCTCGACAGCATCAATGCTGAACGATGAAAGCCCGGCGAGTTCATTGCTCCAGCCAGATTTCGATGCCAGCATGAATACACCGTTAACCGTTCCCGTGTAATCAATTGACTGATTGTTGATAGTCGGTTTTCTGATCGGCGGCGCTATTTTGAGAGTAATAGCTCCTGCCCCGTCTGAGCTGGCGTTATCCGTGACCATGTGAAGCTCATTATTGAAAGATATATAATCACCGGCTTTGAAATAATTTGTGATTGAAAAGCCTGTAGTTACGCAAACAAGGCTTGCACCACTTTGGTTGGCTCCATTGACGCTTAACGTGCCTGCACCAAATCCCCTGCGAGTGTATGAATGATCGTACAGCGCAAAGCGATGCTCCTGCCCGTTGAGTTTTGCAAGGAACGCTTGCATATCCGATCTGTCATCGCCGCTTAAGTTGTTAAACGACATCCCAACTTTCCACAGAGAACCCTGACGATTGGCCGTTTGTACTGCGTTGGTGATAGGCGAGCGGAATGTTTTCGTGTTCGTTACTAACTCAAAGCTGCTTGATGTCGGCGTGATTTGCGGAAATGAAAAAATGGTCATACGAATCTTCGCCTCTGCATCAATGACTGAATCTGAGCGATAGTTGCGGCGCTCGTTTGCTCCATTGCTTTTTTGATTTTCTCTTCTACTTCTGGGCCAGCGCCAGACGCGTCAATGTTGTTGACAATAGTCACGCCACCGGTCTGGCCTTTCGTGTGGTCGATTACAGACTCGTTTGGGTGAACCATCGCCATGTATCCACCTTTTCCATCCAGCCCACCTGCTCTCGCTCCGCGACCAGTGAAGCCACCACCCTCGAACGATTGCGATTTGATCTGAGCAACCTGCCCGAGTCCGCTTGCAACTGCTCCAGCGGCCATAACAAAGCCCAGAGGCGGTGGGTAACTAGCGAGCGCCAAGGTAGCCGCAGAATAGGTTTGCATGATCGCCTGACCAATCTGGAATGCTTTGTTGACCGCGAATAGTTTTTTGTTATTGCTTGCAATTGCTGAAAACTGATTGGCTAACTCACCTACAACTTGGCTTGTTTGCGCCACGCCTGATTTCTGATTAAACGCGGCCAATCGTTTCTGGCCTTCGATTTGCTGCTCTTGGTTAAATGTTAGTCTTTCAAGTATGGCCGGGCCATTAGTGTCCAAATCTTCAAGAATAACTTTGCCAACAGCGTCCTTGGCAATCACTTCGGCTGTTTCTCTAGTTTTCGCCTTAACCTTTTCGTAAAACTCTTCGATCCCTGTGCTTGGCATTTCTTGTGAGCCAAGTTCGGCAAGTTGTTTTTTTGTCTCGGCAATTGATGAGTTAATACCAGTGAGGAAATCTTCAAGCGGATTTGATGCAATCTGATCGCCGCCAAGCACACTCGCTATCGAGTTGTAAACATCGATGAAAACCTGAAGTGCGGGAACCAGCTTGCCAACCATAGCCGCACCGAATCCAAGCACGGTCTGCTTTGCTTCCAAAAATCCGATTTTTAAATTGTGAACAACGTCAGCCGCTTGGGCAAAACCCCTGACAACAGCGTCAGCAACCCTCTGCCCTACGTCTCCGAATTCAGCAGAGTCTAACGCCGATTGCCTGAACGAATCCGCAACCCCTGCAATGATCGGACTGAACGACACTGCGAGTTGGTTGCCAAGCCCGGTGAAAACTCCCGTGGCCCTTGAGACGGCATCATTAGCAACCTCAATCTGTGCCGCGTCGACCCGCGACATGGTAATGCCAAGATGTTCAGCCTCTGCCGCCATCTCTCTGAGGTCGCCAGAACCGCCTGAAATCATGTTAAGCATTGCAACGCCGCGAGCGCCAAACAAATCTGCTGCTATCCGCACCTTGTCCGTCTGAGACTTGACGTTTTTCATCGCGTCTGCGACAACCAGCATTTGCTGATCTAGCGGTAGTTTTTCAAGTGCTGCTGCGCTGATGCCCAATTCAAGGAAGGCATCTTTCGCAACGCCCGTATTATTTGCGGCGTCAGATACCCCGATTGCCAGATTCTGCAAAGATTTTTCAAATGTTTTGTTTTCCACGCCTGCAAGGTTGGCCGCGTGTTGAAGCCCGCCGAGCGCTTCTGTGTTGATTCCCAGTTGGTCAGCAGTCTTTGCAAGCGCGTCAATGGTTTGCATTGATGATTTGGTCATGACTGTGGCAGTTGCAACGCCGACCGTGGCGAAGGCAATACCGATCTTTCCGATCTTCATCGCGGTTTGCCCCGCGAAGCTGCCCATTGACTTCAAGCCCTTGTTCACTTGAGCGAAGGCTTGAGCGGTCTTGTTGGTCGCTGTGATCGGAATTCTTACAGGATTAGCCATTTTTCACCTTGAAGTACGCAACCCAGCCTTGAAACTCGACCATGCTCATCTCTGTGATCTCATCAACCGTCTTGTGTAAATGTTCCGCAAGTTGGTAGGCGAAGAGTAGAGCATCGTCGTCTATCAGTTTTTTTCGAGATCTTCCGCTTTCGGCTGCATGTCAGCGATTTCACCCGCAACCCTAATCAGTACGTCCGGATCGACAGATCTCACAATTTCGGTGAGTTCCGGTTTTGTAAAACAGGACTCGCCGTCTTCCTGACACAAATAGTATATCACCGTCAGAGCAAGACCTTCGTCCATCTTGTCAGAAGTTAGACGTTGCTGTATCTCCATCTTCTTTTTAACCGAGATCTGAGGACGTACATAATAGCGTCCGCCCCATTCTTCGATCTCAATAGGCTTCGGGTCAGCAGCCAAGACGCTCTGATAATGCGACTTTGCCTTGTCTAAAATACTCAAGCTACAACGCTAGTGGTGAGTGCGCCATTACCCTGCAAGGAAATAGATGCCTCTACCATTCCGTCGAAAGAACTTGAACGACTAACGCCAGTCACAATAGCTGACCCGGTGTAGTAAGTCGAAGCAGCGGCATCGCCTTCTGGATAGAATCCGATGGTAACTTCAGAACCAACAGACAAAGCCACCTGACCGGCGGTGTCTGTTTCGTCCCAGTAAACGTCTGCTGAGCCGCTGAAAGATGTCAGCGTAGGCTTGAATTTTCGCGCCGAATCAGTCATTACGGTGGTTTCTACGGTGTCAGCCGTTTCTTCAATGCTGAAACTTCTCAGCTCTGCAACTGCGGCAGTGCCGACTTTAATTGTTCCTGCTGTACCTGTATGAGTAGCCATTATATAACCTCTTTTTGTGGCTCGGCTTTCGCTTTCGCTTTCGGCTTCACCTTTTGATTAACCGGCTCCCATCCGCGAGCCAAGAATGATTCAACTTTCGATGGGTGAGCGGTTATCTTTGTGCTTCCATCAGGACTTTGCAATTGCATATTATACACCTATATCTGGAGCGTTTACTGCTGTTCTGTATTGTATCGCAAACTCTAGCGTTACAATACTGACCGGCTGCTCACCCTCACCGTTGTAGCTGATGTCTGTCCCAGAGAGATAGCTAAACTTTGCCAGCCCTCCAAGCGTTCTATCAGCAGCCATTGCGACTTCTACTTCACTGCAAATCGTGTCTATAAGATCGTCGTAAACTGTAATGTTACGAACGTATGCCTCGACGATCAAGACCAGCTCTCGGTTCAAAGTAAGAGTCGGCCCCATTGTGTCAGTTTCTGACGTTTCAGTTGTCGTGTACACTAAAAGCGCCGGCATCGTGTCGGCATTTAGCGGCCAAACTCTTGACTGATACACCCTGTCGCCTGTTGACGTTAGGCCAGTTAATATCGTGCCGACATGCTCTCTAATTTGCTGTCTAACGTGCATTAGTTACCCCCGGCCACATTGATGCTTTCCCGGCGCAACGCCCCGGCTGCGGTGGTGTCTGTGAGCGTCAAGACGATCAAGCCAGAGTTGTCCGGTTGCACGCCTGTGACCTTGTAGATCGTGGCGGCTTTGATCGTGTTCCCACTTAAATCCTTTATAGCTGCAAAACTTAGCTGATCGCCGTACTTCGCCGCTTTCAAATCTTTCGCCTTGCCGTAAACTATCGGCTGGCTGCTATTTACCCCGACACTCTCGCCGGGTACTTCAAAATACTCTTGATCTAATATAACCTTGATCGATACCGCCGCTCCGCCTTCAGGCGTGAACGTGCATACTTCGCCGTGACCGTATAGCGCGTCAAAGTATCCGTCAAAATCAGAGTCAAATTCTAAGCTCATCGCTTGGCTACTTTCTCAACTGCCTTCTTCAAGGTCTTTTTTTCTTCAACTTCAAAATCAGCAGCATGACCAGAGCTGACATATTGCCGCGCTTCTGCTTCTGATACCGTTAAAACGTCACCGCGAGATCGTGGAACACCGCGAACATGACATGGAATGTTGATTATTATCTGCATTTTACCCCCAAGATTGGGGAAGGCCGAAGCCCTCCCCGCCCTGTTTAGCTTGCGATTATGTCTTTGATTACTGAGAAAGACTCAGGATATCGCAGAGCAACGTCAAGATCTTGGAAGAATGCAAGACGCGTTCCGCCAGAAGTTGACAGGCTTGACTGATCAACAACCACATCAACACCTGACCAGAAGCCAAGCATGATCTGAGAGAAATCACCGTATACCAATGCGCTTAATGCTGTGCCTGTGCCTTTGGTAAGGTTAGACGGAACAAGAGTGCTTGATGCTACGTTTGAACCCAGTACAGTGCCCTGTGGATCCATGATGAAGTTGCCTTCAACACCGGAAGCCTGCTTGCTGATGGTACGCAAAGCAGCAATCACTTTAGGATTGGTCAGGAAATTGGCGCTGGTCATCATGGCGTTGTCTTCTTCGACTGCCTTGATCAGCTCAATCACTTTGGCGTAAGTTAACGCTGCGCCGTTGGTGCCCATTGAAACGACATTGGTGCCGGCGTTTGCAATGATACCAGAAGGAGCGTTGGCTGCGCCGCCCTGAATAGCAACTTCGTCAATCTTTCGTGCGAAAGTGTTGATGATGTCGTTACGCAGAATCTGCTCAACTGAAGGGTCTGACTGCTGGATTAATCGACGTGAAACGTCAACATAAGCGGCCAAAGTCTTTGGAGACATTGTAACCTGTGAGAAAGTGGCAGCGCCTTCGCTTGGTGCTGAACCTTCAGCAACGAACGCGGCATTAGTCACAGAAGCAGACAGCTTGGGAATAGCAACGTCGCCTTTCAAGCCTTGCATGACGCGAGCGCCAAGACTAGTAATGGTCAAACGAGCTTGCAGTGCCTCGATGAACTGGTCAGCCAAATGGTCAGTGCCGACCAAAAAGCCCCCGGCAGTATCAGTACCGGCAGTCTGGCCGCGCTGGCCCCAGCTAATGTTGCCGGGCAGATAAAAGCCGCGCGCTTCTTTGCCTGAACGATGTGCAATCTCATCGGAGATTTCACGCTCGTAACCGGCTTCACGCCAGTCGCCAGATGAAGCAGCTTTGATTGCGCGGATGATGCTGTAAGAGCGTTGCTCTCGCTTTGGGATGTCAACGACGGCCGCAGGAGTTTCCAAAGGTCGGGCATTGGAAATAGCTTCCAACAACTCGCCACGGAACTGCTCTGCATTAATGCCGCGCTCGATTGCTTTTTCAGCCAGATCACGCTGATTGTGGTGCTTGCCTAAAGACATGATTTCAGTAAAAGACTTTTGAACTTCTGCTTTTGCTGAATCAGTAACTTGGCGAACGTCAAGAGTATTATCACTCATGGTTTTTTCTCCAGTATTATTGATTAAAGTTTTTTGATCGGAACGCCCAACGCCAACAAATTTGGAGGAATCAGCCGGGATACTTACAATAGATGCCTCCATCGGCGTCCATGATGCCCGGTAGATCTCTCTGCCTTCGCTGTCTTTGGAACGCGCCATTTTCGTGATGCTATACCCGACAGATATATTCTGCTTAATACCGGATTTCACATCTTCAAAAACCTCTTGAGCCAAAGCAGACTTTCCAAATTCCACCATCGCAACGGTTCTGCGTTGCGTCTCGTCAAGGTAAAAAGAACGAATAACGCCGATCTGTTCATCCATTTTGTGGTTGTTCAGCAGCGGTGCTCGCCCGGAAGACATAAACGCCATGTCTATGTCTTCTTTTCTATGGCTCAGAACTTCCAAGCCAAACTCTCTTTCAACCGGCGTCTCGCTGGAAACACCGATTCTAACTATTCTTTTTTCTTCGTCGATTGCTCCGCGAGAAAGGTCGATTGTTCGGTAAACAACTTTGCCCGGCTCGATATCGCGAGCCTCTTCATCAACAACGTCATCGACCGGAACCTCTTCAACAACGTCAACAACCTCTTCCTCGACAACCTCTTCTTTTTGAAACTCAATGATTATCGACGTGTCTGTTTCTTCGACGCTGATAACGTGTCTTTGCTCTTCAATTGTTTCCGTCATCTGGAATGACTCCTTGAACTTCTGCTGCTGTCGGCAACTTCGCGCCGAATGGTTGGAATGCTGTTTTAATGTTGTACTGCTCTGCCAGTTTTTGCTCTCTGTCGTGCTGCTCAAAGAGTTCCTCAACGTCTCGACCGTAGCTTGCCTCGATGTCCTGATAGGTCACGATGCCATTCTGAAGGCCGGCA
>Ga0208134_1000604_pt1 | contig 23481 bp, 19 predicted proteins | sample VirMetDEL_Mar_31_FD_184515 | JGI IMG/M metagenome (GOLD analysis project Ga0208134, IMG submission 184515) | Aqueous microbial communities from the Delaware River and Bay under freshwater to marine salinity gradient to study organic matter... | ecosystem: Environmental > Aquatic > Marine >... | reverse complement strand
GCACCACAGGAGGAAACAGTACGGACAAGATTTTCCTTTCTCTATAACCATAGAAGACTTAATGAGGCTGTGGGACTTGCAAGAGGGATGCTGCGCGTTGACTGGGTTATCGATGACCTACCACAGGGATGGCGAGGCAGGCAAAGCTCTAAACGTCAGCATTGATAGAAAGGACCCAACCGGACCCTACGCCATAGAAAATGTCCAGTTAACTTGTTTCCGAATCAATTCAATGAAATCAAACACCAAGGAACAAGAGTTCTTTTGGTGGATAAGAACTGCAGTGCTACATAGTTGTTCCTGATCTATAGTATTGCTAAACTTACACTTTTATGGCAGAGATCTTTGAATGTCCGAACAAGAGCTGATGTCCCACATCGAGTTCCAATCGATAAAGCCCTACATGGGTTTAGCTGTTCAGGAACTGACAATACAAGAAGAGAAGCTTGTCCAGCTAATAGTCAGTGGCATGTCTGCCGCAGCGGCTGGTAGAGCTGCGGGGTATAAGAGTGGTGATGCAGCACTAAAGGCATCGAAGCGACCAAAGTGCCAACAGGCTATTCAATATCTTAGAAACGAATTCAGAGAGGAAGTTAACTTCACCAAAACAAACGCGCACAGCATGTATATGGATACATGGACTTCTTGTGCCAACGCGACAGAGATGAAGAACACCGTTGATTCTCTTGTGAAGCTACATGGCCTGTCTACACCAGACCCGTCCACACAAGTAACTATTAATGTAACGAACAGCAAACAACTAGAACGGATGACGGATGCAGAGCTGCTAAAACTTACCGGCCAAGATATGGATTACTTAGAGCCTAAATGAGCGAGCAATCAACACAAGTCGAATGTCTACGCTGCAAGAACTTGTTTCCAGCGCACATGATTAATTCAACTGAAGTGCTCTGTGTGTATTGCCTAAGTGATGAAGAAGAAGCGCTACCTTCAGCCAAGCAAACGCCAAGAGAGAAAGTAAAAAAATTTTCTGCTCAAGAAGAAGCAAAGATAGAACTCGCCGCGAGGGAGTTAACAAGAAAGAGGTTACTGCCCTTTGTTGAAAGATTTAATAACGACTATGAAGCAGGATGGGTTCATAAGGACATCTGCCAACGCTTGGAAAAATTTTCTGAATTGGTTGAGCAGAAACAGTCCCCTAGACTCATGCTTTTCTTACCTCCGCGACATGGGAAATCGACTCTTGCAAGCATTGCGTTCCCCGCGTGGCACCTTGGCCGCAACCCATCCCATGAATTCATTTCTTGTTCATACTCTGGTTCCCTTGCTATGGGCTTCTCTCGCAAAGTCCGTGGCCTACTGCGTGAAACAAGTTATAAAACGACTTTCAAAACTCGACTCGATCCTGAGTCTCAAAGTGCTGAAGCATGGCTCACTACTGGTGGTGGCGGTTACGTCGCTGCTGGTGTTGGCGGTGGTATCACTGGTAAAGGCGCTCATATCCTTGTTATCGACGATCCTGTAAAGAACCGTGAAGATGCTGAAAGCCAAAATAATAGAGAAGCTAACTGGGATTGGTATACGTCAACGGCGTATACGCGTCTGGCTCCTGGTGGAGGTGTTCTTGTTATTCTCACTCGCTGGCATGATGACGACCTTGCTGGTCGCCTCCTCAAAGCAGGATCGGAAGGCGGTGATGAGTGGGAGGTTGTTCGATATCCAGCTATTGCCGAAGAAGACGAAGCCTACAGATCTACAGGCGAAGCTCTTCACCCCCAGCGATATGAAGTCGATGCTCTCGACCGAATCAGAAGAGCTGTTGGCCCTAGAGATTGGTCAGCGCTCTATCAACAAAACCCAGTTGCGGATGACGGAGATTATTTCACACGGGACATGCTGAATTACTACACGCCAGATGACATCGATGATAGTCGAATGAAATTTTACTGCGCGTGGGACTTAGCTATCGGCCAGAAAGACCGGAATGACTACTCTGTTGGAATGGTCATCGGCATCGACGAACAAGACCAGATGTTTGTTATGGATGTGGTGCGCGGTCGGTTCGACGGCTTTGAATTAGTAGAACAGATACTCGACTTATACGAAACATGGCGACCCTCAATAATCGGCATAGAACGTGGACACATTGAAATGGCCCTAGGACCGTTCCTGCAAAAGCGGATCAGGGAGCGCGGGTTAAACGAAGTTTATATAAAAGACCTTAAGACCGGCAGACGCGACAAAGAAGCTAGAGCTAGGGCGATCCAAGGACGGATGCAACAAGGCATGGTGTTTTTGCCAAAGGATGCAGTTTTCACAGGCCCATTAACCGCCGAGTTATTGAGGTTCCCAAATGGCACACATGATGACCAAGTCGATGCTATGGCTTGGCTAGGACTAATGATGACTGAATATTCCACTTATTTCGAACGCGTCGAAGTGGCCCCCTCATGGCGAGATGACCTCAAATATCTTGTTAAAACCGAGCGTAACAAATCCGCGATGAGTGCATAAGCTATGAAAAATTCAAGAACATACGACGAAGGCGCTCTTGCAGAATCTCAATGGGATCGTTATGTCCGTGCTCGTGACAATGGACACCTGGCATTCGTCGAGTTAGCGCAGAAATGTGACGCTTTTTACCAAGGTCAGCAGTGGGATGAGTCTGATGTTGCGATGTTAGACGCAGCAGGTCGCCCTACCCTCACTATTAACACCATTCTACCTACTATTAATACTGTTCTTGGTGAGCAGTCCACCCGCCGAGCTGACATCCAGTTCAAACCACGCAGGAATGGTGACTCCGAAGTTGCTGCGACTCTTACTAAGTTGTTTATGCAGATCTCTGACAACAACAAACTCGACTGGATCGAGCAGCAAGTGTTCAGTGACGGGTTGATTATGGATGGTCGCGGATACTTTGACGTTCGCATGGACTTCAGCGACCACGTTGAGGGCGAAATCCGCATCACTGCGAAAGATCCGCTCGATGTTTTGATCGATCCAGACGCTAAAGAGTACGACAGTAAGACCTGGAATGAAGTATTCGAGACTCGTTGGGCAACACTCGACGATATTGAGCAGATGTACGGTAAGAAGAAAGCTGAACAGCTTCAGTTTATTGCCGAAAACGGACAAACATTCGGGAGAGACTCCATTGAATACACAGAAACCAGATATGGGGACACTGAAACGAACGATATGTTCACTCAAGGAGGCCAAGGATCGAGTGATGATTACCGCACTGTCAAATCTCTCCGAGTCATTGAAAGACAAAGCCGAAAGATTGGACGCGTTACGTGTTTCGTTGACGACCTTACCGGAGACCAGAGAGAAGTACCGGAGCACTGGTCCGAAAAGAAAGCGAAAAAGTTCGCTAAAGAGTACGGACTCAGTATCTACAGTAAAACGAAGAAGAAAATCCGCTGGACAGTCACCTGTGACCGAATAGTGCTGCATGACGAGTGGTCTCCCTACGCGGATTTCACTATCGTGCCGTTTTTTGCCTACTTCCGCAGAGGCAGACCCTTCGGAATGGTCAGAAACCTAATTTCTCCACAGGAACAGCTCAACAAAATCGCCAGCCAAGAGCTTCACATTGTAAATACCACAGCAAATAGCGGCTGGATGGTAGAAAGTGGCTCGCTTGTCGGACTCCATGCCGATGACTTGGAAGAACACGGGGCAGAAACGGGTTTGGTACTGGAGTACAACCGAGGATCAAATCCTCCCGTTAAGATTCAGCCTAATCAGATCCCTACTGGCCTAGATCGCATAAGTCAGAAGGCCCAGGCCAACATAAAAGCCATTAGTGGCATCAATGACTCTATGTTGGGGACAGATAGCGCCGAAGTTAGTGGTATTGCTATTCAAGCCAAGCAGAATCGTGGAGCCATGATGATCCAAGTACCCTTGGATAATCTGCGAAAGTCTCGTCAGTACCTCGCTGAGAAAGTTTTGGACCTCGTTCAGTCTTTCTATACAGAAGAACGGGTCATCATGGTTACTAATGAGCTAGATCCGCTGAAACCAAGGGAGCCTATCGCCATTAATCAGCCTACTCCCGAAGGCCAAATCATTAACGATCTCACACTCGGAGAGTATGACGTAATCATCTCTACCCAACCCGCACGGGATTCTTATGACGAAATGCAGTTCGCTGAGGCGATCAACTTACGTCAAGCAGGCGTGATGATTCCTGACGATGCAATTATTGAATATAGCCATTTAGGTAAGAAAGGCGAACTTGCCAAGCGAATACGCTCAATGACTGGACAGGAGCCGCCAACACCAGAACAAGCAGAAGCTATGCAGGTTCAGCAGCAGATCCAGATGCAGCAGTTGAGCTTAGAGATTGCGAAGTTGGAAGCTGAAGTTGCCAAGCTCCAGAGTGAAGCAGCGGTCAACATGGCTAAAGCACAAGATGTAGGGTCAATCTCTCCACAGCTCAAAGCAGCTGAACTCCAGACCAAGGCTGAAATCGAAATGCAACAGATACAGCTGCGTCGAGACTTGGCAGACCTTACGAACCAAACAAGGATTGGGCAAGCGGAGACATCCGCTGCTACCAAGATTGCAGCAACGGCTATGAATGTCGCAGCGCGTAGCGACAAGCCTAATCCACAACAAATCATCAACAACCGAGGGGTTAATACCAATGGAAACAACAGAAACAGAAGCTAGTGTGGAAACTTTAGAAGTCATGCCTGGGGCTGACGTTATGGAAGTGGGCGAACCTTTAGATATGAACTTTGGTCTTGGGGTCGAAGAAGAATTGGTGCCGGAAAGTGCGGAAGAAGCAGAAGAATTGGTGCCGGAAAGTGCCGAACTTGAAGCTGAAGTCGAGGAAGAAGAGGTCGAAGCTGAACTCGCGGAGCCTGAACCCGAACCTCAAGCTAAAAAGCCTATGGTCCCTAAAGCTCGTTTGGATGAAGTTCTTGCAAAGCAGAAAGCTCTGCAAAAGCAGCTTGACGATATCCGAGCAGAGAACGAACCAGCAGCAGATGCTCCCGAAGAATTTGACTTCAATAGCAAAGAGCTTGAGTACCAGCAGCTGGTTTTAGATGGCGAAGCTGATAAGGCCACAATGCTACGCCAGGATATCCGCAAAGCAGAACGGCAGCAGATTGCTTATGAAATGCGTCAAGAAATGAGCCAATCCGTTAGCCAGAACCAGCAACAAGTAGCTCTTGCTACGGCTGCGGCAGAGATGGAAGCCACCTACCCTACTTTCGACAGGAACTCGGAAACATTCGATTCTGATCGAACGCAGGAAGTCGTCGAACTACGAGATGCTTTTATGACTCAGGGTTTCGAACCTGTTGATGCTTTATCTAAAGCAGTGAACTTTGTTGTTAAAAGCAACGATATCGCTGCAGTCGGTGAATCAGCACCTTCACTCTCCGGTAAGGCTAACAGCGTTGCAGATATTGACAAGAAACGCAGGGAAGTAAGTAAGAAGCTAAAGGCCGCTGAAACTCAACCGCCAGAACTTCCTGGTGAAAGCTCAAGTTCAAGAGGCGAAAGCCATATTGACATTAACAAGCTGTCTCAAGCTGAGTTTGACGCACTACCAGAGGCAACAATCCAACGTCTAAGAGGAGATTTCTTTTAATGACGGAAAAAGATCCAAGGTTAGCCAGAGCTGGGGTAAGCGGATTCAATAAACCGAAGCGCACCCCCTCTCACCCTAAGAAGTCACATATCGTTGTGGCTAAAGAAGGCTCCAACATCAAAACAATACGCTTTGGTGAGCAAGGTGCCAGCACGGCAGGCAAACCGAAAGCGGGTGAGTCCGAAAAGATGAAAGCTAAACGCACTAGCTTTAAAGCGCGACACGGTAGGAACATAGCTAAGGGCAAGATGTCTGCGGCGTATTGGGCCAACAAAGTTAAATGGTAAGGAGTCACTAATGGAAACAACTGATAAAGCAAAATTGTCTCGGTTAAAAAAGAAAGCAGCCACACTACGTTACAAGGGCGCGAAACCGCGAGACGTAAAGAAATTCGAGGCCGCTGCTGCAGAGCGCAAGCGTAAGAAAGCTGAAGCAGAGAAAAAAAAGGCTCGTAATCAGGGTGCTATGGCGAGAGGAAAAAATGGCGCGTACTGACGAAGCTAAGTGGAAGCGCATAATCTTAAATAAGTAAAACGGTAAGGAGTTACTAATGCACAAAGGACAACCTTGTATCAACGCGCCAATGAAAGGCACCAAAAAGAAGGGAAAGAAAGGGAAAAAGAAAGGCTACTAAAGTTTGCATCTAAACTTGAGTAATACTAAACTTATACCTACGTCTAAGTAGCACGATAGCTACTCGGTGCCGCTCACCTAAAAAACGATCTCGTCGCGCTGACGTTAAAGGCTCAGGGTCGCTCCCTCTAAAAGCGCAAGTTCGTTTCCCGACGAGACAGGGTATACGGGTTTGACCGCTCCAAAAGACGGTCTGTGAACATAACGTCAATTTTAATCAAAGGAAGTTTGCTAATGGCTACTACTAACTTTGCGTCTTTGACAAGTGAACAGCTCACAATTTGGAGCAAGTCATTTTGGCGCACCGCACGTAACAACTCGTTCATTAACCAGTTCGCTGGTAAAGGACAAAATGCAATGGTTCAGCGTATTGATGAGCTGACCCAAAGTGAAAAAGGCGCACGAGCCGTAATTACTTTGCTGGCTGATATGACCGGCGATGGTATTACTGGTGATTACACCTTAGAAGGGAATGAAGAACAACTTAAAGCTTATGACATCGTCGTTAAGCTTGATCAGTTGCGATTCGCCAACCGATTAGCTGGCCGGTTAGCCGACCAGAAGTCAGTGGTTAATTTCCGCGAAACTTCTAAAGATGCTCTCGCTTATGCAATGGCTGACCGCTTAGACCAGTTGGCGTTCCTTACGCTTTCAGGCTGTGCTTACACGCTCAAAACAAACGGTGCCTTACGTGCTGTTGTTGGCGGCGCTGTAAATGGTCAAGAGCTTGTTGACTTAGAGTTTGCCTCTGACGTTTCTGCTCCTACTGGTGACAGACACCTTCGTTATGACGCTACAAGTGGCCTCGTAGCAGGTAATGTCGCTCAGGTTGTTGCAGCCGACAAGATCAACTACCGCTCAATTGTTGAACTGAAAGCTTACGCTAAAGATCAATATGTACGTGGTATTCGAACTGGTGCTGGCGAAGAAACCTACCACATGTTTGTTACTCCACAGCAAATGGCTGATCTGAAGCTTGACTCAGACTTCCTGGCTAACGTCCGTAACGCGGGTGTACGTGGTGCTTCTAACGGTCTGTTCTCAGGGACTAGCTCCTTGATGGTAGACGGCGTGATGGTTCACGAGTTCCGACATGTCTTCAACACTGCAGGCGCTACAGCTGGTACGTCTTCAAATGTTGGAGCTGCTGGGTACAAGTGGGGTGCTGATGCAGACGTAAACGGAGCACGAGCTTTGTTCTGCGGCGCACAAGCCTTAGCAATGGCCGACATTGGAGACGCTTCAGTAACTGAAGATATCTTCGATTATGGCAACCAGAACGGTATCTCTATCGGCAAGATCTTTGGCTTCAAGAAGCCAGTCTTCAGGTCTGCTCCAACTTACGCCGCTGATCAGGACTTCGGTGTAATTGCGATGGATACCGCTTACTAAAGCGGCTTGGACCTCTAGCCGCTTGTGTGCGTCCTCCCGCTCACAACCCCTCCTGACGGCGGCTAGGGGTCCATTTTTTATTACTAGGAGAAAGATTTGATAGTTGTATCTAAAGAAGATATTCGCGTTGCCACTACATGGGGCGCAGTTATTATTTTCAGCGCTGGCGTTGAAATGGAAGTAGCCGACGAGATCGGCGTTTTAGCCATGCAGATGGGTGCCAAAGTCGTTTCCGACTCAAAACCCGTTGAAGTTACAACAGAACCCGAAGAAGTAGTCACGCAGGAGGAGATCAGCATTCAGGTGCAACCTGACGCTTTGTTGGCTGAACTTATACAGATCTGCACTGACCTGATAGATGAAGGCGATCCAGAGAATTTTAATATGGACGGCACACCTAAAGCCAAGATTATTAATGCTCTAGCTGACACCAAAGTAACTTCTGAACTCCGAGAACAAGCCTGGGCCGAAGCTCTTAACATATAGGTAAGAATATGACCGTAACCGTACAGAGTGTAGTTGATAGAGTACAGACCACCCTTCAGGACACTACTGGTATCAGATGGCCTGTTGTTGATGAGCTTGTACTTTGGGTAAACGATGCCCAGCGGGAAGTAGCGCTGATTAAACCTGACGCTGCTGCTATGAATGAGACTATCCCATTAGTAGCAGGGACTAAACAGTCTATACCTGCTTTGGGTAACAGGTTGCTAAGAGTTGTTCGGAACATGAGCAGTGATTCGGCGAGTGCTACTGGTGGACGTTCAATTAGAATTGTAGATCGAGACATTCTCGATGCGAACACACCTACGTGGCATGACCCTACCGTAACAGGCGATGCAGCGCACGGAACTACTTGCAAACATTATATCTACGATGAAGCGAACCCCAGAAACTTTTACGTTTATCCTGGTGTGTCTGGTAGTGCTTTTATCGAGATCATCTATAGCAAAAACCCTGTTCAAGTAACACTGAGTGACAGTCTTAGCATTCCCGCTATATACGCGAATGCTATTGTCGATTACACCCTCTTCCGCGCTTATACGAAGGATGCCGAGTTTGCCGCAAATGCGAACCGAGCCAATACGCACTACCAATTGTTTATGGTTGCAGTTACTGGAAAAGGCCAGCTTGATGTCATTAATTCCCCAAACTTTGATCGGGATGAATTAACAAAACGACCTCAAGTAGCACAGCAACAACGATAAGACGGTGAAAAGATGGCTTCAATAACTTACGAGTCATTTCTTCCTGACATCCTGCCTTTTGTTCAGGGGTGTTCAGACACACTTATCATAAAAACTGTTCGCGCAACGACCATCGACTTTTGCGAAAGAACAGGTGCTTATCAGCAAGAGTTAGATCCTGTCACAACAGTGAAGGGTATATACGAGTACGACTTGGAAGCTCCAACGGGAACCCTAATCCATAACATTCTGTGGGTTGTCCATCAGGGCCTAGAACTTGAAGCTATAACTTCCTCCTTGCTTGAGCAGCGCTACCCTATGTGGCGCTCCAATAGCGGCACTCCGACTGTGTACTCAAAGGTTAGCCAAAGTCTTTTTCACCTAGTACCTATCCCAAGTACTAATAAAACAAGTAGCACCATACTAAGAGTGCAGCTCAAGCCTACTTACACTTCTCAGTCATGTGAGGCTGAGATCATGAATGACTACCATGACGCTATTGTTAATGGAGCACTGTTCAGGCTGTCGAGAATCCCAAATCGGGACTGGACAGACTTTAATGCGGCTGGCATCTACAGCAATTTATACAATCAGGGGGTTTCGGATGGAGAACGACGAGCACGAGGGGCAGACGAAAGAATCGCAAGGAAAGTTAGCTATGGTGGTCTCCATAGCAGAAGGAAAACGGGGAAATACGCAAACAAACGGGTCTTCACCTCCTCTTCCTTTTGATATTAGGCATGCGTGGGACATCGTTCTCCCAGGAATTGAACAAATCCTGAAGGAGACCCCACAGTTAACTTTTCGACCCGAAGATGTATATACAGAATGCCGCGAAGGAAGAGCGCAGCTTTATATGTCGGAAAAGGGATGGGCAATTCTAACAAGAGAAGTTGACCATTTTACAGACGAGCACACCTTATTGATTTGGTTAGCTAAGTCGGTAAACCCTGGAGACCACTCTTGGGTGTACCACAAAGAATGGCTCTTTGAGTTAGCAAGAGAGCAACAGTGCGAATACATCGAGGCACGTTCTGCCATTAAGGAGCTAGAGCCTTATGCGGAAGCAACAGGCTGGATAGTAGACACACGAGTTTTTAGATTAGAGGTCGAATACGATGGGCGCGAAAGCTAAAAAAATAGGACCTTCACAGACAGACAAGACAAACGCTAGTATCGCGGTCGCTCGACAAGAGTTCTTCAATAAGAACTACTCGCCTTTGCTTAGGACAATGAAAAAAGTCCAAAACGAAAACCTTGAAGGCACTTACCGTGGTCGAGCTAACGCAGATACTCAGCAAATTCTTGCTCAGAACAATTCATTTCAAAACAATGAGTCTGTTAGTTCAGCAGCTGAAACAGGTAATGCTCTTTTAGGGCAATACGGTATTGCTGACAAAAACGTCAAGGCCGTTAAGAATCGATCTGCTACGAATGTTATCGGTACTGCCCAAGGACAGTCTGCAGATGCCAACAGCATGATCGGCCAGATCAGTCAGCTTGAGACATCTCAAGCTCTTAACGAAGCTCGTGCAAAAGGTCAGGAGCGACAGGCAAGGATCAACGCGGGGATGCAGATAGCCGGTGCAGCGTTTAGCCGAGGCGCAGAATCAGGCATGTTCGGAGACCGAGCAAAGCAGCTGTTTTCAGCTCCATCTTTAGATCAACCTGCTGGGAGCAGGCAAGGTACAAATTATTCCCCCTACAGCTTGGCTAATCTAGGGCAACCTCTCCAAACCTATTCAGGCCCAACATGGAAACCAGGAGGTTAATGTATGCCAGCGTATGACCCTACCGCACAAGCCTACATGGATCTTGGTAGCAACAGAGCGACTAACGAAAGCCTATTAGCCAATGTTGGTACAAATGGCCTTACTCCTGTTAATGATCCAGAAAAAGCACTGTCTGATATTTCCCTAGCGCAGTATCAAGAATATATCCAAAACTTCCAACAGTTTGAATTAGATATGTTAGATCGGGCGCAGAACGATACCAGCCTTATTGATCAGGCGTATGAAGATGCCCCTAAGACAGCCGAAATCAGCCAAGGCATTCAGCAAAGAAACCTATCTCGTTATGGGCAGCAGCTGACGCCAGTACAGCAGCAGGAAATGCAGAGAGCCAACCAAAGAGGATCTGCTTTAGGGTTGATTAACTCCGTAGCCAATGCACGGATTGCTCAACGTGAATCGAACCAAGCCCTCATGAGCGACCTTATAAATATCGGTCAAGGGCTTAACCGTTCTTCCCTCTCACAGCTTGGTACTTCGGCACAAAACCAGAACCAACGTGAACAAGCCTATAGAAACGCTCAAGCCCAAGAACGAACTCAGACTATGGGTGCGTTAGGTGGTTTGGCAGCACTGGGCATCATGCTGATTTAAGTAGCGCAAAGGATTGAGGATTTAACATGGCACAGAACGGAATGGATGCTTTCATGGGGAGTCTTGCGACTTTTCAGGGGTTACAAGATAACAGCAGGAAGTGGGAACTTCAGGCAGCAGCGAACCGTCGAGCAGATGCGAATGAACCTCGGTTAGATCAGGCGACGAGAATAGCAAACGAACAGAATCAACGGGCAGCCGCCGAGGAAAAAAGGAAAGCTGAAGCGGCTCCAGGCATACTAAAAAATCAAGAAGCTGTAACCGCTCAAACAGAACTTGCAACTGAAAAAGATGCTTACGAATTTGGTCTGAAACAAGACGGTGAAAAATCCAAAATAGTCTACGGTCAGGCGGTAGATTTTGGGTATTTTAATCCAGTAGATATGGCCATGACACCCAAGTTCCAAGAAGATCTAATGAGTGAGAATCCACAAATTCAGCAAAGGGCATTGGGCTGGCTCGCCCAGTCTGGGAATTCTTTACTCACACCGAACTCTGATGCCATCGTTACAGGAGTAAACATTGCAGATGGACAGATACGCCTCACTACAACTAATAAAAAAGATGGCTCTAAAAGCTCCTTGACCGAAGATACATCAAATGACCCAAATGCAAAGGTACTATCCCTCACTATAAACCAAGCGAACGACCTGCTAAATACTCACATGGTCGGCACTGTCAACAGACAAGCCAACCCACAATACGATGCAACAAGAAGATCTTTAGCTCAACAGACGTTAGAGGTCATAGCAGACACTCAGGTACAACTTAGCCAAGCTGATCCACAAGCTGGGCGTAGTTTTGCTGGTATGCTTGTAGATACTACCCCCGAAGAAAAAACAGAGATAGCCAACCAAGCTCTGGAAGCTCAAGGCCTACCACCGTTGCAAGGCCCAGAACAACCACAACCACAATTAGGCGAAGCGATTGCCCCCGAGCCTTTTGTTTCTGATAGAGATACTCAGGCAGCACGAGAATATGAAATGGGCCTGGATGAAGAACGCATTCAAACAGAGACATCTATAATCAGTGATTACCTAACAACTGGTAAAAGGTCTATACCAGCCCAACCAGTGGGTGTTGCTGATTTGGCGCAATCTGTTACTGCGGCTGGTAAAGACCCTTACTTAAACAACACAAACTTATCGAAGTCTTTTAGAACTTTGCACCGGAACGCCAACAAGAACTCAAAGACCACACCTGAAGTTTTCGAAGAGGCCACGGGGTTTGTGGGTTGGTATGCAAAAAACGAAGTAGAACTCTCGAAACGCATTCAAAGTAACCCAGCTGTTATGGACGAGATAGAGAAGATTGGTGCGACTGAATTCGCAAGGAAGTATCAATCGTTAGACCTCAGCACACCTGAAGACTCGACAGTTTTGGAGATGAATTCTGCTGTTAATCAAGCTACGGGCGGTACTGCTGATGGAGCAAGAGACGCAGCAGCCAATGGGAACTTCCCGAAATCAACGGAAGCGCAGTTGTCTGACATCAGATCGATGGTGGGATTGGCTGGAGTAAGCACCTCCAATGGCGAATCGATTCAGAGTCAAATCGCAAGCAAGCTGAATAACCCACAAAGAATAGCACTTATAGCCGCTGCAGTTGGTTATGCAAATACGAACGAAGAAGGACAAAAGATTTTAGATGCGAATATAAATCTGTTTACAACAGGAGACGCTGGTACGTCACAGTATGATGTTGAAGATCTAAAAATAAGACAGCGGGCTAACGAAGCTAGCGGCGCTAGATCACAAGTAAGCATGCTCAATTACCTTGAAACAGTCAAAAATAATCGCGTAGCACGAGATCAAGCCGCTAGCGAAGATGTGATGGCAGCTAACGAGTTTCTTGACAAGTTCCAAGACTCTTTGGTCGACCCAGCGTCAGGGATGACCCGAACCACAGATAACACCTTAATGGCGCTTAAGTCTTTAGGTAGGGCTACAAATGTCCCCGGTAAGATTGGGGATGTAGCCACTGAGTACTTCGTTCCCTCGGTTATTGACTACCTAAAAGTAAAAAGCAGCGAGGGCGGGTTTAGCCAAACCACCTTTGATTGGTTAGCCTTTTGGAGAGACGACCCCAAACTACAAGGGGGTGTAGGTAAGTCTTCACAAGATGTTCGTGTACTTCTAACTAAAGATGGAGGACTTAAAGCTTTGGTTATCCAAGATAGCTCTGGTGCAAATAGAGAGCTAGAAGGCAAAGAAGTACTACAACTGTTAGATGATGAGACGGTGCGTTTGCTGATTGCACAAGCGAAACAAAACAAAAAGAACGCAACTAAATGAGCGACCTCCTCGCTAGGTTTATAGATGATGGAGAAGAAGATCCGATAGACCCTGGGTTCATTGACGACTCTCCAGCTCCAGATGTCTATGCGGTTCCCAATTCTACTGGAGCCATGTTCTCTGCTGGCGCTAACTCCGCCTTGCAAGGTATGCAAGGGGACTTTGAGTACTTTAAGGCCATTGGCAACATCTTGGTCGGAGATGAAGATGCGGCTGCGGAGAATGTAGAAGCTGCCGAATTGAGGCAGGAACTTGCTGCGATGCCAATGCGAGGTATGGAAACCTTTGCAGAGTTTATTGATCAACCAACCTTCGACGGGTTTTATGATCAGTTAGTTTCTAGTGTAGGTATGATAACCCCTTCCCTCTTGTCCTCTGTTGCTACAGGTTTGTCTGGCGCAGTTGCTGGCGTTGTAGGAAAAGCTGTTCTTAGTACAGGTGGTAAAAAAGCTGCAAAGAAGTTACTTCAAGATTCCCTTGAAAAGAAAGCTCGCAACGAAGTACTGACTCGACAGGAAACCGAAGCACTAGAAGCGGCTTACGGTGTTCTACAAAAATCTCCTAACTATAAAGGTGCTGCCAAAGTCGGTGGTATTGCTGGCTTGACCGCCTCCGAATTCCCTTTGATGGCAGGCGGTTCGTTAGCAGAATTTGACGAAGCTGGCGAAGATCTTACTTCTGAACGGGCATTACAGTCGCTACTTATCGGTTCAGCACAAACAGCCGTTAGCGTTGGCGGTGAAGCTTTTGTTATGACCAAGTTGAAAGACCTCGCTCTTTCCAAGGCTACAAAAGAATCTGGGCTGCTTGCTTCTATGGGCAAAGGAGCGGTCAAAGGCTTTGGCTTTTCAGCAGCGACTGAAGGCACGACAGAAGTTATCCAAGAAGGTATGAACGTAGCGCAGCGGTTTGCTGTCGATGAGGATTACACTAAAGAAGAAGCTCAGTTACGTCTTGGGCAATCTTTCTTTGTTGGTTCTTTAGGTTCCGGTGTATTTGGTGGTGCTGGTGGTGGTGCTGCGGGAGTCTTTAGCAAAGCCCGATCTATGCTTTCGCAATCTAGTGAAAACAACCAGAACGCTCAGATGGATGCCGAAGCAACTGGCACAACAGAAGAAACCGTGTTTAGTGGCACCCCTACCCCTGAGTCACCGAATGATATTAATGCTCAATTCGCGGCATCTAACAATCCGAATTCATCTAAACGGATAATGTGGACCCCCAACCCTAACGATGTGAGTCAGACGGGCGACATTGAAACCTATCAAGATGAGAACGGCGAAGACATATACGCCCTAGTGGTTGACGGTCAAGGCAGAGCATTTAGCAAAGACAGGGCTGCTCTCGAAGAACTGCTTAACGCCGAAGACCACGAAACAACCCTCGCCTCTTTGTTGGGGTACAGCGGCGTTAAGCCTGAAGACGGTGATCGAGTAGTCAGGATTACGGATGCTGAAGGTAACGTAATTAGTGAAGAAGCAACGAACGCTGCCGGTGAAGCCGCTGCGTTACAAGCTGCAGAGCGTATACGCACTTCACCCAATGACGTTATTGATGTCATATCAAATAAGACAGCTCTCGAAGACCGTGCTCAACGCTTAAAGAAAACTCTCAACATCAAGAAAATGCAATCGGATCTTGATGAAGATGTTGACCCAACCGAATCTGAGACACCTACTGAACTACAGGAACTAGATGGGTTTGTAGAACAGGATACCAATATTGATGTAGACCTAACTGAAGGCGGTTATGCCCCTCAAAGCTTGCTGTACCTGTCTAAAGAAACTCCCAAAGTAACGGCAGAGAGAGAAGACTTTTTACAAAGAATAGAAGACATGTCGAACAGCCCAGATAATGGGACCACGTTCGAGGCTTATGATGGGTATGAACAAGACCTCACTCATGGCGCAGCCAAGAAGTTAGCTCAGACTATGTCCGAAGTTCCTGGTGATTATTTTGTTGAAGAGGAAGTAGTTAACGGTGAACGTAGGATTTTTCTCCGTCGAGGCGGCAGCTTTAATGACCTTGAAAATGGCCAGTTAGAATGGGAAATGGTCCAGAGTACTTTTGGAGATAGAAAGGACAGTACTGCAAATCAAAACTACTTCACTCTCGATGCAGAGGGCGAGACTGATTCGCAAAAGAAGAGAAACACAAAAATAGATATACCAGTGTTTCAGGCAATCAACGAAGAAACAGGTGAAGTTTACGCTGTTAAAGTGAATGACTTAGTTACCGCTGGCCGGACGTTCAATGTCCAGACTGATACTGCACTCGTCGGTGAAGGCATGAACACTACGCAGGGCCTGAAAGCAGGATTGTTGTCAGGTATGAAAGCCTTGGAAGCTAGAGGCTTCAGGTTAAACTATTTTGGCCGTCCACTCGATAACGAGTACATCCAACAGCTTCGGACCGCGCAACCAAATCAAGACGGGGGGACAGCTCAAGAAGTCAGATTCTTCAACGAGCTGATCCTTTTGACCCAGAATGGCGCACGGTTTACGCTCGCTGATATTGTAGGCGAGCCAGACTCTATCCCGCTCGAATCACAGAACGCCAGTGATCCTGTGGGTCGCGCTCAGAAAGCTGCTACAAAAATCAAAGATGCGCTGCGGAAAAACCCCAATAGGTCTGAAACAGAAATAGCATTGATGATGCCTGCAATTGAAGCGGGTCTTATCGAGGAAGCCTTAGCTGAAGAGAAAGCGCGTGGCCCTGTTACTGGCGTAGAGACTTTAGAGAAAGCACCTGGATCTTTTGTAAATAAGCGTGGTGAGTCAACACTACCTGATGCCAGAGACCCCGAGGCTCTTGATAGAGCAAGAAAGCTAAGGTCAGATCCAGCAGCAGTAACCGAAGAAGCTAAGGCAAGAGTAAAGGCCCGATTAGTAGAAAGGTATGAAGCAGCGGTTTTGCAGATGATGGGTCTGGGCAGAAAGGACTCCGCTACTCTGCAAAACCGTTCAAAGGCATTGACCGAGCTAGATAGGCGCAATGTCAAAAAAATCACTGATAGTATTAATCAGACTTTGCGAGAGGATAGCAAGTTTTCTAGGCTCCCTGAAAAAGAACAGAAAGCCCAAAAAGAAGCACTTGTCAGCGAGGCTATTGAGCAGTACTTACAAGATCGTCCTTCCGAACTAGATTACCGAGGAACTGGCCCCTTACCTCTTGGCTCTAGCTCTATAGGCGTGGCTGACACAGATCAGGAAGCCTGGGTGCAAATCACTGGCGCTGCGCGTACCAACTCTTTGGTTGACGTAGAGCGGAAGAAAATACTTGAAGAAATAAATATACTCTTGGGGGATGACCTCAAAGACCCTCTGACAAAGTTTGCTCCTGAAAATACCAACGAAGCTGATCTTCAAACGTCCGATAAGCTAGATCTAACTACTACTACCGACATGGGTGTCGATCTTTTAGCAGCGGACACTGTATCAGAGCCTGCTGTTTCTGAGACAGTTTCTGACCCCCGAGAAGTTAACTTACCATCTGATCCTGCATCCCAAAAAAGAGCAGATAAACTGACGGGCAGGAGCAAGCCTAATAGTCCTGAATATGCTTTTGTAGATCGATATGATGAAATAGCAATGGCGGCATTTGAAGCCGCAAAAGATGCTGGCGTCTTTGATGATGCTAAAGAAACGCTTGGTACTAATCCAACTAGCACGACGGAAAGAATACCTAGCCGAATATTAACTGAAAGCGCGCCACAAGCTGGTGGTTTGAGCCAGGCCCAACAAAATCGTCTGGGTTACGACAACACTGGAAAAATACTGTCAAAGGAACAGATGGATACGAAGGAGGAGCTAAGATTCGACTCCCCTTTAAATTCGGCTTCTCAATATATGACTTCGGTATACGGGGATTTTGGTGATGCAGCTAATGCCATAATCGCACTCGCATTAAAGGTCTTCAAGGGACTGCGAAATCAGCGAATAACTATTTTTACTTTATCAGAGTTACAAAAAAACTTTGACAACACGCTTGAGGCAGACAGCCCCTTATTGATGATAGCCAGGTCGCAGCTACAAGAAATGCTGACGGAGTTTGAGAACAACCCAACGACTCAGGGTCTTAATGCTTCGAACGGCTCTGAAACCTTCATCGTTATCAGAGAGCAAACTACAGAGGATGGCGACGTTAGTGATGTTTTAACTGCTGCGATTTTAGGGCATGAACTTGGGCATTCAATATTCAGTAAGGCTTTGACTGAACTCGAAGCCAACCCAATCCTACACAAACGACTGATTGATGCGTTTACGGCAGCGATCAATGGCCCTCTTAAAGACGTTGAGCAATACAAAGGTATTGATGGGTTCGAAGAGTGGTACTCCGATCAGGTTGCGGCTTTCTTACTCAACAAAAAGAAAACTGCAAAGAATGGAGCGGATTCTTATTTCAAGCGGTTAGCACAAAAAATACGAGCGTTTATCAGCAGAGTCAACACCATGCTGGGTGGCCGCTTGACTGCAGATAAAGAATTCACAGCCTATGTAAACGCGATGCTTAAGGCAGAAAAAAAAGCACTTCAATTTGAGCGAGGGTCAGTCAAAAAGGGAGACCATATTGATGGCTATGTCTTAAAGCGGATGGTAACTGCTGTAAGAGAAACAGTCCCTCAACGAATAGCTCGTCAATATAATAAGTACGCTGAGAAGATCCTAGCTTCAGGCGCTATGGGCCTGTTCAATAAGTATGCTCTCGCCAACGATAACTGGCTTAGATCTCTGGGGCCAGAGGGTACAATGATTGCTCAGTTCTTCTCAGCTCAGTCAAACTCTAATGAAAAAAATGGCTTTCATCACGATAAGCAACGGATTGAGAACATATACATCCAAAAGCTGGCTAAAGTGCTCGGCGTTGATCCTTCAAAGGCTGATGAGTGGGTAAACAACCCAGAGTTAGATGAGATCTTCCGCAACGTCGAAGACGATACTATCGATACAGCTGATCTCAAACCCAAAGAAAGAGCGGTACGTGAGCTGTACACAACCTTCTACCAAGAATACTTACTCGACGGTGAGGGACGGCCATTAAGCCGAACAATGTTCAGAAAGAACTATGCTCCGAGACAGATTAACTTTGCTGCGTTAGATCAAAGTACAGAAGCACAAGAAAAGTTAGCGCGAGCTATGGTTGATCACCCAAGGCCAGGAGAGCCAGAGATTACGTTGTCTACCGCAAGAAGGCTCGTAAGAACGATAATGCTTAACAGCACAGAGAACCCCGATGTCGTTTCAGACGAAACGGAAGACACTACTGACAATATTACCCCTGGGTTTAATAACGCCGCTTCTCGTACACTAGGTGCTATCCCGACTAAGGTATTACGGGATATCGGAGTTCTCACCCCCGCAGCCGAAGCTGCTGTCCAGTACTTCCACCATGCGATCCGTAAGAAAGAATACGAACGACGCGGTGGATCAAAATACCTACGTGGCCTTATATCCTCCTTACCTGAAGAACATCAAGCCTATGCTGAACAGGCAGTTATGGCTCAAATGGGTAGGCTCGGTATAGGCATGAAGCCTTGGATGAGAACAGTAAACAGTGCAGCGGCTGTGGCGACCGCAACTACTACCCTCCTCTTTACAACCTTCTCAAGTGTTACCGATTTAGCTGGTGTCGCTATCCGTTCAAAAGAGATGGGTGGCTTGTCTTACTTCTTTAGTGAGTTAAACAAAACGCTTTCGACGAAGGAAAACAGAGAGCTTGCTCAAGCTATTGGGATCTCCTCTTCTGAAGCACGGGACAACTTATTCATGTCCTTTGGTGAACTAGATTTTGCTAATGCGAAAGCACGGAAAGTATTGGACTACTGGTTCAAATACACAGGGCTTCAGTGGTACACCCGTTTTAGCCGAGAGTTCGCCGCAGGTATGGGTCGGGAATTTTTGCTTAATACTGCGAAAGCAGAAGTCACCGACAAAACGACTAGGTATTTAACCGAGCTTGGTTTAACCAGAGAAGAAGTCATTCGTTGGGATGAGGGCAATGGGTCGTTTGACACGCCTGAAGGTCGCAAGGTTGCAGCAGCAATTGCTAGATTTGTTGATGAGTCTATTGTTCGACCCAATCCTTCAGAGCGTCCAATATGGGCAAGCAACCCATACCTAGCTGTAGTTTGGCAGCTCAAGTCGTACTTTTACTCCTTTGGTAAGGTGATGATTGGCGGGATTGGGAGAGAAGTTAAGAATCGCTATCGAGAAGATGGTAATTTTGCGGGCGGTGGTCAATTAGCGCTGCTTGCTGGAGCTACCCTCCTCCCATTAGCTGCAGCCGGTATGGAACTAAAAGAACTAGCGAAGTACATGTTACAGGCCGTTATCCCAGGAATCGACGCGAACGACAGAACCTTTCGAACAGATCACATGAGAACTCCTGAATACCTTGCAACACTTGTCGATAAGACAGGTCTGTATGGACCTTTTACGATCCCAATATCTGCACTTACCTCGTGGGGCTGGGGTGACAATCCCCTAGTATCTCAGATACCTCTCGTAGATCTGTTTGATTCAACCCTCGTGGAAGGGCAATGGGATAGACCTATCCCCGTCCTTAATAACTTAATTGCAGGAAAATCTAACTGATTATGAATATAAGCGATAACGGCATAGACCTCATCAAAGCCTTCGAAGGCTGCGAGCTGGAGGCATATCAATGCTCTGCCGATGTCTGGACCATTGGATATGGGCATACCAGAGGGGTCAGTGAGGGAGATGTTTACTCTCAAGAAGATGCAGACATTACTTTGCGGAAAGACCTGGAGGAGTTTGAAAGCTACGTTAGCGATCTAGTCACTATTCCGCTAACTCAGTACCAGTTTGATGCCCTTGTTAGTTGGACGTTTAACCTCGGTCCAACTAACTTAGGGGAATCAACTATGCTAACCCGCATAAATGACTCCAAATTTTTAGATGTCCCCTACGAGATTCAACGGTGGAACAAAGCAGGCGGTAAGGTTGTAGCAGGATTGGCGCGTAGAAGAGCTGCAGAAGCCAAGCTTTTTCAAGGGCAATCGTGGTCTTAACTTGATTGCGGTCTTTAGTAATACTCAATATAATGGATCACTATGGCTTACTCTGACACCTTAAACCTAGTAGTTGGCGATACCCTCCCAATCCTGACTTTGACGCTCAAAGACAGTAATCAGGCCGCTGCTGGGAAGACGCTCGACCCCAATAATTCAGACACTTGGGCCGCTATTAATTTAGCTGGCGCAACTGTACGTATGCGTATCCGCGAGCTGGGTGGCACTACGGTTAAAACCACTTTGACCTGCACCATTGTAGGCGACGGTACTGCTGGTGAGGTCATTACAAATTTCCCTACTGGTACGCTCGATGCGTCTGGCACCTTCGAGGCAGAGATAGAGGTCACATTTTCAAGTGGAGGCATCCAAACGGTCTATGACTTTATAAAGCTCAAAGTCCGAGAAGATTTTGACTAATGCCTAGTCGGATAGTCATAACCTCAAAACGCGACCCAAAGGTCACGCTTGAGTATAGCTCCCCAAAGTCCAGCGTAAGCTTCGCTGACCTAAAAGCGTCTTCGTTTTTAGATGCAGACAGTCCTCATAAATGGCTCTACGACGCATTCGATTTTAGTGACGCGCCTGCCGTTGGCTACAACAAGATCCTCGGCAGGTATGAAGAGTCGGTAGGTGTCTTTGTTGAGGCTACTCCTGAGTCTTTCTCTTTCACCGACAATCATGCCTCTTCTCTTAGCAAAGCTACCGCCGACACCTTCGGGTTTAGCGAGTCTGTGCTAACTCAAATTACCTTTTTTAGAACCTTCACAGATGCCTTTGGACTAGACGACATAACGGCGGTAGACGCCATCATAAAAGATGTTGCCAGTGCCAAAACAAACCTGTTCGGGTTTTCTGATGATCAAGCGATAGGTGTAGGTAAAGGCTTAACGAATACGTTTTCTGTTTCAGAGGCAATCGATTCTTTTGGTATTGGGAAAGGTCTCAGCGACTCTCAGCTCATTACTGAGTCTCTGGATCGGACGGTACAGTATTCCAGAGATTTCACGGACGCATTTGTTCTTGACGATGCCGCAACGGTAGACGCTCTGCAGAAAGCAACAAGCGCCCTCAAGCAGAACATCTTTGGTATGGGTGACGTATTCGGTCGGACAGTAGTATTTAACAGAGAGTTTACTGACAGCGTTACTCCTACTGAAAATTATGCTTCGTCTTTCTCGAAAGCTGCCGCCGATGACTCTTTTAATCTATCAGAGTCTTTAAGCAGAGTTGTTATTTACAGCCGAGCGTTTGCTGACGCTCAAAGTTTCTCTGACGCGGTGGAGACCACAGACGTAGGTAAAGGAATCTCAGACACGCAAGTGATGACTGAGGCGCATGCAGCAGCTACGTCTTTGGCTAAGTCAGACTCGTTCAGCATGGCAGAAGCGGCTAGCTCCCTTATTGCTAAGTCTCTGATCGAAGCCGTTCCTCTCTCAGAGACTTTAAATCGGGTTGTTTCTTATAGCCGAGCTTTTACTGATGCCTTTGCACTGGATGACGCAGCAACGGTAGATGCGTTAGCTAAAGATTACGCAAACACAAAAACAAACGTGTTTGGTTTTTCTGACTCTCAAGCGTTTGGGTTTAGCAAGACCTTACCTACAGATACTTTCTCCTTTGCTGATGATGAGAATCTTCTTTTCAGCAAAGGACTCACCGATTCAGTGTCAATGTCTGAAAACTTTAGCTTTGCACTGTTTAGCAACGCTGCTATGAACGCAGCACAACTTAACTTAAGCCCCTTCAATGAATAATAGGAAGCAAAACTATGAAATTTGACAGCAATTTAGAAATGAAAGGTCGATTAACGATCTCTCTTAACGACGAAGTTGTTCAAGAGATAGACAACTTAGTTGTAACCGCAGGCAAGAACTTCGTCGCTAGCCGAATGGCGAGTAATTCTACAGCCGTTATGAGCCATATGGGGATTGGCACAGATAACACCGCTGCAGCTGCGAATCAAACTGCATTAATCGCAGAACACTCTGATGGTCGAGTCGCGTTGACGGGGACTCCTTCTGCATCAAATGCTGATGTTACTTATATCGGGACATTTGGCCCCGGCGTATCAAGCGGAGCAATAACTGAAGCAGGTATTTTTAACGATGCTACAAACCAAACAATGCTTTGCCGCACGGTCTTTGCTGTGGTCAACAAGGGCCCAAGTGATTCGATGGTTGTCACGTGGACTGTAACTGCAAGTTAATCAATGACTTAGGGGAATATCCTTATGGATATATTAACTATATTTAATTGTGTAACTGCGGTTGTCACTATCGCGTCTGCAATTTGTGCTGCCACTCCAACGCCTAAAGATGACGCCTTCTTGGCGAAGTACATCTATCCGGTGTTGGAGGCTGTAGCCATAAATGTGGGTAAAGCCAAGCAATAGGAATTTACGATGACTGTAAAGTTTACTAACAACGCCAGCACGACAATAGGCACAGGTATAAACGCATCAGCGACCTCGTTGACGGTTGCGTCCGCTTCCTCGTTCCCTTCATTGTCAGGCGCTGATGACTATTGCTACTTAACCCTTCAAGGGGCGACAAATACGACCCGAGAAGTGGTTAAGGCGACGGCGTTGTCTGGTAATACTTTCACCATTGTAAGAGCGCAAGACAATACCTCTGCTGCCAGTTGGTTGGCGGGGGATATTGTCGAACTAAGAATGACGGCTGCACTTTTGACTGATGTCATTGATGCGGCAACAGTGGAAGGGGTGAAGACTAATTACCAGTACACCCCTACTGCTGGTCAGACAGTTTTCTCTGGAGCCGATAACGCTTCAGCAACAATGATCATTAACCAAGCGGCACTTGTTTCGGTCTACATGAACGGTGTTCGATTGGTGCAAGGCACGGACTACAGCGTTTCTTCAGCCAACAACACGGTGACACTAGGCATTGGCGCAACCACCGCTGACATCATCGACATCGAGGTATACGGAAACTTTGTTGGTCAGTCCGGTGCGGCAGTT
>Ga0208134_1000603_pt1 | contig 23497 bp, 28 predicted proteins | sample VirMetDEL_Mar_31_FD_184515 | JGI IMG/M metagenome (GOLD analysis project Ga0208134, IMG submission 184515) | Aqueous microbial communities from the Delaware River and Bay under freshwater to marine salinity gradient to study organic matter... | ecosystem: Environmental > Aquatic > Marine >... | reverse complement strand
CACTTGTGCAATATTCAAGGATCTTGGCCATCTGTTCATCTGTGTAAGAGTCATGCGCCAGGATTATTTTATTTATGAAATACTTTTTAAGATCTTCCGATATAGTTTGAATTCCATATCTTGCGCAACAAGCAAGCAATGAATGTTTTGGAACTTTACCAAAATTTAACTTCTTATCTTCAACTAAAGTATCCCACCAAAATTCAGGTAGGGGTAGCCCATACGCTAAGAACGTATGAGCTTCGGCAATTACATTGTGTGCTATCCATAATGTTTTATTATTCGGATAGGGGAGCTTTATTTTTGGACCATGGAGCTTATGGTATTTTCCAGATTTTAATTCTTTAATGACAGTGCATACAGGTTCATTAAGTTGGCCCTCATCTTGTTGACCTCTGAACTCTGTATCTACTACACAAATATAATCAAAGTTTTCTTTTAATGTATCAAGAATCATTATCTACAATCCTTAATCCAAATGGTGATCTTAAACTTCCACCATCACAACCTTTAACAGTATTTTTAATTTGCCAATCATCAATACGCTCAATAGTAAAATTATATTTAGATTCTAAATACTCGAACATCTCTGTCATACCACTATCGTTGAAAGGATTATTGGTAGGAAAGAATTCATTATCATTGGCGCTTCTATGTTCCCCAATAATTTTAATATATTGTTTTCTAGGCATTATGATTTAATCACTCCTTTCATTACTTTTTTCTGAAATTGAGTTTCAAGAACTGTTCCTGAATCCCTATAAACAGGATGATCAGGGCTATCTATAAATCTATTTTTAAATGCTTTATTGATTGCAGTTTCATAATCAATAGGGGGCTCTTCAAAAACCTTTTCTTTAGGAACTGAATCTTGATCATCTAGATCAACATGTAAGTATCTATTGTTTGGTTTATCGGATCTGATCTGTGTCCATCTATCAAATGCAGCTCTTGCTATTTCATAAGCTGAAATATGCCAGCCAAGACCAACATTGATATCTTCAACAACAGTTACAGGCCATATAAACGGCCTTTTAGATCTAGTCATTCCATACAGTAAATGACAATCCTGAACCCTTGCTAATTTCTCAGCACAAATTGCTTTAAAATCTTCATCTCCTACAATTAGATATGGATTTAATCTGCCCTCAGGATCCTTAACTTTACATGTCATCGCAGGCGTAAAATCCTCTAACTTTGACATGCCATTTATTTTGTAAAGTTTGAACCATTCCTCAGGCCCAGGCTTTCCTAAATCAACAGTGTCATATCTAACTGTTGCTGCTATTCCTTTATTGTACTTTTGCTTTGATATGATTTTATCAAGTTTGAACATAATAATAATTCCTTTCCGTTAATTGATTAATTCAAATTATTTTCCTTATGCTTATTCTTGAGATCATCGACCTCACGAATTTTGTTTATTGTGGTAATAAGATTATGAATGATCCATTCCTGATCATTAATTTTCATCTTTTGATGCTCTACAATCTTCATTAATTTTTTTGTTTCTGGTAGCCAATCCTTTTTTGTCATTTAGTGATCCGTGCTTTCTAAATTAAATTTTTTAGATAAATGTTTTTGAACCTGGGCTGAGTTTGCTTCATCAACTTCTTTTTCTTTTTCAAGTTTTCCTACTTCAAAAAGCAAGTCATATTTTTCTGCATTCAAGTCATCAATTTGTCTATCTCTAATCTTGATTACATTCTCAAGTCTTGCGATCTTGGCTCTATCTTCTTTTATAATTTTTGTAAGATCGTTTGTATGGGTTGCGTTCTTATCTAAAACTGTATGATGTTTGATATTAGCTTTCATAGCCAGCTTTGACAGATCTCTTAAATGTTGAGTCATAACCTGTCTATCTTGCTCAGTGATCTTAGTCATCAAGACCTCTTTTTCTTCTGTAAAGAACATCAGTACCAAAAATTGTATTTCGATATTTTGGATCATCTTCAATTCTTGTTTCCTTGGTAACAGGTTCCTGTTTTATGCTTCCGGCATCAGGGGCCACGGGACTTTTGAGCAAATTAAAATCTATCTTTGGAATATTTAAAGGCAGCTCAAGTTGTTTTGATTTTTTAACAAATGGTTTATCTTTAGATTTTACTGCTACAGCTTTTTTTGATTTGTTCCGCTGCAATATATTCATTGGATCTCTACCCAATTTTTTTAATGCCTTATCTTCTTCTGCTATAGCTGCATCAAATGCAGGCCCTAGATCCTTGCCTTCATAAAATTTAATTCTTCTCAATAAATTTGGATCGTCTTCAATTTTATATCCAGGCTGATTTTCTATTGCTTCACTTGCTTTAACTTCTTTTTTAAATGCACCAGGGTTTTTATTTAAAGCGGTTGTATTCTTTACCCATGTTGTCATTGGATCATCTTGTTTAATTGGAGCTTTAAAATCTTCTATTTTTTGTTGAGCTTTAATTTCTCTCATTAATTTAATTTTCTCTGGATCGCCTTTAGTAAATTCAGCTGCTTCTTTTGGGTCCATGCTTTGAAAGATAACGTCATTTTTGTATCTCATTAATCTTTAGCTCCTACGTTGAAACTCATTTTTAAAAGATTTCGCACCACGTCTTTGTCGGCATCACTTAATGATGCTACAGTTTTTCCAAGCTCAAAATGATCTGCTAAGTTTAACTTTTTAATTTGAGGTTTTTCTTTTGTTTTAGAATATTTACTTAGCTCAACCACGTTGCCATCTTTTAATGAAATTCTTTTGACCTCATCATCTGAAAGACGTTTTATAAATTCTTCATCTGTTTCGCCTGGTTTACCAAGCTCTTCTTTTAATTCTTGTATTCGGCCTGCAATGTCAGATAAGAAATCAAATCTTTCTTTTCTAACATCTGCTATTTGTTTATCTAATGTTGCTGCTGAGTAGATAGATTTATCTACATTGTTATTTTTACTTATGTTCATGCTGTTTCCTTTGCTATTTTTTGATCTGTTGAATAAAGATCGTATAAGACTCGACCATTAATCTTGGTCCAAACCTCCATGCCACTATGACCATATAATGATCTTCTTTTTCGGAGTGTGCTTGGTTTAAGTTTCCAATGTTCTGCAGCTTCTTGTTCGTTAGCCCAACGATCTGTGTAAATGTTTTTGTTCATGAGAATTCTATCTCATAAAAAGAACTAAAAAGAAATTAAAGGTAATACCACGATCTTAACGTGGGTTAATTTACCATGCTTCAGGGACTTAACGTGGTAATTTAATATGGACCTCTGTAATGGGCTTCGTTATCACGCATCCATTTCTTAAATTTATCTGGCTGCTGTTTAACTAATCGTCTGTGCTTTTCTACAATTCGATCAATGATCTCTTGTCTATCTTCTTTATTCTTTTTGTCTGGCTGTTTATTTTTCTTCTGCAGTTCTCTAACACTTAGATTGATGCTGGAGTAGGGTACACCTATGAACATGCAATAATTTTCTAAATTCTTATCTATTAATGCGTTTAAAGATAAATTCTTATTTTCTTTTTCTTTCCAATCACACTCAATATGACAACACAAAATAAATCTATTTTCATCTTTGTTCGAGATACTTGCACCTTTGAGCAATACTTGCATTGCTTCAAATGGAGTGTCATATAATTCTCTTGCCATTTTAGGAATGTTCTCCCATTTGTCCTGTCTGTCTGCTCTTAGATCAATTGGCTTTTTAGGATCAATGATAATGTAGTCATCTTTTTTAGCACCAAGATTTGTTTTTAATGGGTAAAAATCTACATAAGGGATCTGTCCCTTTTTTAATTTATCTGAAACAGATTTTGTATCTTTCCAAATATAATTCCTAGAAGTTTTCTTTTTCTTAGCAGCACCCATAACCAGATATATATCTGATTATGAGATTTATGCCACGGAACCTTTAAGCAACATGGGAGTTGCTACTTACATATGTTCTTATTTGTTTTAGTTTATTTCTACGCATTTTTCTTGAGACGTGGGTATATTTTTGGACCGCTTCTATTGATTTCCAGCCGCCCATTTCTTTAACTGCCAGCAAATCTCCCGTTGCTTCATAAACAGTTGTCGCCCAACTGTGTCTTAAAAAATGAATAACTTTATATGGAAGCTTTGCCTTTTCTATGATTGTTTGATGCGTTTTTCTTGGATCTCTTACATGCTTACATTTGAACTTTTTATCAAGGGCAGGGAACACAAATTTATATCTCTTATCTTTGTGGTTTATTGTCTTTTGGTATCTCTTCATTATTCTTAAGATAGCAGCAAACCTATAATCATAATCAAGTTTAATAGGTTCATTGTTTTTTGTATCCATAAATTTTATGAACTTATTTTCAAAATCAATCTGATCCCATTCTAAACAGAACATCATGCTTTTTGATCTACCACCCAATATGCCTGCAGCAAGCAACATGAGACATGGGACTAGATATACAGATACATTTTCTTTGATTAATTGTGCAGCAGCTTTTCTGTATCTTCTCATTTCTGAAACTGTGTAAGGATCTTCTTTATCTAAACGATCAACTTCTTTATTCAGTTCTTTCTTCCTAAAGATACAAACTCTGTTTTCTAATACATCTATCTCGATTGCATATTTTTCAACTAATCTCATATCTTCAATTAACCTATTGGCCTGGGTTTTAGAGTTTTTAGAGACTGCGTTGTGGATGCAAATATAATCATCTTTGGTAATGTCTTTATAAGTTGATTTGATCAATTTAAACGCATCAGCTTCTTGTCTATAAAGCTTTTTATGGCGCTCTAATTTTGAGTTCTGTTTTACGTAAGTATTAAATCTACTTATATAATCTTTCCTTGATGATGCTTTAAAATTGGAACTTGGAACACGCTTTTCAATCCAATCTGTATAAACACTTAAAAAAGTTTTACCTTTTCTTTTTGCTTTAACAATGGAGTAGGGATCTTCTTTTTTAGCAATTTTCAAAGCCATATCTTTTGCTAAATTACGTGCAACAGTAGGCGTCATTCCTATCTTATCTTTAAACCTAGGATCTGAATTATCGTACCAGGTACCAATGGTTATAATCTGTTTCTCTTGAACTACATTGCTAGGATCTTTTGGTCTGTATCTGTAGATAAAAGATTTAGATCCGCCTGGATTTACTCTAGCTCTGAACCCCATAAAATTACTATCTGATACTGTTAGAGTTTTATATTGATTACCTTGAGGTATAGGCTTCAACTTTTTCATAGTTGTTTGATCAATTTTAACTCTGCCCTCTAGATCAGTTTCAATTCCTAATTTTTTTAGGAATATTCTTTTTGCTTCTTTTTGTTTCGTTTGTATTTGTGTCATTTACTTTCCTCTTTCTGTTTTGTTTGGTTATAGAAAATGAAAATAAATAAATCACTCGGAGTAGTTTCCATGATTGAAACGTGGCAAGATAAAACCCCCAACGTGACCCCCAAATCAATTGTTGCAGCTTTTATTAATCGCAGTTTCATTGACACATTAAAAACTTTAAATCCCCCAATGATCCCCCAAGACAAGCAACTAATGTTCACATTTAGTATCATTTTCTCTTTCTATTAAATGTTGAAAACATCAATGATTACGCATATAAGAACACCACTCGGAGTGTAGCGCAGCCTGGTAGCGCATCTGGTTTGGGAGAAGATGCTCACAAACAAGAATCAAATTACTATAATCTTTCTGTTTCAACGTTAATAGAGCATATCAAGGCCCATTCTATCCTACAAGAAAAAAAGGTAATTCCCCCAATGTACCCCCAGATCAATATGCAGGTCTAAATCATATAGCAATACCAACAAATTAATAATGCCATGAAACCCTTATTTTGCGTGGTAAATTGCATATAGAATTAGATTCTAGGTTGTATTTTATATAACCAGAATGTGCCGTAATGCCATGAATTTATATCAATGCGTGGGATTATCATAATCAAGTTTCAAGGGTGCTTAAAACGTCTCCTAGGGGTCCCAAAGCATGCTTTCTGGATTGTTTAAGGTCGTATTAAATCAATAGCACTTACTGCTATTAGGTTCCCTGAACATTAGGCTTAATATCTATGTTCTTGTTATCTATAGATCAAAATAAATCTTTGGTTGTAAAGCACACAAAAAAAAATATTTTTTGCAATTCTGAATCTTTACTCCTATAAACTCCTATATGGCATCATGGCAAAACTCCTCAGGAAAAGAAAATCACAAATCAGTTTTTGAAAACGCAAGCCACGATCGATGTATATTTTGTGGTGGTGATAGAACAGAGATAGCAAGGACCGACTTCACAATAATGTTTTCAGAATTTGAATACAACACAGGCAGCATTTGCAAGAGCTGCTATCACGCAAACGCCAAACAAGTAAAAGCAATATAAAAAAAGTTAATTGTGTTTTTCGTCAATATTATAACATTCTGTAAATTGCTTATTAACTGTGTATCTGTAAAGTTTGTCATTCTTTTCTAATATAAAACGGATATTGTAGTCACCAGAACTGCCAGAATAGCCTAATATTTTTCCATTCTTAATAGCATCTTCACAAATGTTAGGATTAATTTTTTTCGTATCTTTTGTATTTTTTGAAAATGCTGAAGTTGTTATTAACAATACAGATAAAGTTATAAAAAATTTCTTCATATAATTTTTAACAGTCAATGTCATAAGAGTTTAATGGAGATCCTCCACTAGAGTAATCATTTCCTAATCCTTCTGTAATGCTACAATCTTCAACAGACATCAAAAGCAGATAACGTTGATTTTGTATGGCTGTATTAAAATCAATTATATCATAGCTCAAATGGTTATGGGGTTCAGTCGAATGTGCTTTAGTAATGAAACCACCACCATTCATTATCTGAACATTTAATCCAATTATTCCAACTGCAATCACAGTCAATATTCCTTTAGTAAATTTATCCATATTCCTCCTTTTATTTATAGCAATATTATAGGCTCAATAATCAAGGATCAAGGCCCAGGAATTGACATTGAGTAGGGTTTAGTTTTTTGATAGGCTAAATTATGATTGCTATAATTCTAGGCTCATTTTTTTGCCTACTCATATTTATGATGTTGGCTTCAAATCCAGGGAATAAACTCATACAAAATAAAAATACTAAAAGACACTTACTAGACATTTTATCTGCTTACGTTGGAGGCTTCTTGTTTGTAGTTCTAGTTGCTTTATTTGAGTCTCCAGGGCCAGATGGTTCTAGTTTTAATTTATTTTATGATGTTTTAAATGGTCGGTCTTGGAGAATTGGTAGAGATAACTTTGAAGATTTTATCTTTGCTTTCATTATTACTTACATAATAGTTTTTATACGAAGCCAATATAAGAAAACATAATCATAAACTGATGGATAAGAAGAATGAAAGAATAATTGGTTTAGTAGTTGGTTTAATTGGAATATTTTTTTTATTTCATTTTAATTTTAGTCATATGAAGATTTATTCTAATGGCTCTTATGTCGCCTATATTTGTAACGACATAATATATTATTTAAATGATGATAGAATGGGTAGTAGACAAAGACAAACTGCAGATTATTTATTTTATTTTATCCAATTAATTTCTATTTTATTTGTTTGGTTTTATAGAGCTTGTATTGGTCATTGGGCACTCAAGAGTGTTAGAGTTTTTTACAAGAAATTATAATCTATGAAAAAGTTTACTATATTTTTTATTTTCTTTTATTTCATATTTAATATTGAGGGAAATGGGAATGCTAAAACAACTCGCTTGAAAGGAATTAATGAGGTTGATCTTTTAGTAGAGTCATTAAGCAAATATGCTGAAGAATGTTCCATTTCATATGAAAAAATAGAAACAACTGCAAAATATGTTTTAGCAAACTCTAAAATAAAGATATCTGAATTAGCTTGGACACCAATATTGTATATCAAGGTTTCAGTTGTCCATAATGGAGTTAGTTGTTCAGTTTTTTCCAAGATAACAGTTCAAACCCTTTCAGATAAAGATCCATATGATTTTGGAAATAGAGGTGCATTCCTTTATTATCAAAATGATAGAATTGCTACAGGTGGTATAAAATCCAGTATTGCAAATCTTGTAATTGAACAAATTGAAGAAATGATGAAAGAACTTGTTGTGAAACACCACGAAGACAACCAGTAAAGATATTTATGATCAATAAAGCAAATGAAATCTTTTTAGAAAAATGGAAAGACTTTCCAGGTCCAAATATTTTTAAATTTGCTTTTGTTTTAATTGGTGGTTTATCTTGGTACGAATTTTTTTACCCAGATTTTAAATTTACAAATCACATGCTTATGGGTTGGCTTGATAGTGGAAATATAATCCTTGGCGTGATATCTTTTTCAGGAATTTTCGGTGTTCTTGCTTGTGCTGTTTTATGGTTCCCGACTTATATATTTTGTATTTATAAAGCTATCGCTAGGTCCTAGAAACCTTTAGCCATTAAGAATGGGTGATCCAACAGCTAAAGGGGAATTATTATTAATGTTTTGTATATAACAATTCATTAATCATGGTTCAATGACCTTATTCCAAATATAGTTAAATCTAGTGCAACAAGATAAATATTCATGGATCAAGCCTCAAGAATCATGGCCCTGGAACTAGGAAAACCCCCTCAGTCAACCACCCTGGAAAACTTTTAATCTTCATCATCATCTGGATAAAGTTCTTTCATTAGATCATCATGACTTTTTTCAAATAATTCCTTACTAGGGAATAGATCTTTCATTTTCTGGTGTAGATCATCTTCTGAAAGTTCCTTGGTTAATGTTAAATTTCTCTCAACATATAATCCAGCTACTTTACCTCTCAATTCTTCTGCTTTATTTGCCACCCCATACATACCTTTATCCATTGAAGCATCTCTGATTTTTACCAGCATCGCTAAATGTTTATCGCGGTTGACATCCCAAGCTTCTCTTAATGCAGCCAATCGATCTTGTATTTCAATTGCTATATCGGGGTGCTTTTTCCAATCCAATAATTCGGCTGCTCTTGTATGAGCAGAGCTGGGGCTGTAGCCAGCGGCTACTGCGCATTGAGTAGCTGACCATTGACCATAACGGGTAGTATAATTTTCAATAAACTTTTGTTGAATAGGTGTGATCTTGTCTTGATACTTTTTTTCTTCAACTTTCTTTTTTATTTTTTTACGCAGCGCTTTTTCTTTATCATCTAGCTGCTTATCTATTTCATTTGTCATTTAGTTAATAACCTCACTTGTGGAGCCTTGCCAGATTTGTCCAGCAGGTGCAGTTGAATTAAATTTTCTTTTTCTAGCTTTCTTAATGCTTTGTTTTTTGTCTTTGGATCCATACCAAACCCGTGTTTCTCCATCCCAATATTGCTGACAGGGATCCAGGTTCTTTTCTGCTTTGTTAGATAATGGCTGAAACCCATTTGCCATCTTACATATAAATAAATAATCAATCCCGCTTCTCCAGCTGTAGCTCGAAATAGCATCAGGATCCTTGGATCTAAGTTGCCACCAATGAATAATTCTTTTACTTTTGTTTTGTCCAGCTGCATACATACCTATCTATTATATATATATTTAATCATTTACTTATATTCATCATCAGGTCGGGATATGTTTCCTCACTACCCCTGGAAATATTCCCTGGGTTAGACTCAACAAGATCTAATATCCTTTGAAATTTTTTCTGTTCAGCTTCTTTCTGGATCATCCCAGATCTAATAAATTGAAAATCAACATCACAGAAATAATTTGTGCTGCCATCAATATTTAAAATAGTTCTTGATGCATCCAGCAGTATTTTTTTAGCTTTAATAAATTCTTTTCTAAATTTTTTTCTATTGAGTGTGACTACAATCCCGTCATGTATTAATGCATTAACTTCTATTCCAGCATGTGTAAGATCTATTAAAGCTCTTCTTAACATCTCTGATCCATGAGATTGAATAGGGAAGTTATAAAATGTTCTTGGATTATATAATTCGCCAGGTTTAAAATAATATCTCCAGCCAAATTTAGTTTCTGCATAACCATCCATCATGGCTTTATCAAACATCTCTTTAGCCCAAGCAAAATAAGTCGGGAATAGATTTTTAATTTTCATAAAAAGATCTTGTCCATAATCGATCATCAAATTCATTCTTTTAGACATGTTGGTTGCACCTTGACCATATAGAGCTGCAAGTGTGGTGGTCTTATAGAGATTACGCTGTTCTTTATGAGATTCTTTTGTTGCATCTTTAGGGACAGCATTATTCATCTTTGCAATTTGAATGTATGGATCTGATTGCTCTACAGCAGCCATCATGTTTGGATCTCCAGATAGATAAGCAGCAATAGCAACCTCTTGAGATCTGTAGTCAAAGTTAACCATTATTTTATCTTTAGGGGCTGCAACTAAATTTCTCATTGCTTTAGGTGCATTGAATGGATGTTTAGCAGTTGATGGATTAGTTCTGCCTGTCTTTAGTCCGTACATTCTATAGCTGCATCTGGCTTTACCATCTGGGCCTACGATAAATCCTTTTAATTTTCTGCTGCCTATAAATTCTTGAGCTAATTTAAACTTTCTAATATCAGGATGTGTATCCTTATAATTATCTAAAGTTTTTTCATCTGTTTTGTATTTACCGGTAATGGTTAATGGCCATACATCCGCTAATCCAATTCTTTCAATAAATTCATCAAACTTATGCTGCTTTAAAACATCATTTTCATAAATATTTAATTCTGTATTTAGTTCATCAATCATGGTTCGTTTTACATAAGGAAAAGCATCATCAATCTTTTTTAATAATGGCTGGTTTATATGGATCCCGTTAAACTCAACTTTTGCAGTGCAAGCAACAGCAGCTCCACTGAATAGGGCCTGACTAATTATCATATTAGGCCCATCAAATTTTTTAACTTGTTCTATTTCTTTTATTTGTTCCAGGAATAGTGCAGCATTAGCGTCTACATCACTTGTGCAGTAATCAAGGATCTTGGACATCTGCTCATCTGTGTAAGTGTCATGCGCCAGGATTATTTTATTTATGAAATACTTTTTAAGATCTTCCGATATAGTTTGAATTCCATATCTTGCGCAACAAGCAAGCAATGAATGTTTTGCTACTTTACCAAAATTTAACTTCTTATCTTCAACTAAAGTATCATACCAAAATTCAGGTAAAGGTAGCCCATACGCTAAGAACGTATGAGCTTCGGCAATTACATTGTGTGCTATCCATAATGTTTTATTATTCGGATAGGGGAGCTTTATTTTTGGTCCATGGAGCTTATGGTATTTTCCAGATTTTAATTCTTTAATGACAGTGCATACAGGTTCATTAAGTTGGCCCTCATCTTGTTGACCTCTGAACTCTGTATCTACTACACAAATATAATCAAAGTTTTCTTTTAATGTATCAAGAATCATTATCTACAATCCTTAATCCAAATGGTGATCTTAAACTTCCACCATCACAACCTTTAACAGTATTTTTAATTTGCCAATCATCAATACGCTCAATAGTAAAATTATATTTAGATTCTAAATACTCGAACATCTCTGTCATACCACTATCGTTGAAAGGATTATTGGTAGGAAAGAATTCATTATCATTGGCGCTTCTATGTTCCCCAATAATTTTAATATATTGTTTTCTAGGCATTATGATTTAATCACTCCTTTCATTACTTTTTTCTGAAATTGAGTTTCAAGAACTGTTCCTGAATCCCTATAAACAGGATGATCAGGGCTATCTATAAATCTATTTTTAAATGCTTTATTGATTGCAGTTTCATAATCAATAGGGGGCTCTTCAAAAACCTTTTCTTTAGGAACTGAATCTTGATCATCTAGATCAACATGTAAGTATCTATTGTTTGGTTTATCGGATCTGATCTGTGTCCATCTATCAAATGCAGCTCTTGCTATTTCATAAGCTGAAATATGCCAGCCAAGACCAACATTGATATCTTCAACAACAGTTACAGGCCATATAAACGGCCTTTTAGATCTAGTCATTCCATACAGTAAATGACAATCCTGAACCCTTGCTAATTTCTCAGCACAAATTGCTTTAAAATCTTCATCTCCTACAATTAGATATGGATTTAATCTGCCCTCAGGATCCTTAACTTTACATGTCATCGCAGGCGTAAAATCCTCTAACTTTGACATGCCATTTATTTTGTAAAGTTTGAACCATTCCTCAGGCCCAGGCTTTCCTAAATCAACAGTGTCATATCTAACTGTTGCTGCTATTCCTTTATTGTACTTTTGCTTTGATATGATTTTATCAAGTTTGAACATAATAATAATTCCTTTCCGTTAATTGATTAATTCAAATTATTTTCCTTATGCTTATTCTTGAGATCATCGACCTCACGAATTTTGTTTATTGTGGTAATAAGATTATGAATGATCCATTCCTGATCATTAATTTTCATCTTTTGATGCTCTACAATCTTCATTAATTTTTTTGTTTCTGGTAGCCAATCCTTTTTTGTCATTTAGTGATCCGTGCTTTCTAAATTAAATTTTTTAGATAAATGTTTTTGAACCTGGGCTGAGTTTGCTTCATCAACTTCTTTTTCTTTTTCAAGTTTTCCTACTTCAAAAAGCAAGTCATATTTTTCTGCATTCAAGTCATCAATTTGTCTATCTCTAATCTTGATTACATTCTCAAGTCTTGCGATCTTGGCTCTATCTTCTTTTATAATTTTTGTAAGATCGTTTGTATGGGTTGCGTTCTTATCTAAAACTGTATGATGTTTGATATTAGCTTTCATAGCCAGCTTTGACAGATCTCTTAAATGTTGAGTCATAACCTGTCTATCTTGCTCAGTGATCTTAGTCATCAAGACCTCTTTTTCTTCTGTAAAGAACATCAGTACCAAAAATTGTATTTCGATATTTTGGATCATCTTCAATTCTTGTTTCCTTGGTAACAGGTTCCTGTTTTATGCTTCCGGCATCAGGGGCCACGGGACTTTTGAGCAAATTAAAATCTATCTTTGGAATATTTAAAGGCAGCTCAAGTTGTTTTGATTTTTTAACAAATGGTTTATCTTTAGATTTTACTGCTACAGCTTTTTTTGATTTGTTCCGCTGCAATATATTCATTGGATCTCTACCCAATTTTTTTAATGCCTTATCTTCTTCTGCTATAGCTGCATCAAATGCAGGCCCTAGATCCTTGCCTTCATAAAATTTAATTCTTCTCAATAAATTTGGATCGTCTTCAATTTTATATCCAGGCTGATTTTCTATTGCTTCACTTGCTTTAACTTCTTTTTTAAATGCACCAGGGTTTTTATTTAAAGCGGTTGTATTCTTTACCCATGTTGTCATTGGATCATCTTGTTTAATTGGAGCTTTAAAATCTTCTATTTTTTGTTGAGCTTTAATTTCTCTCATTAATTTAATTTTCTCTGGATCGCCTTTAGTAAATTCAGCTGCTTCTTTTGGGTCCATGCTTTGAAAGATAACGTCATTTTTGTATCTCATTAATCTTTAGCTCCTACGTTGAAACTCATTTTTAAAAGATTTCGCACCACGTCTTTGTCGGCATCACTTAATGATGCTACAGTTTTTCCAAGCTCAAAATGATCTGCTAAGTTTAACTTTTTAATTTGAGGTTTTTCTTTTGTTTTAGAATATTTACTTAGCTCAACCACGTTGCCATCTTTTAATGAAATTCTTTTGACCTCATCATCTGAAAGACGTTTTATAAATTCTTCATCTGTTTCGCCTGGTTTACCAAGCTCTTCTTTTAATTCTTGTATTCGGCCTGCAATGTCAGATAAGAAATCAAATCTTTCTTTTCTAACATCTGCTATTTGTTTATCTAATGTTGCTGCTGAGTAGATAGATTTATCTACATTGTTATTTTTACTTATGTTCATGCTGTTTCCTTTGCTATTTTTTGATCTGTTGAATAAAGATCGTATAAGACTCGACCATTAATCTTGGTCCAAACCTCCATGCCACTATGACCATATAATGATCTTCTTTTTCGGAGTGTGCTTGGTTTAAGTTTCCAATGTTCTGCAGCTTCTTGTTCGTTAGCCCAACGATCTGTGTAAATGTTTTTGTTCATGAGAATTCTATCTCATAAAAAGAACTAAAAAGAAATTAAAGGTAATACCACGATCTTAACGTGGGTTAATTTACCATGCTTCAGGGACTTAACGTGGTAATTTAATATGGACCTCTGTAATGGGCTTCGTTATCACGCATCCATTTCTTAAATTTATCTGGCTGCTGTTTAACTAATCGTCTGTGCTTTTCTACAATTCGATCAATGATCTCTTGTCTATCTTCTTTATTCTTTTTGTCTGGCTGTTTATTTTTCTTCTGCAGTTCTCTAACACTTAGATTGATGCTGGAGTAGGGTACACCTATGAACATGCAATAATTTTCTAAATTCTTATCTATTAATGCGTTTAAAGATAAATTCTTATTTTCTTTTTCTTTCCAATCACACTCAATATGACAACACAAAATAAATCTATTTTCATCTTTGTTCGAGATACTTGCACCTTTGAGCAATACTTGCATTGCTTCAAATGGAGTGTCATATAATTCTCTTGCCATTTTAGGAATGTTCTCCCATTTGTCCTGTCTGTCTGCTCTTAGATCAATTGGCTTTTTAGGATCAATGATAATGTAGTCATCTTTTTTAGCACCAAGATTTGTTTTTAATGGGTAAAAATCTACATAAGGGATCTGTCCCTTTTTTAATTTATCTGAAACAGATTTTGTATCTTTCCAAATATAATTCCTAGAAGTTTTCTTTTTCTTAGCAGCACCCATAACCAGATATATATCTGATTATGAGATTTATGCCACGGAACCTTTAAGCAACATGGGAGTTGCTACTTACATATGTTCTTATTTGTTTTAGTTTATTTCTACGCATTTTTCTTGAGACGTGGGTATATTTTTGGACCGCTTCTATTGATTTCCAGCCGCCCATTTCTTTAACTGCCAGCAAATCTCCCGTTGCTTCATAAACAGTTGTCGCCCAACTGTGTCTTAAAAAATGAATAACTTTATATGGAAGCTTTGCCTTTTCTATGATTGTTTGATGCGTTTTTCTTGGATCTCTTACATGCTTACATTTGAACTTTTTATCAAGGGCAGGGAACACAAATTTATATCTCTTATCTTTGTGGTTTATTGTCTTTTGGTATCTCTTCATTATTCTTAAGATAGCAGCAAACCTATAATCATAATCAAGTTTAATAGGTTCATTGTTTTTTGTATCCATAAATTTTATGAACTTATTTTCAAAATCAATCTGATCCCATTCTAAACAGAACATCATGCTTTTTGATCTACCACCCAATATGCCTGCAGCAAGCAACATGAGACATGGGACTAGATATACAGATACATTTTCTTTGATTAATTGTGCAGCAGCTTTTCTGTATCTTCTCATTTCTGAAACTGTGTAAGGATCTTCTTTATCTAAACGATCAACTTCTTTATTCAGTTCTTTCTTCCTAAAGATACAAACTCTGTTTTCTAATACATCTATCTCGATTGCATATTTTTCAACTAATCTCATATCTTCAATTAACCTATTGGCCTGGGTTTTAGAGTTTTTAGAGACTGCGTTGTGGATGCAAATATAATCATCTTTGGTAATGTCTTTATAAGTTGATTTGATCAATTTAAACGCATCAGCTTCTTGTCTATAAAGCTTTTTATGGCGCTCTAATTTTGAGTTCTGTTTTACGTAAGTATTAAATCTACTTATATAATCTTTCCTTGATGATGCTTTAAAATTGGAACTTGGAACACGCTTTTCAATCCAATCTGTATAAACACTTAAAAAAGTTTTACCTTTTCTTTTTGCTTTAACAATGGAGTAGGGATCTTCTTTTTTAGCAATTTTCAAAGCCATATCTTTTGCTAAATTACGTGCAACAGTAGGCGTCATTCCTATCTTATCTTTAAACCTAGGATCTGAATTATCGTACCAGGTACCAATGGTTATAATCTGTTTCTCTTGAACTACATTGCTAGGATCTTTTGGTCTGTATCTGTAGATAAAAGATTTAGATCCGCCTGGATTTACTCTAGCTCTGAACCCCATAAAATTACTATCTGATACTGTTAGAGTTTTATATTGATTACCTTGAGGTATAGGCTTCAACTTTTTCATAGTTGTTTGATCAATTTTAACTCTGCCCTCTAGATCAGTTTCAATTCCTAATTTTTTTAGGAATATTCTTTTTGCTTCTTTTTGTTTCGTTTGTATTTGTGTCATTTACTTTCCTCTTTCTGTTTTGTTTGGTTATAGAAAATGAAAATAAATAAATCACTCGGAGTAGTTTCCATGATTGAAACGTGGCAAGATAAAACCCCCAACGTGACCCCCAAATCAATTGTTGCAGCTTTTATTAATCGCAGTTTCATTGACACATTAAAAACTTTAAATCCCCCAATGATCCCCCAAGACAAGCAACTAATGTTCACATTTAGTATCATTTTCTCTTTCTATTAAATGTTGAAAACATCAATGATTACGCATATAAGAACACCACTCGGAGTGTAGCGCAGCCTGGTAGCGCATCTGGTTTGGGAGAAGATGCTCACAAACAAGAATCAAATTACTATAATCTTTCTGTTTCAACGTTAATAGAGCATATCAAGGCCCATTCTATCCTACAAGAAAAAAAGGTAATTCCCCCAATGTACCCCCAGATCAATATGCAGGTCTAAATCATATAGCAATACCAACAAATTAATAATGCCATGAAACCCTTATTTTGCGTGGTAAATTGCATATAGAATTAGATTCTAGGTTGTATTTTATATAACCAGAATGTGCCGTAATGCCATGAATTTATATCAATGCGTGGGATTATCATAATCAAGTTTCAAGGGTGCTTAAAACGTCTCCTAGGGGTCCCAAAGCATGCTTTCTGGATTGTTTAAGGTCGTATTAAATCAATAGCACTTACTGCTATTAGGTTCCCTGAACATTAGGCTTAATATCTATGTTCTTGTTATCTATAGATCAAAATAAATCTTTGGTTGTAAAGCACACAAAAAAAAATATTTTTTGCAATTCTGAATCTTTACTCCTATAAACTCCTATATGGCATCATGGCAAAACTCCTCAGGAAAAGAAAATCACAAATCAGTTTTTGAAAATACAAATTATGATCGTTGTATATTTTGTGGTGGAGATAGAACCGAGATTGCTAGGACCGACTTCACAATAATGTTTTCAGAATTTGAATACAACACAGGCAGCATTTGCAAGAGCTGCTATCACGCAAACGCCAAACAAGTTAAAGCGGTTTAAAAAAATATTTTTTGAAAATTCCTGGAGCCTACTGATATGGGCATATGCAGCAAGCGCCAGGGGACTTATTACTATTAATGATAAAAAATTATTATCAAAACAGGATTCAGGCTTCAAGCACAATTCCCAAATTATAGTTAAATTTAGTGCATAATATTTTGTGTTAGTACCGTGGGCGGAGCCATAATTGGTAAACGCACCACGCAACCCTAATAACCCCCTCGTTCAGAGGCCTGTAAAACTTTTAGGATTTGTCTTCTTCCTCAACCTTTTTCTCCTCGCCAAACAATTCCTCCCGCAAACTATCATTCATAGCGTCATATTCTTCACGACTTTGGAACATAGTTTTCATTTTATCGTGCAAATCTTCTGAAGATAATTCTTTTGTCAGGGTTAAATTTCTATCAACATAAAAGCCCTGGACCTTGCCTTTTAATTCTTCAGCTTTAATCGCTACACCATATTGGCCCTTTTTCCTGGCCTCCTGTTGAATTCTTGAAAGGTTCGCCAGGTGTTTTACTTTATCAATTAACCAAACTTCTTTATTCCCAATTTGGCGGCTGTTAATTTCTTCAACTACTTCAGGGTTCTTTCGCCAATCTAATAATTCATTTGCTCTAGTATGGGCGCTGCTCCGATCATACCCCGCTTTGATAGCGCAATCTGTTGCTGACAATTCTCCATATCTGCTTGTATAAATATCAATAAATTTCTGCTGCTTTGCAGTGATCTTTGTTATGTATTTTTTAGCCATTCTGCTGCTCCGTGATATTTAATTTTACTAATGTTGCTTTACCGTCCTCTTGTTCAAGGACCACTAATTTCTCTTTCTCAAGTTTCATCAAGGCGTTGTATTTTGTTTGTCTTGTAATTCCAAAATTCACATAGAAAAATTTATTTGGAAGTGTTGTACTTTCAACCCCGTTCATGGAGCGCTGCCATAATAAATAATCTAAAATGACTCTACCAACACCACCCGCAGTTTTATAAAATAATGCAGCCACCATTATTTTTGTTTTGTAGATGTACCATTTATTAGGATCTGACTTTCCATTTCTTTTTGATCTTTTGTAGTGGGGTATATTAACAGGGATTTTAATCATAACTTAAATATAACTTAAAGATACGGTTGTTAGGTTAATGGACACCGTGTCCAAATATCTAACAGGTACTGTCAATTTCTATAACAGGTACTGTCAATCTTTAAGACACCTCCTTTTTAGCAATTAATAATTTTTTATGTAAAGTGTTCCAACGCTCCTGGTGTGGTTCTTCTTGAAAAAATTGTGATCTAATAATTTGAGTATCAACCTGAATATTGCAGCCAATAACTTTTTCTGCTGCTCCACTCATAATTGTTTTTAATTTTCTAATTTTTTCTGCACAACCTTTTCTATCCATATGAATTAAAACTGCATCGTGCACAGGCATAGAGATTTCAAAATTCGCATTGTCTAGATCAATGATAGCTTGTCTTAAAATCTCGCTGCCGTGACTTTGCAAAGGCCAATTCATCAGGCTCCTTGGATTCATTTTTTCTTTATCAGAAACATAAAACCTCCACCCAAATTTAGTTTCAAAGAATCCTCTAGCGACAGAGTATTTTATATTTTCATCAATCCATTTGAAGTAGGTTGGGTAAATTCTTTTTAAGTTAGATAATAGATATGCTGCTTCAGCTTCAGAAATATCTAGCTTTGCTTTTAAACCAATAGCAGTTTGTCCATAACCGATTGCAAGATAAGTTTCTTTATAGAGTTTTCTTTCAGGCTCATAATATTTTCTTAAAGCGTCTTCAGGTATGGCTTTTGCTTTTTTTGCAGTAAACAAATAAATATCTCCCGCTGCTATTGCTGCTTTAATATTTGGATCGTTTGACAATGCACCTTGGATAACAGCTTCCTGACTTTTCCAATCTGCATAAACAAGAATCTTATCTTTTGAAGTTCCAATAATATTTCTCATTCTTCTTGGAGCGCCAAACGGGTTTGTTGCAGTTGAAACATTGGTCCGTCCTGTTATTTGACCAAACATCTTCAATGCACTTCTAGATCTCTTGTCTTTACCGACCTGATAACCTTTTAAATTTTTAGCTTCGATAATAAATTTAGCCTCTCGAATCTGCTGAATAACAGGGTATTTAGAGGAAAATCTGTATAGTGTTCTATCATCTTTAGCCACTTGCCCTGATTTAGTTCTGGGCCAATTCTTTAAAACTCCCAACTTGTCTAAAAATTCTTCAAACTTTTTATTGTTCCACTTATCGCCAACATAAATATCAGCAACCTTTTTTAGTTCTTCAATCTCTTGAGCTTTAATCGCTGGGAAAAGAGTATCCATATCAGAATACAATTCATAATTAATTGGTATTCCGTTTCTTTCAATCTTTGCAACTACTGCCTGGGCTTTACCGTGAAATAGGGCCTGGCTTAAAGTTGTTTTAAATATTGGATTGCGCTTTTCGAATTCTGCAACTTGACCAAGGAACAACCACTCATTTTCAACAACATCACTTATGTTGTATTCTTCTATTTTGTTTAGCTGCTCTTTTGTGTAGTTGGGATAATTTTCAATTATTAGATCTCTAAACATTTCTTTTTGAGCTTCAGTAATTGTTTCAATTCCAAAGCGTTTACAACAAGCCAACAGATTAAATCTATTTTCAATCCCTCTTTGAAGTTTCATATCCTGGACCATTGTGTCCCAAACAAAGTCAGGCCTCTCCAGGCCCAACTCTAACATACAACTAACTTCAGCAACTGCATTGTGACAGATCCAAAGTGTGTTTGAATTGTCATAAGGCCAATCAGGCGTTTCTCCTAAATACCAATGTGTTTCCTGTTTCCCTGATTTTAGTTCTTTAAAAGTACAACAAACAGGACTTGGATTATTGCCAGGCGTTTGTTTATATTCAAAATCATACACAACAACATTTTCAAAATTTTCAAAAATAAATTCTATAAGACTCATTTTTCAATCCTTATGCCGTAAGAATAATCACTAAAGGATCCTCTAGTTTTAGTTTTGAATTGCCAATGTGGGATAACAGTAATTTTATAGTCAGTATATTCTTCAAGCCAAACTAACATTTCTTTAATACCCGCAGTTGAATATGGATCGTTCCTGAAAAAGAATTCATTTTCTTCAGAATCCCTATAGCCGTCAACTATTTGGACGATACTCATATCTTATCAACTTTCTTTGCATTTGTTTCAATGGTTCGTGAATTTAAAACTCTCATCACATAAGGATTGCTCTCATAATTTAATGGATCAATCACTCTATCGTTGAAAGCTTTTTTATGAGCTTCTTTGGGTGTTAATAGAAATTGTGGATCTCCAAACATTTCTTGATCTGCTGCTTCTGCAATCCAACCGTCATACACTCTATCGCCCTGGTTTGTTTTCATATTGGTCCAAGCGTGTTGTGCTCTTTCCATAATTACAAATGCAGTTTGATTGTATGAATTTATATTTCCGTTTTGATCTGGTTCGGGAATAGTCACAGGCCAAACTCCTTGTTTGCCTGAAGAAGTCACAAAGTATGCAAGATAAACGGCTTTAGCTTTTTTAAATCCGTCTACTATTTGTTGCTTAAAGTCATTAGGACCAATAACCAAAAAATCTTGGTCAATGATATCAACTTTAACTTTTACAATTAGCCCTTTAGTAAGGTCTTCTTTACTGCTGCCATAAACTCTAAACCAATCAGTTTCGCCAGGTTTTTCAGCCTTTAAATGACCAGGGGATATTAACTTCTTCCCCGTTAGTCCTTTATTAAAATCGGGTGCGGGTTCTACCTGGTCCCAATAGTCATTAGTCGTTGTGTTCAGCCCTTTATCATCAATAGTCATAAATCCTCCTTTAGTTTAATTGTTTGATATTGATTTATTTTGTTCTAACAAAATTTTTCTTTGCCATAACATTTCCATAAGCAACAACTCACGCTGCATATGAAGTTGTTTTAATAAAAAATTTACTGCAGTTTCAAAGTCAGGGAATCTAGATTGCCAATTCCACTCCTCTATGTTTTTAACTGCTCTAACGCTGCCAATCGTTTTTATAAATTGATCTAGATCTTCAACACTTCTATTCAGTTTTATTTTCTCACTCATTTAATTGTCCACCTTTTGTTTTTTCGTATAATCCAAAATCTTCTTTTCAAAATGAGCGACTTCTCGCTCTTCTTGCTCTTTAAATTTTTCTAGTTCTGAAATCTTTTTCTCTTGTTGTGCTAGGTTCCACAGTAGATCCATTTGTTTACTGTTCAGCTCGTCTATTTCTCGCTGCTTTATGTCGATAACATTATTTAATCTTTCAATCTTGTCCCGATCCTCTTTCATAAATTTTGCTAGATCATTGGTGTGGGTTGCGTTCTTATCTAAAACTGTATGATGTTTAATATTAGCTTTCATAGATAGTGTTGAAAGATCTCGTAAGTGTTTAATCATAACAGATCTATCTTTTTCAGTAATTTTAGTCATCAAGGCCTCGTCTTCTTCTGTAGAAAATATCAGATCCAAATATCGAGTTTTTATATCTAGGATCATTCTCAACTTGATAAGGTACAGATCTCACAGGAGCGGGATCAGGTTTTACAGGTTCCTTTTTAATAATTTTTTCATAAGTATCAAAATCTGGATTTGAAATTCTAATATCTAACGGCTTTGATTTTGTTATTGGTTTCTTACCAAGGTTATTTGCAACTTTTGTAAATGGTTTTACTTTTTCTAATTTCTGCTGCGCTAATAATTTTCGCTTTTGTTCAGGGTTTGAGGGATAAGTTTCTTTGCTATATTGATCATATTTTTTAATATTATTCCGCTGCAATATATTCATTGGATCTCTTCCCAATTTTTTTAATGCTGCATCTTCTTCGGCTATTGCCTTATCAAACCCTGGCCCAAAATCCTCACTAGAATATAATTTTATTCTTCGATATAAATTTGGATCTTCTTCTATTTTATAACCAGGCTGATTTTCTATTGCCTCGCTTGCTTTAACTTCTTTTTTAAATGCTCCAGGGTTTTCATTTAAAGCCGTTGTATTCTTAACCCAGGTCTTCATACTCTCATCATCAAATTGTTTTTTAAGTTCGTTTTCAGTTTTGAAAGTATTACTAGGCGGGTCATACATAATAGGGGATTTGTCTTCAGGCAGCTCATAACTCTTTTTGAGTTTGTTCTTACGCTCTAGATCTGCATTAAACCTTTTTTCTTCAGCAGCCTTTTTAACTTCAGGACTTCTAGTATCTGGCCGAGTAAGGTGGGACATCATTCCCGAATATTCTTTAATTTTCATTCGTCTTTTTTCCCAAAGGTTAATTTCAATAAATCATTTACTGCTGCTCTTTCAGATTTTGAGAGTGAGGATAAAGTTTTGCCTGGTGTGAATAAACTTGCCAGGTCCAACTCTTTTACTTTTGAATCTTCAACTTTTGCATACTTTGCAAAATCAATTACTTTACCTCCCGAGTTTAAGGGGATCCTGATAATTGCGTCTTGAAAATCTTTTTCAGATTTATCAGGATTGTTTTTTAAGAATTCTCTTAAAGCTTCTCCATATTCCATATCTCCAAAGTCTGATAATCTCTTTTCTTCAGCTGCTGTTTCACTAGCCATTAGGTTCTCAAGTTTTTTAAGGTATTCTTTTTCTTCGAGAGTTCCTTTTCCCTCAAGTGCTTTAGTTATTGTCATTTGTTAATCCTATCTCGTTTAAAATTTCGATTAAATTGTACCAAACATTTCCGTGTCGATCTTTGTATGGTCTAAATCCTGTACCGTTAGATCTGGCAGCTCTTAAAGAGCTATCGTTTTTCTTACCCAGGAAGTGCGCAAGTTGTTTTGATGAAACTAAAAGATATTTCTTTTGTATGTCTTTTAAAACTTCATCACTACAAACAATGTTTTTGTGTTGTTCAATGTCTATTAAATTAATCATTGAACGGATTAATATTCTAAAAATAGCTATTTGTGATTTATCACAACTTACTTGTGAAAATTTTTTATTTTTTGGTAGGCCTTTTAACTAGCAGTTTTGATTTGGATAATTTCTTCTCAACTCTTTTAGCAGAAGCGATTAAACTCTTTCGAGTATATTCTGATTGAGGTTTCGGCTTCAGGAATCCTGCGTTTCGTAATTGTTTATTCCATTGACCGCATAAATTTGCAAATCTTGCAGCTTTCATTTTAAACATTCCGTACTTTGCGTCAGCTGCAAATACTTTTATTGCGGGGTGCTTT
>Ga0208134_1000602_pt1 | contig 23536 bp, 29 predicted proteins | sample VirMetDEL_Mar_31_FD_184515 | JGI IMG/M metagenome (GOLD analysis project Ga0208134, IMG submission 184515) | Aqueous microbial communities from the Delaware River and Bay under freshwater to marine salinity gradient to study organic matter... | ecosystem: Environmental > Aquatic > Marine >... | reverse complement strand
TCCACACGAAAACTTTTTCTTTATCTCCGTAATCATCATCAGAGTAATATTGTTCCCAATCTACTTTTTGACCACGAAGGTGTGCGTGTTGATCTAGTCCCATAACTTTTCTCCTTTGTTGTTTAATTCTAATGTCTTATCGTATCTTATATACCTTTGCAACAATTATCTTTTAGAACCATTCTAAAGTAGAAACCAAACCACTTGGCTTTCCACAGCAGTTACCTGCGCCCCCAGATGCTTAGCATTAGCTTCTGCGCAGGGACGTCCAGCTCTTGAAACGAGACGACATGTAGGTATCACAGTATGCCAACGAGCGAGAGCATCAGGATCCCAGTGCCCGCTAATGTGAAACCTGGAAACATAAACAAAAGGCACAGCCAAACGACAACGAAGGTCACGCTTCAGCTCCAGCTGCAGGTGCCTCTGCATGCAGCTCCTGGGCCCGAACTTTAACCGCCCACCAAACGAGATCATTTACTAGTCCGGTTAACGAGGTTGGATCTTCTGATATGTGCTGTAGAAACTCACCATTCTTCAGTCCAGCTGCATCCGCGTGGTCCTGGACCAGCTGCCAGATCTCCTCCTGATGGTGATCATGAAACGCAATTGTTTCTGAGTAGTACGTGATACCAGCAACGCCACCTACGCAGCCGTGCTTCGCAATGTCTGCAATTAAACCTATGTCCTGCTTTTGATACTCCACGAGGCATTCCTTGATGCTTGGCATTAAGTACCACTCCTTCAGTTCATCAGTCATCCTTCACCTCCGAGTCTTTCCATGTGTTTCCGTTGGCGATGCAGCGCGTGCCCGGGCCACCGGTCAGTGCGTATACTTTGCCTTCTTCAGGTTTGTCTTCTTTAGGCTTTGATTCATCTTTGATATACTCTGTTCCATAGTAATCATTCATTTGCTGTATTAGTTTTTTACTTATAGTCATGTAGCTCTCCTTTGGTTAACGGCCACCGAAGTTTACACCGTTAGGTTACCTTCTGACATGGCCGCATTACGGGATTTCTATTTAAAGTCTAGCTATCCACGAACTTCGACAGCTTCTATATAAGACACGATGGGATACCTGTCAAGGCCTTTCTTTTATTTTTTTTAATCTTTCTTCAAACGACCATTTCTTGTCATCGGGAAGTTCTTTTACCATCTGAGTTACCAGCTCCTGAAGGTCAGTCACCTGCTGCTGGAGCTCATCCATTCTCTTGTTATAAGAACGAGCTTTGTTCTCTCCTCGAACGAGATCGAGGGCATCGAAATCTATTGCCATATATTCTCCTTTGTTTAGTCTGACCATACGACATCATGGGATACCTGTCAACCACGAAGTTCTCCTGATCCCAGTCTGCACCCCCTGAAGCTCACGCTGCGGGGACGTTACCAGTGACCAGTGAACGAGAACGAGGTTTATCCAGAAACGAGAACGAGAAACGAGATCCAGCATCCTGAGCTGCAGGTCCCGTCACCAGGCCACCGTAAACAAAGAGGAAAGAAACGGTGGCCAGGAAACGAGAACGAGGATTACGCTGCTTCCGAAGGAGATCCCAGCTCAGTTACCATCCTGCGCTGGACCAGTGGCCATTGTAACGGGAACGAGAACGAGGCAAACGGGACGAGGGAACGAGCATCAGTGAAAACGGACACCGGTCTGTAGAGTTTAAGAGACCTCTCCAAGAGGGTCTCTTTCAAGATAATTACTTTGCCTCCTGCGTTTATGTACCTGTTGATCCATACAATCTGCCACTTATTTAGCTTGGGATAACTTAATGAATCTGATTTTAATTCTATCCAGAAAACTTCATTACTCATCACTGCATGAATGTCTGGAATACCGTTGATTGTGCTAGATTCTACGCGTGTTAGAAAGCAATTAGTCAGTCCTTTTTTTACCTTTTGCCATAACCTAGTTTCCCCATTTTTATTAGTCATGATTAAGTAAGTAAATTATAATTTTATCTTCCTGATTGATTTAATCACTGCTGTTGGAATAATAGTTGTATTACCAATATTGTCAAATGTAGGCTTATCTTTGGTCTTGATGTAATCACTAAAAATTCTTGTAATTCCTTTTTTTTGGCTAAGCAAATACCCTTTCGATACACATACAGGTAGTTGTTCTTTATGCAAATCTTTTGTTGAAGACCAGCCAGCATCACCTTCGATATCCAGCCACTCTATTTCCACAAATGGATAATCATCAATTATGTTACCGAGATTTTTAAAATCAAAGTTTAGTATTTTAGATTGTTGTCGTTTCTTCTTAATCATCAATCACTACCTTAATTTTACCAACTGAAGTAGTGATAGTAGAGTTATGTACTTGGTTAAAAACATCTAACCACTCAGACCAACTAACTTTCTTCAATTGCTGTAACGTCTTGGGATTCAATCGTAATCGTTTTGGCATTGTAGCCATCGATCTTGTTTGATAGTTCCTCAAGCTTTTTTTCAAGTTGCTCACGTGACATACCCTCCAAACCACTGACTGTTACTTCTTTTCTATCAACATAAGCTCCAGCCAATTGACCAGATCTATACTCAGCATTAATAGCAGCAGCGAATTGTTTTTCTTTCTCTGCTTTGTCAGCAATTCTTTCTAACCTTTTGTATCTTCTAAGGTTGTCACTCTCGTATTTTTTTACTTCACGCTCAAATAATTTATCAAAGTATTTAGCTATATGAGGACTGTGTTTTCTAGATAACATTCTAGATGCAACAGATCCATAATCTTTTTCATTAGTGCACACATAACCTGCACGCTTCAACGCTTCAGCTTGTGTAATAGAACCCCAATCTTTTACATAGATTTCAACAAACATCTTTTGTTTAGGAGTTAAATCTAATTCAGTTCTTAATGATTTCTTTTTAAGTCCACCAGGCATTATTTTAATTTGTTTAAACCTCTAATAATAGAACGTCTTTTAGTTTTATCTTTTTCAAATTTTAATTTGCTTTTTAATTCTTGACTAATTCCAGACTTAACATCTGCTTTAGCAACAGATCTTGTTACATTACTATCTTTCACAATATCAGCAGTTTTTTTACCTTTTGGTGCACTAGTTCTATAAGACTTATAAGCATCTCTAATTTCTTTAGTAAGGAACTTTCCTGTATCTGTCAAAAACTTCAATTTCTTATACATAATTTTTTACTATATAGATATTTCAGAGTAATGACTAGTTCCTATTAACCAACTGTTTGCGTTCCCGCAAGAGTGGTGTCCCTGAGGGACACCATAGGGACACCATAGGGACACCATTAAATCGTCTATAATTGTTGTATATAGCCAATAATAGTCTTTAGGGACACCAGGGACACCTCTTTTACCCCCTGGGCACTTTTCTTTTTCAATTACTCTAGATAATCTATATAGTAGAATTTTTTCCATTGTCCGGTATCCGGTTTTCTGGTACATTTGTCTTGTGTTTAATTACACATATAAACATTGGTTAATAACTCCTGGGGGTCTAACAATAATTGCTCTCTGGTTTTTCCCTCCAGGAGTTAAATTCATTCGTCCCCCATGACTACGCTAATCTCTTTAAATTTTCTTTTAAGATAAGTTTCTTAATAATTCTTCTCTCCTCCTTACTATTACATTCTCGATACCTCTTATATAAATCACGATACCGAATCCAGGACATCTGCAATTTAGTAAAATGTATTTTTCCCTTATCAACTAATTTTAAGTATTCTCCTCTTACAAAATCTGGGTCCATATCTGCTCCCCAACAAACGTCTTGAAAATCTTTACTATTACTAACAAACCACTTATGAGAATCATGTTTATGGTAAGTCTCCTTCTTAAATCCTGAAGGGTTTACCGCATCCTCTAACGCCTGCACCAGGATAGCCTGAAATAATCTTTGTTCAGCGTAAGATTTAGGTTTTATAATCTCTAGGCTCAATTTAATGCCCAAAAATTTTAGTAAGCTCGGAGCACAGTTCATAGGCTTTTTTCTGATCTAATGGAGTATTTTTACGTTTACGTCCACGGCCACGTGCAGGAGTTCTAACATAGACATCAATATACAAATCCCACATACGCTGTAGGTAGAACATCCGATCTTCACCGGACATGATCTCCATCATAATTATTGATTGTTTTAATAGTCTAGGTGCTTTTTGCATTTGCATAACCACGGTGCGGGAAAAGATATGGATGTAATATGGACACCGTGGCTAAGCATTCGTTACGACCAGTTTTAAACCTTTAGCCTGAGCTGCAGCTTTACGTCCTGATCGCCATCGATCCTCGATTTTATCAAGGAAAGAAAGACTGAAATTTCCTAAACCAAAGTCATTTCCACAATACAACTGAAACATCAAACTAGTTAACTCATCATAAGTTTTTTTATTTGGACACACCATCACTAGCTTGTCCAACGCCTGGTTCAATGCTTCTTCACTACTTTTCTTAATAGCTTTACCCACAAAATATCCTTTTAATTAAAGTTAAATTGAGTGTTAATTGTTCGGTGAAAATAAAGTGTTTTAAAGCCCCACTTATTTCATTTAGGCTTAGGAATACATTTAAATTAATAAGTTAATTCTATTTTGATTGCAAGTAAAAAAAAGGCCCACTCTCGCGGGCCCTTTCCAACACCAACCGATGCACATCTAAGTGTCTATCACTTACTTCAAGAGTTTCTTTCCTTGGTTCAGTAAATTCTCTTTCATTTTAGTTTCAGCAACACCTTCTTTCTTAGCTATCTTTTTAATAGTGTCAGATACAAGTTTTTTAATCATGTTGCCTGGGTTTCTAAGGCCATTCTCCCCCATGGCCCTAATAATTGTGTATGATTCGATATCAACAGCAATTGATTTCCATTTGTTTACGTCCATTGTTTCTCCTATTTGTCTTGATACTCTTTAGTTTTGTAAAACTCAACTAAATTTATTTTATTTTTTTGAGTTAGTCCTGCGTTATATATTCTCTCAATGATCGCAATATAATCTGCAGTTGATGTACCCGTTAAGAACCATGAAGACTTACTCTTGCAAGCAGTTTTAAATCTTCGGTGATCAAACTTAGGATGCTTGTCAGCTACAATATAAGACACCACCATCGAACGTTTAAATCTTTTGTTCTTTGGAGACTCCATACCATAGAAGTATTTTTTAAGTTGCATCAATTGAGATCCAATACGATCTGTATGCTCAATACCTCCTGCAGGAATTACAAACCGTCCTGTTTTAAAATCATTACTGATTCTTGACCACAGTGAAGTTTGTTTTAATAATAGAACTACCATCTCTGCAACATTGATTCCGTACTGTTGCATTTTGTTTCTACAAATTCTGTAGTCCATTTTATTTCTTGCACAGTGTTGATCTAAATAATTTTCCATAGACCAGTTCTTACGACCTGTGTTTAGTCTAGCCACATCTAATGGATCATCAGAGTCCATAATAATAAATGGAATTTTTAGATCTAATTGTTTTCTAGCTTCTAATGTATGTTGGCCATCAATGACTTCCATATTTTTATTTACACGAATTGGATCGTATAAATCTTTTTCTTGAATCAACTTTTTAAGTTGCTGCACGTGTGCTTCATCTACAGGTCTGTTACCTCTAGTCTTTTTGAACTTACTGTAATCAGTAGTTTCAAAAAATTTGTTTTGTATTGCTTTGTTCATATCTTTTCCTCCTTGGTTAATAGAACATTAAATATCCCAATGATGCAAAAATAAATAATAAAACTTTTGCAGGGATAATGGTTAGTAATGCAATAAACATCATACTAAATATCAGGTCTTTCATCGGCACCTCTCTGTTGATCTTGTATAAGTTTATTAGCAATGGTTTCGTTAATTGGATAAATAGGCATGTCTTCAAAGTTCATTGAACACTGCTGCAACATCTTCATAACTTCTTGGTACGCATCGTCTTGATACTCTAACGGCTCACCACTGATATCAGTTTTCGGTAGCCGTGATAAAATATCATCTACTTTTGTGCTCCAATCTTTAAACACCTGTGAGTCACATTTTGTTGTTGTTGCCATATGGCCTCCTCTTTGTTACAATTATTACTGTATATTTATATAAACATTTTAATGGGATATGCAAGTAAATAATAAGCTAGGATAATATAGGATTATGAAGTTCATATTAGTTTTACATCTGTGCAGTATGATAACCAGCAAATGCATAGATCCACACATTCCTGGTTATCAGTTCACAAATCATTACGATTGTGCAATAGCAGGTTACGCAATATCTCAAAAAACTCTTAAATTACTGGTAGAAGATGAAAATTATGGTCTTGATCGTATTAATAATGAAAAATTAGCCATTAGATTTGAGTGTAGAAGTCTTAATTCTGCTTAGTATTGCAATCTTGTCACATTTTGATATATAATACCACATGAAGCTATATCGCGTCCAAGCAAACTATAAAAATATATATGTCGATGAGATGCTTGAGGCTAAGAACGATAAGGCCGTCCTTGAGGATTTTGTAAAGAAGGTTGACTCAGGAGACGTAACAGAGAGAGAAGGCCCTGGTTTCCATGATCCCAATGTCCTTTTCTTAACCTTTGAGGAGGTAGACCGAAATGCTACAAAAGTTAATATCGGAAAAACTTCAATTGGAGTCAAAGTGGGCCAACCAAGCGTTAGCTCAGGGTAGAGTGACTACTGATATGAAGTGGATTGATATAAAAATCAAAGATCTTAGAAAAAAGATCAATGATCAGAGTGTTGAAGACGCTAAAAAGGGTCTTCTAGATATAGCTAGTTAAGTTTAAACCTAGCTAAAAAAAAAATTAAACTTTTACCTTAAGACTTCTGCGCTCTAAATTATTCTTTGGCCTCGCCCCAGGATTTTCCTAATGCAATATCTACTTTTGATGGGACTTTTAAATTTTCTATTGCGTTTTCCATAATCTCTTTAACACCTGCAATATCTTTTTCTTCATTAATAGAAAAACATAATTCATCATGAATTTGTAATAGTGGTTTGTAACCTGCTTTGTAACAATTAATCATAGCCTGTTTAGTTTGGTCTGCTGCAGATCCTTGGATCAATCTATTCAAAGCTTTGTATGTAAAAGCCCTCCTGATGTTATTTCCATATATTGCCTTAGCCTCCTCGTACTGCATAGCTTTGTTCATTCCGAAGGTAGCGGGCTCCCACATGTCAAATCGGCATTTACGGCCCCCTATTGTCCGAATAAACCCATACTTTGAAGCACTGTTGGTTACTTCAGTAGCTAATCTCTTAACAAATGGAACTCTTTCTCCATATTGTCTTAACAACGTTTCAGCTTGATCTTTATTAATACCTAATTCTTTACCTAATTTTGCTTTACCCATACCATAAAATAAACCTAAGTTAATAGTTTTGGCCTGTGATCGTGTAATCCCCGCCATGTCTGCTACGATCTGGTGAAAGTCAGCTGACTCATTTTTATAAGCTTCGATGAACTCCGCTGCACCTTCAAAGTTATCATTGACCGATGCAGCGTAGTGAGCAACAAGCCTAGGCTCCTGTTGTGAGTAGTCGAAACTACCCCATTGCCTACCTTCTTCAGGTAGAAACAAGCTTCTAATTTTGTCACCAAACTCTTTGTTTCGAGCTGGAATTTGTTGTAAGTTCGGATTTGAATATGAAAGTCTTCCAGATACAGTACCACCTTGGTCAGATCTTAATTGATTTATTTCAGAATGTATTCTACCCTTATGAACATAACGTTGAATGGAATCTATAAATGTTGAATGGAATTTATTTATTTCTCTTGCTTGTCTTATTAGTTGCGCTATCGGGTTATCACAGTTTACTAACCAGTTTTGGGTAAAACTTGGTTCATCAGTTTTCGCTGTCCGTGGATACTCAACACCTATTCTATCAAAGACTTGCGCTACACTTCTTGCTGCCCAGATGTCTACATCAAGTGTGGTCTGAGATTTTATACTTGATAAAACCTCAGACTCTTTTTGTTTGAATTCTTTTTTTAACAGAGATGCCTTCTCTTCGTCAACTCTTATTCCTCTACGCCTAGTATCTATCAAAATAGGCAATAATTCCATCTCCATTTCCCACACATCGTGTAGAGACTGCTTAGATAGCTCTGTTTTTAGCGTTTGCCATAAACGTAAGGTTAGCCCTGCATCTTGCTCAGCATAGAAGCCTACGTAGCCCGCAGGCAGCTTCCACATGTCAGCTTTTGGGTCAATTCCCCATTCTTTGGCTTTTTCGTTCAAAAACGTTTCATTTTTAATTTCACCTAAATAATCTTTTGCGCAGGCATTTAAACTAAAACTAAATCTGTTTTCATTGATGATTGCAGCAGCAATCATGGTATCAACTATCTTACCTCTGATCTCAAATCCATTTACAAGTAACCAACCAACATCATAACTTGCATTGTGAAATATTTTAGTTGCATCTGTTTTTAAAATGTCTTGCATCCATGCGCAGGTAATTGATAAATCCATATTCCCACCAGCATCATGAGCTATCGGGAAGTACCACTGTTGACCAAGTGCAGCCACAGCAAATCCTACAATATGACCATCAAATGTTGCCCACCCTGGTCCTTTTGTTTTTATGTTTGGATCTTTAGTCTCCAGGTCAATTGCAATCTCAGTTGCTTTTGATAAATCTGGATATTCACTTGGACAAATCCAATCCGAGTCATTGTAAATAAAATTTAATTGGTGGGTCATTGTTTTTTCCTACTTAGGTTTGCATCTTCAATTGATATTGCTTTCTTATAAGGTATATTTAATTCAAACAAAGCACATTCAGCACAGTAATAATTATATTCATGAACAATTACTGCAACTACTTCATCACAACGCTCACACATGACTAATTTATTTTTTCTTTTTGGCATCTTTTAAATGTTCTATTTCTAAATCGCAATAATGTTTTATTTTTTCTAAATCTTCTATTGTCTTACCTTTGGTTAAATACCTACAAACATATTTTATTACATTTGCTTGAAAAGGGTTCAAACCATTTTTTCTTATAAATGTCCAGGGTTGAATTAAAAACTGTTGGTAATGGGATCCCCCAATTTGTTTGTCTTGTGGGAATGCTTCATCAAACATATCTTTATCTGACATAGTTAGCCTCGTATTGTTTAAAATATTTTCCTAATGGAAAATTATATTGATGATAAGTACCCAACAGATGGAGTGTGCTTTTAGATCTTGTTGCACCTGTATACCAAACTCTAAGTTCTTTTACTTTTTCTGCTAGATTCTTTTTTTCAAAGTGTGAGGGGAAGTTACACTTGCTCGCCAGGACAACATTGTCTGCTTCACCACCTTTAACTTGATGTATTGTATCAATAATTATTTTTGGTGGTTGACTTAGATCTACACCTTCACTCATAAGTTTCTGAAAATATTGTTTATCTTTATCCTTAAATTTTCTTTTAAATACTTGATTCCATGGACCTTTTTCATCACGCATACCACATCTTAAATGTAATTCATCAAATGTAAACACTTGATTCGGATGTGCAAAACTCCATTTCTTACTGTCCTGTGACCGGTATCCGTGGTCTATGTTTAACAAAAACTCGTACATTGTTGTAGCTTCTTCTCTAGTAATACTACCCCCATCACAAATCTTCTTCCAATAATTAATTGCTGAAAATTGATTAGGATCAAATGATTTATTATTTTTTTGGTCTTGATAGTACAGGCCAAGATTCCTAGCCTCTTGTTGTAGTTCTTTTTTTACATCATTTATTCTAGCCAACACCATCCAACTACCGTCCATATCCCAAGGTACTTTCTTTAACCCATTCCATCTATGAACAGATCCATCCTTACCATTAGAATAAAACTCTTTAGGTATTCTATTATCACCCATAGAATTCAATAAACATTTAGAAAAGAAATGTATGTTCTTATTTAACCTAACAGATTTTTTTAACACCAATGATTTACCAGGAAAGGTTTGAAACAAATTAACATCAGCACCATTCCATTCGTAGATCGCCTGGTCATCGTCACCTGCAATATACACTCTCTCTACTGCTTGAGCCATTTTAACTACCATGTCCCACTGCAAAGGTGTCAGATCCTGAGCTTCATCTACCATTAAAACTCTAAAAGGAACTACAAGGCCATCATCAACAAACTTCTGCACCATGTCGGTAAAATCTAATCTGTCCGCTGTCCGTTGGCCATTCTCCATTTCCATAGTTTTAAATTCTTCGTAACCTGCAATGATTGATTTGAATTGTTGTAGCCTAACTGATTTTCTTGTTTGCTGTTTGTAAAGCCACACAGGATCTACCTTCATGTTTCTTGCTCGATCGTAGATTTGTAAGGACCAATTATTATATACTTTTTGATCATCCCAAGTGTCTTTGTAGCCTACCTTGACAGTGCCATATTGTGTATGAAACATCAGCAGGTCTGCTTTAGGATCTAATACGGGAATTTCAGCAAACTGTTGTCTGGCCAAAGAATGTAGTGTTCTAAAATATGAAAAAGCATCTTCATCATAACCTTTAAACTTTTGTCTAACTCTTGCAACACATTCATTTACAGCTTTATTTGTAAAGGATACGTAACATATCTCATCTGGAGAATAACCTTTTTCTAAATAACGTTTAACACGCTTTAAAAGGTTCTCTGTCTTACCTGTACCTGGTGGCCCGAATATCTTAATTGTCTTCCCACGCAGCTGTTGCTTTAACGAATTTGACATCTTTATTTTTATGCTCTGTTTGTTTTGGTAATGCTACAACCCAATGCCTACTGCTAATGTTTTGAAATTTCTTTTTAGGTAAAGCTTTTCCTTGTTCTAAAAATCTCGTGCATTCTTTTTCATTCCAGTTGTAACCAACCTTTTTCATAAATGATCTAAATGTTTCTAATTTAAATCTCATTTCATTCTCATCTCTCCAGATATTACCAGAATCTATTTGATCAAACTCAGTAGTATCCTCAACATCTTCAAGAAACCTAGTCATCCTAGAATTGAATACATCTTCTCGCTCTTCACCTGCATCAAAACCTTCCATGTCTTGTTTGTTAGATACTAACTCTTCTAACCAATCTCTGTATGGATCTGGATCACGTTTAGTTGGTTTTAAAGATCTCCAAACTATATCATAATTTAATAGTTGTTCTCCCAACAGTTGCTGTTGGTATAATTGTTTTGTTGAAAGTCTAATTGATTTACCTTGTATAGGTAAAATCCAATAAGGTTCTGGATAAGAGTTTACTTTTAAAAGCTTACCAACCTCAGGCAAAGCTTCATTAGTTCCAATACCATGCTTACGTCTTAAACATGTGCTTGATGAACAATGCATTCTAGCAATAGATGTTTTACATTTATAAGCATACTCTTTGTTCTCAACACCCTTAAATATATTATTTAACTCCTGCGGGTGTAGTGGTTCAGAACATACTTTAGTCATTAAATTTCTAGTCCAATCCTCGTACATAACTGGATCTGCATTAATTTTTTTTGCTAATACAGCTACGTTGAACATTGCATCATTACGACCTTCACCTTTTTGAACTTTGTTTTTCATAAAGTTAACTACGCAAGGTGGGTAGTCTTTTGTTTCATCGTCTTGAAATATTTTAAGTTTATTAAACTCTTTAGGATTTAATCTATAGTCCGCTACAAACTTATATAAGTTCTCAAGCTTAATAGAATTACCATCATTATCCATAGCCACTCTTGTAGTTAAGTGTGCTTTTTGATATGGCAGATTTACAAAATTACCTTTTCTTTTTTTATTCCAATCTTCAGGTGTAAGATCTACTTCATCCTGTGCAGGATAAATATCTGTTGTTGTATCATTTACACCTAGATCGGATGCAAGTTCAATTAATTTTTTACGCATTGAAGATGCAGGAACTACACCATCAATAAATAAAACTAAATGGAGTCCGTTGGATTTTGATCTGAATGGGATGAGTGGGTATTTCCTTTTCCGTATAACCGATATAACGTCCTTATGCTGTATATTATAACGATCAACATCGATGACCCCCCAACTGCATGTATTATCATCTCGAATGGGAACGCTTCCATAGTATTTTTCTCCTTTTAAATGTTCTAACCAATCTTCCCTGGTCATAGGCCTAGGTTCGACCCAATGTTTAAATTCTTGCTTACCATCACGACTTCTTGTTTGTCCTAATGGTCTGGAAGCACCAAAATATGTAGCAGAGCCCTGGAAGAGTTCTACAAACTCTTCCAGGGTGTTGTCAAGTATGTCCATATTAGAATGGAGTTTTTTCTACTTGTTCTTCTTTACCGTGGTTAACTCTGACAGCACCTTTTTTACATGATTCGTAAAACTCATAAGCTGCTTTGATTGTATCTTCGCTCTCCACTGTACCCAAGTGTTCTATCTCCCAACCGTACCAAGAACCTAAATTGTTTTTTTCTAAAACAGTTTTAAGTGTGTACTGCTGAGTGAATGGTGCAGGTCTAAAGAAACCTTTACCGTCTTTTCTTTTCTGTCTCAAAGACATCATCATTGAATTCCATTTTTTGGATTTCTTTCTTTGAGTAGATTTCATAGTAATCATAGCTGTAGAAGATTTGTCCTCTTGCACTATCATAACGTAGTGAGAAGCTGTCTCTTCAATGTAATTACCATTCTCAAGCCTATCCTTACCATCGTCACCTCTGGTAGTTTTAGTCATGATATCCGAATCAGATGCATATACATTTACAGGAGCAACAGCACCTTTTTCTCTGTCTCTCCACTCAATGTATTCTAATTTATAATAACAAGGGATAACTGTTATACCTCCTGCGCCATCATAAAGTTCATCTGTTACGGTGTTGTAGATCATTCCAGGTCTTGCTTCAGGATTAAACTGACTATCACCTTGCGTTACTTGTGGTGACAACTGTCCTAGAACTTTAAGAAATGGTAATGCTAAACTCTTTGAATCTACATTATCAAATCCAGCATCAGCAAATTGCTCTAAATCAATATTTGCAACTGCTCCTGCTTCTTTTTTAATCGCTACTTCGTTCGATTGTTCGTCTTTTATCTTCATATTATTACCTATTATTTGTTAGTTATTTTCGTTTTATTTGCGATGTATACACCGAACAAATCAAAGGGTAATTCCTTACCAGCTTCAACTTGCTCTTTAACAAAAGCCTTAAGAGTCATAGGTTCAACTTTTTCTTTTTTATTATAGTTGAATCCATGTTCTTCACAGACCTTTATCAATTCAGAGACTTGGTTGTCTTGACCTCTATTGAATGAAGCGGTGACAGTGTTCTTGATTATGTCTTCGAACCCCTTACCCCTTAACCAACTGAAAGCCTCATCAACACGTGACTCAGGAATTTTTGCTGCATAGAATGGTTTTACTTCAACAGTAGAACCATCACTTAATTTCAACAAAGATACACCTGCTTCCTGCATCATCTCTGGAATTATTCTCTCTTCCATATCTCTAGCTTTATGCTTTAGAAGAGAAAGACTTTCCTCGTCTTTTTCAATTTGTTTTTTTAATTTATTGTAGTCGTTACACTTTTCTGAAATAGACTTAACACTATCTTGGCTAAGATCTATTTTAGACATCTTTTCAATATCTAATTTTTCCATATTTTCCTCCTGATGGGGTCTTAAATTATTCATTTGATCTTTGCAAGAAAAAAATATAAAAACTTTCAAGATGTGGAAATACCCCTATAAGACCAAGCCGTATGAGCACCAACGGAATGCTCTAAACGATTCAGCTGAAAAAACTGAATGGGCTTATTTTATGGAAATGGGTACAGGCAAAACTAAAGTAACTATAGATAATATTGCTTATCTTTATCTTCAAAGAAAAATAACTAGTGTTTTAATTATTGCACCTAAATCAGTTTATACAAACTGGGAGTCTGAGATAGAAACTCATATGCCTGACGTTCTAAAATATAAAATTTATAAATGGAATATAGATAAACCAAAAGATTATTTTAAGATGGACGAATCACCAGACTTAAAAATATTTTTAATTAATGTTGAAGCTTTATCTACTAAAAGAGGCTACCAAGCTTGTGTAGAATACTTACTTAAAAATAAATTAAATTTTGTAGCACTGGATGAATCAACCACAATAAAAAACCGATCAGCAAAAAGAACAAAAAACATTTTATCACTATCCAAAGTATCCCATATAAAGCGTATACTAACAGGATCCCCAATAACAAAATCTCCATTAGATCTATTTACACAATGTGCGTTCTTAAGTCCAGAATTATTAGGTTTTCATAGTTATTTAGCATTTAGGAATAGGTATGCTGAGATGACCGATATACCGGTTGGTTCGGGTAGATATATTTCTATACCTAAATACTACAAAAGATTAGATGAGTTAGAAGAGAAGATGAAGTCTTTTGCGACCAGGATTCGTAAGGACCAATGTTTAGACCTTAAACCTAAAGTTAGATCTAAAAGGTACATAGAACTAGAAGGTGATGGTAAGAAAATCTATGAACGATTAAAACACCATGCCTTAGCTATTGTTGAAGACAGTACGATATCTTTCTCAAATAAACTTACTGAGATTATTAAACTCCACCAGGTGTGTAATGGTTTTACAAAAAATGATGATGGTGAGATCATGGAATTACATAAGTCTAAGTTAAATGCTTTAGATGAAATACTTGAAGAAACAGATGGTAAAGTAATTATCTGGGCTAACTATTTATATAACATTCATGAGATCAAAGACTTCTTAACTAAAAAATACGGAGAGGATTCAACCGTATGTATTTATGGTGCTGTTGATGTTGAAGATAGACAAGATGCTGTCAAAAGAATTCAAGAAGATGATAAAACAAGATTCCTAGTTGCTAACCCAACTACAGGAGGTTTTGGGCTTACGCTTACTGCCTGTAATACAGTGATATATTTTTCTAATAATTATAACTTAGAAGTGAGAATGCAATCAGAAGACCGTGCTCATAGATTGGGCCAAAAAGGCACTGTTGTTTATATTGATATTGTAGCCAGGGGTACATTAGATGAAGCTATAATGAAATCTCTTACTAGTAAAGGTCAAATCGCTGCTAAAACTTTAGGTGAAGAAGATCTTAAGAGCTGGTTGCTGTAAGTTTGTTAAACTGCTCTACTCTTTCTAAAAACTTATCTCCATACTCTTTTAAATCCGACTCATTTAATCGGAATTCTTGGTATTGAAGATCTCTTGTACAAATAGATATTACTCCTTGTTCAATTGGTCCATAATTTTTTGTATGAGCTAGATAGTATGCACCTAGTTGATATTTATAATCTTCAACCCACTCTTCTTTTTTAGGTCTGTTTGATTGTTTCCAGTCTACGATGCTCGGTTTCCCGTAAGCAACACAAGATAAATCTGCTGTACCTGCAAATTTGTTTTCATATTCTAAACTTATTTCATTACCCCACACCTCATCTATTTTAATATTATCTAAAATAGTCTTGGCCATCATTCTAGGTTTAGTACCTTCTTCAGTAGCGTTGTAATAACCTTGACCAGTTAAATGATATTCAAGCACCTGGTGCATCTCAGTTCCGATTGCTGATGCTTGATTCATAATTCTATCGGCCTCTGCATCTCCAACTTTACGTCTCCAATTATCTAGAAAACGTTTATCTTTAGTAGCAGAAAGTATAGTTGTTACACTTGGTACTTTTATATTATCTACTAAATACTTACGTCCTGTTGTGTCTGAGAATCTATTGTAGTGTTTGTAAGGATACTTTTTAAGTAACTTCATGTAAGATTACTTACATGATATTTGCTATTAAAGCTAGAATAATCGCACCACCACCAGCTAATATCATTTTCTCTAACCTTAATATTCTATCTTTTATTTCTTTTATTTGATCAAAAGTTTGTTTTTGCATTAATCTGCAAATCTTTTCGTGATTATCTATTCTATCTAATGCAGATTTTCTAGCCACGTCTAACTCCTCTTTGTGCTATTGCAGCTCCTGTTGGATCGTTAGGAAACAGTGCTTGGAATTGTTGTGGATTTACTTGTCCGGTAGCCGGTGGTACTGGTGCTACAGGCGCTTGAGCTGTAGGATTTTCTAGTTGTAAGTCAGCCATAATCATTTTTTCCTCAGCTTCAACTGGTGCTTCTTCAGCATCAACCATAGCTTCATTCTGTGTAGCTGTAGATAACATTGTTACAGCGTTAGTGTCTGTTTGTAAGTTACCAGAGCTTCCTGAATAGTCTTGTGCAAACATAGTTTCGAAATTGTTTTTAGGAATTGTATCTTCGTTATAGTTAGGTGCTGGAACTTTTGCTTCTAGTTGTCCCATTCTTTCAGTAATTTCTTCTGGTGTAACAGTTTTAGGATCTACTCTTGGAACATCAGCATCACTCTCATTTAAATAGTTAACTAATCTTGCAAAAGCTTCTCTTTTTTGTGTAAGACCTAATCTACCAACAACTCCTGGCGATTTTAAAATGTTAGCTGCTGTTTGAATATCTCTACCTTTAAAGTATCTTCTTCCAATACCTAAAACTCCTGGTACACCATCACCAACTTTTTTACCCATTAATAATCTAATTTGTTCGTCAGGGTTTAATGCATCATTAAAAGCTCTCATAGCTATAGGGTCTGTAAGTATTTGACCTGCACGTCTCCCTAGTAAAATAAATAATGCTGGTGCAAATGGATTAACAGCTGCAGAACCTCCAAGAACTAACGCTCCTGTAAATGAATTAAGTCCACCTAATTGTAATCTTCTTTGCATGAAAGTAGATGTATCCGCAATAGGAGTATCTGATACTGCTTTCATATAAGTTAAAAACTTTTCAAATTCTTTTGCTTGTCCTCTACCACCAAGTATGGATATCATTTTTTCTTTTGCTACATCATCAGTTGGATCAGCAATTCCAAGCTCTCTCATAAATTTATTGATGTTAAATCCTGATGTATCTTTAGGACTAAATCTTATTTTTGTTGCATCAAATATATTATTACCTGTTTTAACTTTGTCTAAACTAAAATCTACAACATCTCCTTTTTGAACCATTGATTCCATAACATCTACTGTTCCATTAATACCAGCTCTAACAGTAGACTCGTTCATAATTTCATCAATCATTGTTCTACCTGCAGGAGATGAAGCTGAATCAAAACCTTTATAGAATGAATTAAACATCCATCTAGCTTTTGCAGCATTAAATAATCCTTCACCACCACCTTTTGTAACTCCTATTGCTTTACCAGTTTTCTTAGATACTATTTTATCAGCACCTAATAATTGTCTAAATTGTTTGATTGCAGTAGGGTCTCCACGTGTAAATACATCATTAGCTAAATCATTAAAGAATCTTTGTGATTTTTTCTTTTCCATTCCACCGATTCCAGCTAAAGCTTTGTTAGTAAATGTTGTTGCATTGTAATCTCTAAATACTTTTGTAGCATTAGCTCTTTGATAAAAGTTCATTAATGTAGAGAATGTATCATTCGCACCATAAAGTTTATCTCTTAAACCTTCAGAAGATTTTATCTTAAGGGCCATATCTGCTTCTGCAGCAGCAGGATTTGTTTTCTTTAGTGTTTCATATGCCGCTTTGACTGTGTCATCTTTTAAAAAAGTCTCTTTTGTTATGTTTGCACCAAATGAATTTAAATCATTTTCTAACGCTTCCCTAATAGACCAAAGCGTAGGTCTTATGTTTTCATATCCTGTAGTTTGTATTGCTCTATTTAAAGTTGTAATCATACCTTTATATTCTTTTGGAGTTACAAAATCATCAACTGCGTTCATGTATCTAAAAAATAATGCAAGTGGATCTCCTGTTCCCTGAAGTTTCTGTAAATCTTTTAAAGGTACGTCTCCTAATTTATCCTGAGCATATCCTCTTAAACCAGGAAATTGCATTGCTAATTCATCAACATAATCACCAGCCATTTTTTTAACATGTCCTGTAGGAATAACTTTAGGGTTACCTATCGTATCAGCTAAAGTATCAAAAGCTTTGTAACTAGCGTTAATTAAATTAGAATTTTGTTTAAACGCTTCATCTGCTTGTTTCCAAATAGTAGCCGATAGCATACCTGTCTTTATAAGTGGCCCATAATTTAATACAGAGTTATTTAAATATTCTTTTCCTGCTGCTTGTTCAGCACCTTGTAAAGCCTCTTTACCAATACCATTAATAAAAGGCATGATACCAAGTACCTTAAAATACTTAGCTGCAAAACCACCAAGAAGACCTGTACCTTCTTGTGCAGTCATTACCATAGGAAGTGGTAAACCTTTGTCTCTTGCAATGTTAACTAATTGTTTTGCATCTTTTGATTTAGCACCAATCATTAATCTTCCAACTTTACCTAAACCTTTTGTAATAACCGGTGTCAATGCTGCGGCACCAGCGTTCCATGCTAAAGCTGTAAACATAGAGTCTGCAGCGTTAGCCATCATATCTGTGTTGACTTCTTTTGGGCTCATGTTTTCCATGTCCGATGCTATTGCATCCATCGCAGCAACTCCAACAGTTTCATTCAACATGTCATAAGTAACTGAACCTGCGCCTGCTCCTGCAGTACCACCTAATACAGAGTATACTTCTGCTCTTCCAAGTGGACTAGCTAACACTCTACCAACAGTTGGGTCTGCCACTTTAGCAAGTAATTTTGTAAGGCCACCTAATAATTTAAATCTTCCTGGTAGTCTTGTTGTAAGTTTGTCTGCAAAGTTGCTAAACATTTTAGTTCTAGCAAACAAACCTGTTGATTTATCTCCTGGTACTTTTGATTTAGCTGCACTAAATATTTTCTTTCTCATTGCAACATAAGGTGTAATTGATCCTATAAGATCTCCAGCAAGCACTGCTTCTGATCTACCATCTAGAGAACTTCCTTCTTGTTGTAATCTAACACCAATAGGATTTTTAACTGCAGCATCTATTGTTGCTACATCTTTTGCTGCACCTGCTCTTTGTGATTGTAATTCTGACATAGAAGGACCAGTGATTAGTCCTCTTTTTATAGCTTCATCAACTGCTTTTTTTTGTCTTGCGTTTAATTTATTAGGATCAAAAGTATTGTTGTTAATTTGATCTTGAATTTCTTTTAAGGAAGCCATTAGTTTATCCCTTCAATAATATTTTCTATTTCCTCTATACTTAAATCCTCTGCTAATTGAGAAGCAACTCCGCCTTCACCTTCAAATACTTCAAAGTTTTTTAGTCTTCTTAAATCTTTTAGAGTAGTTTCTAATCCACCTGCTACTGTATATAAACTTTCTTGTCTTCTAATATCTGATTCAAGCTGTCTTCCAATTGCTTGAATAGATGCTTTAACGTCTTTAGAAGATCTACCAAGTGAAAATATATTTACAATTTCTTTTGCAGCGTTAACATCTCTTTGTGTTAATCTATCTTGATCTTTAAATGTATTTGCTAGTGCATAGGTTAGTGTAACTTCTTGTACTGCAAGTTTTTCTTGTTCTTCTCTCGATAGTCCAGAAAGCATCCCTCTCTTATTTAATCTAGCTTTAGCTTGTTTAATTAAATTTTTACTGTCTAAATTTTTCTTAGCCGCCTCTTTACCTTCTTCACTTAAATCAGGATCTCTATCTATTGCAGCATATTCATCTGCTTGAAGTTCAGCTACTTTTGCTTCTAAAGCATCTAATGACATTGAGGACACTTCGAACCCTAATACTTCTTTTGCAACACCACTTAACCTTCTAGTAAATTGATCAATAGATAATGCAGCACCGGCTTTAACTTGTTCGCCAGACTCATCCATTTGGTTTAATGTTCTTAATACATCTCTTGTTACAGATAATGCATTATATCTATTTCCAAGTACATCTTGAATATCAAATAATCTTTTGTCTACGCTATTTTGTTCTAAGAAGTTTTCATACTGACCAATAAGTTGACCATTGCTATCAGCAATCGGTGCTCCTTGTGATACAGGTACAAACATTTCTCTACCATCTGGTCCAATGCCTGCTGCTATTTGTTTTGTTCCGTCTTTTAAAGTGTAACCTTTATAATTTCTTAACCTACCATCAGCTCCTCTAATTTGAATTATTCCTCCTGTTCTATCAGGGCTTTCTTCTACAGTATTTTCATTTACAAATTTCATATGATCTACTGCAGCATTTAGTGATGCTTCTCTGTTTCGAGCTCTAAGCTCACCTTCTTTTAATTTTATTGTTGCGTAGTTATTAACTGCAGGGCCTAAAGCTTGACCAAATACTTCAAGTGCTCCACCAATACCTGAATTTCTTGTAGTACCGGTTAATAATCCTGAAGCAAGATTAGCTAAAAATACTAATTTAGCTTGTGAACCTTCACCTTTAAATACTTCTTCTTGGTATCTTTTAGCAAGTGCTATTGTTTTATTAAACTCTACATCGTCCGATGGACCACCTAAAGCAATTTCATTATCGCCTTGTTTTTTATTTTCTGTTTCAATATTTTTCTTTTCAGCTTCAGGCATATCCTTATCTACTACTTTAGTAGGTAAAGTGTCTGTACTGCCTGGAGGTCCTGGTGGCATTCCTGTACTGTCTATGTTTACAGCATTTTCTTGCACTGCATCTAAATCTGCTATGTCATCTGAATTAGCTACGTTATCCTGTAGCAGTGGGTCGCCTTCCGCTTTTAGTTCTTTTGATTTAACTCTCATACTGGGTCTTCCCGAACCTGGTCCTTCTTTAGGTGCAGCTGCTGACTTTTTTGTGTCAATTGGTTCAGGTGCTTTTGGTACAAACTTACCAAATAATTCTTCGTCTGATACATTCATATAATCAAATGCACTATTTCTTTGTTCTATTTCAAAGGCTTTTCTTTCTGCAGGACTCATAGCATTAATTCTTGCTCTTTCTTTTACACCTGCATCGTATAATTTTTTTCCTCCGTAAGCAGTTCCTAAGATAGCAAGGCTTGGTAAAGTACCTAAACCTGCTACAGCAGGTAACATCCTTGCTGCTGCATAACTTCCACCTAACCCAAATCCCATTCGTCCTACTGGACTTTCAATACCCAAACCTTGTGCAACTTTATCACCTGCATAATAACCACCAAGTATAGCAGGATTTACAGTTTGTCTTCCCAAACTTTTTATTCCTCTTACAGGTCCACTTACTTTAAATCTTTCAAAAGCAGTAGGTGGTTTTCTAATTGCTGGAACTGGTGCTGAAGTGTACGGTTGGCCAACCATAACACCTGTATTTGCATTAATAGTTTTAAGCACACCTTTTCTAAGTGCCTCTTTTCTAAACATAGGTCTGTTTAAAACTTTATTAAGTGACATATAAACTCCTATGCCTGTCCGGTTGGTTTAACACCTTGGAATGCTGTGAACGCTCCTATACCCGTACCTACAGCTTGGGCTAACGGACTTGTGCTTGGTGCAGTTCCCATAGTAATTCCTGATTGTGATTTAGGACCTGCAGCATATAAGTTAGCTAAGAATTCTGCTCTTTGATATGGTTCATACTGTTGTTGTAAAGTAGATTGTCTTTGCGCATCAAGTGCTGACTGAGCAAGTTGTCTTTGAACACCACCTGCAGCCATAAGTTGATTAACATCTGCTTGAGCCATCTGTTGTTGGCCTAAACCTAGTTGACCCATAAGTTGTCCACCTTGTAAACCAACTCTTTGTTGATTCTGTGCTGCTGATAAGGCTGTATTAAAACCTTGTTGCTGTGCTGTACCCATAGCAGTTAAAGCTCTACCTTGAAGTTCTGCTTGTTGAACACCTTCTCTTCCGCCACCAAAAGCTCCTGCTCCGATAGCCTTAGATCCAAGTTGATTCCCCATTATTTGTGCTTGTCTACCAATTTCGTTTGTCACATAACTTTGATATGGATTTAAATATTGATTTATTTGCGCTGCACCAATCGGAGCAGACGCTGCTTGTACTGAATTAATCCCGGCTTGTACTGTTGGAGCACCTATTCCAGATTGAATATTTTGTATACCTTGTTGCTCTAAAGCACCTAAGCCAGCTACTTGATAGTCAGGTAAATTAATAGGTTGTTGTGCGACTTGTCTCGCAATGTCCATCAACTCTATCTTACGTTCTTCTATACCGGGTGCTTCTCTTACGTAATTAGTTGTTGTTGATGGTGGAGCTGATCCACCTCCGCCTCCTCCGAAAAAACTCATATTATATCCATTTCTCTAGTTGTACGTGTTTCTTTTGCCATCCCCATTTTTTGGAAACTTTTTCCCATCCAGGTCTGGCCATTATACTCATTCTTTTACATTTATTTATTTTTGCAAAATCTGTTACTGCTGTTATTAAATTATCTTCCCATAATTCTCTTCTTTTACCTGTGCATATTACAATCTCATATTGATTATAGTTTGGCATAATACCAATTCTACCAACACAAATACCAAATACTTTATTTTCTTCTGACTCATCTGATCCAAACATTATCCAACATTGCATTAAATCTTTTTTTAACTCATTCATTACCCAAGCTGAATCAGCATATTTACCTGAAAACGCTAAAGCTTCTGAAACCATAAACTCAGCTAATGGCCAAAATCTTTCTATATCCTTAGGCTCTAAAGGTAGAATACTAACTAAAGGTTTAATTTGTTTTTTGTTTGCTGTTGCCATTTCCATCCTGTAATAAATCAAATACACGCTTGTATCTTTTTTGTTGTTCATAGAAATATTGGGCACCTTTTTCTCGCATATCTTTCATGCTACTTGGATTAGCTCCAGCTATGATTCCAGCACCTAATACTCCATCTGCTCTTGTTACAAACTCACCGTCTGCTAATTGAGCTAACATTGTATCCTCGTCTTTGTCTCCTACGCCTGCTCCGTCTTCTACATAACCCGATGCTCTAACATAATTGTTTGCATCGTTTTCATCATGAGAAACTTTTGATGGAAGATAGTTAATACCACCTTCGTTAAATTTTTTTATTTCAGCTAAACCACCTGTTCTTAATCCTTGTTTGACTAATGAGTATGGGCCCATTCGTGGATCATCTTTACCTGCTTCTTCAGGTGCATAAACTTTTTCATAAGCTTTTTCTTCACCTGTAGTTGGATCGATGTAAGTGTATCCAGGTCTCTGATCTCTCATATTTAAATAATTCATATTGTAACCAGGCATATAAATATCTGTAGGTTGTTGATCGAAAGCACCTAGACCGTAAGTAGCTGCAGCTATTGCAGCAGAAACTTTTCCTGGGCTGTATTCTAATGTACCTGCAGGAGCACCTTCTTTTTGTCTTTTTAAAATATCTAAAAGACTTCCACCTTGTTGTTCTCCTCCCGCTGGAACTTCAAAAGGCTGTGGCGAACTTATTGGTGATTGAAATGGTAATGCACTTAATGATGAATATTTACTTGCTAACTGACTATAAGGAGTAAAAGCTGATTGTGCTGCTGAAAAACCTGGAACACCTAATGCAGATCCTCCACCTAAAACACCTTGACCACCATAATAACCCGCAGTAGCTCCAGTAATACCACCTAATATTCTCCCAAGTCCTGACGCTCCTGAATCTTTTGCTCCTCTATATCCTTTGTAACCACCGTAAGCGGCCATTGCGTAGGGTAAAAATTGTAGCATTAAATATATT
>Ga0208134_1000601_pt1 | contig 23538 bp, 27 predicted proteins | sample VirMetDEL_Mar_31_FD_184515 | JGI IMG/M metagenome (GOLD analysis project Ga0208134, IMG submission 184515) | Aqueous microbial communities from the Delaware River and Bay under freshwater to marine salinity gradient to study organic matter... | ecosystem: Environmental > Aquatic > Marine >... | reverse complement strand
AACGTCTGTATCGATAGTCAAACCTGTTTCTTCTTGAATGGCGCCTAAATCTTCAGTTAAGAATTTCAACTCTTGGTAATTAGTTGGTATCGTTAGTCCAAACCGTTCTTGTAGGCTTGTGAGTATTAGATCGAATTCTTCAGGAGATACATTGTCCACAACTATTTCATTCAAATCTTGAACAGCTTGAGACGCCTCAGACATCAACTTTTTATCAGCAACAATCTTGTTTTGACGTTCAGTCTCTAACCTTGCAGCTTCAGCAGCGGCAGCAGCATCAGCCTGAGCTTTACGCTCTGCGGCTTGTTCGTTTGCTTGCTCCATTGCATTTTGAACTTCAACTTGTGCTGGGTCCTGAGGAACAACGATAGTACCTTCTTCAACCTGTTCGCCAAACAACACAGCGTCACCCGCTTGAATATCGATATCAAGTCGGCCACCCTCTTGAGCGTCCAACGCTTTATTAGCTTGTTCAGCGGAAATTAGACGGTTTTGCTCTGCGTCAAACGCTTGTTGTTCTGCCAGCAATCTAGCCGACTCTTGTGCGAAGTACGGGTTAGCTGTCCACGACAAGTCCCCGTCATCAACGGCCTTCTCAAACGCATCAAACTGTTTATTAAAGAGATCAGGATCGTTCTCTTTATAGAACTCCATGACTGAACGCTCTGCATTAGCGATAGCGGCTTTAATAGCCTCAGGGTTATTGTCTGGAACACCTTTGAGGTGGTCATCTAGATAACCTTGGAACCTGATCTTAATGTCATCCGCCATTTCGCCAAGGTAACCCCCACCGAAGGGGTCCATAATCAATTTAGAACCCTCAGGAGACATAGCCTTAATAAGACGGTTCAATGTCGGTTGCTTGAAGTCTTTATATGTCTGGTTGTTATAGACAGCATCTGGGTCTTGGCGTTTTTCTAGTTCACTATAGGCATGAGTGAAGTTTTCATCATTGAACCTGAAACCATCTTTCTGCGCCCCCGAAATCCACGCCAGCATTTCAGATTGGTTAGTAATTGCGCCTGTATCGAAGGCTTCTGTCAGGGCATAATTGTTTGCTAACTCTTGTCCCTTAGGGATTTCATAGATCGTATTAACTGTTTCATACGCAGCTTTAGCTTTGTTCAAAATTTCCGTGGAGTTAGGACTAGAATTAATCATTTCAGAAATAGTAGGACCACCCTCTTTTGTGGGTGTATTCAAGAATTGTTGGAAGGAAGCACCTGCATTAGCTGGGTTATTGTAGAAGTCAGTTACTAATTCTTCAGCCTGACTAACCTCTGCTTCGCGTTGAGCTTTAGTTGCGCGTTCTTTCTGGGCTGTACGGAAATTGATATCCCGTTGGATACCCTCGCCTTGTTTAGTAACTTCGTTCCATTCCGCTGGGGTCAGCTTCAAATCACCGCTTTCTTGTGCCGCTATTAACGCCTCAATCATCTCTGGGTTATCTGTAGCATCAGCAATTGATAGGAACGAACTAATCAACGCTTTACGGGCTTTAGGGCCGCTAAGACCTGTACCATAAGCCTGACCGTTCAACTTAGTGATCTCAGCAATGCCCTCCCCGATAGATATCTCACCAGTAGATATCTTCATCATGGTGTCATCAGCTTGCTTCTGGATCGCCGCTAGGTGGTTAGCTTCCATCTGGTTAGATACGTTGCTCATATGGGCAGCACCCATGTTGAACGTAGTCTGTTCGATGTAAGGCATAGCCCCTGCTAGAAAGTAAGGACTTTGATTGGCTTCATTAGACAGAAATCCGTGAACTTTTTTGTTCATCCACTCACGGAACTTGTTGGGGTCCGTGCTATATTTTAGACCAGACTTTTCATACTCTATTGTGGCGTTCTCTTTGAACTCAATAGCCGCCTTCTTACCCATCGTTTCGGCATATGTCTGGTTATACGCGCGTGAGTTGGAGCGGAACAGCAACCCATTGCGGACCTTTGAGAGTTCCACATCAGGATCATCCCCCTGCAAGGCATCTTGTTGTGCTTGTGTAGCGATTTCTTCTAATTGTTGTTTCTTAGCTTTCCCTGCCTCATTCCCTAGGAAATTAGAGGCAGCTTGAAAGCCTTGGGACATTGCAGCTTCACCAACTCGATCCCTTGCGGGTCTGTAGTAATTATCAACGACCTGCAACAGGTTTCGTGCAGCCCCACGTTGGGGCATATCAGGTGTAATTCGTGCCATGTTTGCTCCCTACGTCAGATAAGGCAAACTGGCGCTACCAGCTTTCATTATGTGACCCATGTTAAGTTGTGTTGTCGAGACTGACGCAATACGGCCTTTAGCCTCCTGCTCATATCCTTTGAGATTACGGTTGGTTTGTATCTTGAGGCTGTTGCGCTCTAGACGGTCTCTGTAGAGATTACGGGCTTCAACAGATCGGCGTTCTGCGATCATATCTGTCATCGCTTGACCACCTCCACCTGTCTCAAACATACTAACCATAGCGAGGTCTGTGTTCGATCTGGCTTGCAATGCGCGATCCATCGATGTCATCAGTAACTGACGGTTCATCTCTACATAGGATTGCATTTCTTGGTCTTGTTTATACGCCGCCGCCCCTCGTGCCATATAGGCGTTATTTAGTGCAGCTTGGTTCTGGGCGTTAACCTCAGACATACTGCCAAGCAGGTTCATGCCACCTGAGAGTAACGCTAGTGTTACTGGGTCCATATCTATATCCTAAAGTATTTTAACGAACTCATAGAAAGGCTCATTGTCCTGACCAAAGTTCTCGTGTTCTTTAATGAAGGTAAAACCGCACCACTTTAGCCACTTATGGTGGACAGTGTTCCGTGCGTCTGTGCAATTGAATACACATGAGTATCCTTGAGACACCTCATAGATACCTTCCCTACACTCTCGTAGGAACTGACGTTGATGTTTAAGGAGGTCTGGGGTTGCCATCATCCAGATGGACCCCAAACCAACCGTTTGTGTGTCGTTAACGCCAAAGACCCCGATAGGTGTACCTTCAGGATCACACATGGTTTTGCATTGTCGTGAGAACAACAAAGCCAACTTTAATGCTACCTTGGGAGGCAAACCAGCTTGTGCGTTTAATTCCTGAACGTCTGCTTCCCTAAGGTTTTCCGCTAGATGGTCTAGGTCATCCTTATGGGTGTTGCGGACGTATCCATTCATTATAGCCTCTGTGATTTCCCGACATACATACCTGACCACTCCATAGACCCGAAGGCGCATGGAAAGGCACTGTCGTTAATTATTTTGATTTTAACTTTGTCGTTTTGAGCAAACACAGGGAACCTGTATTCACCAGTGTCTCTGGGCATTAGACCAGCTACGTTGTCTTCGTCAGCCAGAATACGAGCGTTGAACAGGTGCTCAAACGTGTCGTTATTCTTAGGTGTGACTTGGATTTTAAAGTAAGCACTGTCCATGTAGATTAGGGACATATATCTTAGCTGTACCCTGCCCTCTTGAATAGCGGCTTCACCCGTAGGTGTATCCTCTCGTATATACTGAGGAGAGAACTCGTATTCAAAGACGTAAGGTACACCAGCATTTATACTCCACGAAGTCGCATCAACTTCAGCTAAATGATAAGTGTTATCACTAACCTTAGTCACCGCCAACTTTTGACCCTTAGGGTTCTCCATTCTAAAGAACTCTAGGTTCGCTGGGGTGGAATAAGGAAGCACAAGCTCTGTACGATTGTCTGTTTGGTTGTATGTGACTGTGATTGCTGTCTCGTCCACGCGGTGATCCAAGAGAGCCTTGTCGATAGGCTTGGTATCTAAGAACATCTTATCGAGATAAACCTGTCCACCTGTCTTATAAACGATGTACAAGAAGTCCTCTAGGAACTGACAACCCATGATGGTTACATCTTCACCGAAATCCCAATGGGACCACGCTGTTTGTACCTTTTCACCACCAGATGTGTACCATTTGTAGACGTATAGTTTACTTGGCTCTAAGGCTGATAGCTGCACCATAACATCATCATAGGTTGATACAGCTTGTGTGCGTACCTGATTAGGAATGTAGCTAGGGATTTGGATTGTAATTTCATCCGCATCCACGGTCTTCAATTCTTCATCGATATAGAGTTCACGAACTGTTGAGTTTGTCGATCCGTCCGTAACAAAGAACACAATAGGCCCAGAAGCCACAGGTGCTGTATATGGAGAACAAGCAAACTTTGTTGAGGGAACGATGCCGACCGTAAGAGGCGATAGTACGTTTTCAGATACCAGCTTAAACTGTTGGCTATCAGAGAACAGAACCAGCGTGTCACTAAACACCGCAGCATGATATAAGTTGTTAACTCGACCAGTAATAGATGCCACATCGATCCTATCAGAGGCGAAGACTTGAACAACTGTACTTCGATACAGGCTCTCTAGTTCACCTACTGCGGACATGATTAGGTTCTCTTCACTGAGGAAGCCCATGCGTCCTTTAAAAAGGAATAATGAGTTAATGCTTTTACCTACAAAGCTAGGCGCAGGGTTAGTGTCCCCATCACCTACTGTACGTTCACCCCATGTGTGTTGTTTAAATGTAAAGGTTCCATTAGCTTCCCTCACGAGAACATGAGGCATTGTTGAGGCGTTGAAGCCCTCACCCGCGTTATATCCTACGGTTTCTTCCCACACGTTGTTGTCGAACTCGACCCAATAATCCTCTGTAGCGTCATTAAGGTTACCCTTAATTTGTACGATACGACCCTGCTTTTCAGAGGGTGGTAGTTTGTCGAATGACTGTATGCGGTCTGTAAATGCTTCCATAGCCGCACCACCGAACTGGTCGAGCACCCTGATATCGGCCCCAGCGGGTACAGAGAATGTAAGAGTGGGTCCAAATGTTTGTGCGTCAGAATAACCACGGCTAATAGCGTCAGCCTTTAGTTCCTCTGCAATGTCTGAAGTACCCTCTAGGGCAGTCTCAGCAGTGGTGTTATCTTCTGTAGAGGTTGTCGCAGCCAGTACGTTGTTGATGTACACAGCATAGGTCGTAGAGGCCACAGCACGTTTAATGAAAACAGACGCGGTTGCGCTGGGGTCAGAACGTGTCTCTGGTAGAGCTACGGTTTCAATTGTCTTTTCAGTATTAAGAATGAACGTGGTGTCAGCTACCGTGGCAAACCGTAACTTTGTCCACATATCGGATGTGGGGAGGTATGATTTACCATCAGGGTAGTTGACGGTCTTTTTAACACCATCAGTATCAAAAACCTCAACATCACCTGAACCACCGACAACAATATATCTCTCGTTGAAATCTCTGTTAATCACATGGATCGCTGTGGTGTCATCGTCAGTAATGTTAGTATCCAGCGGTGATACAAATTGGGTTGGAGGACGTTTCTGCAAACCTGCCACAACAGACGGGTATGCGTTTTTCATTTCCTGACCAGAAGTCCTAAGACGCTGTGGTGCGGGTTGTTGTGAAACACCACTTACTAGGTTGGAAACAGTTGTTGAGACTAAGGGCATTATTTCACCTCTTAATACGCTGTACGGGAGAGGATGCCAAACACAGAGGCGTTTCCTGTCATCATATTATTATCTTCAATTTCCATGTTCTCAGCCAGCAAAGCAGCACGGGCCATATCTTCGTCAGATGTGTTAAAGTTTGAAATAGAACCGTTACCCATCACCCGTTCTTGGTAGATACGAGCGGCTCTAACCGCGATATAGCGGCGAGCTATTTCTGGTAGTTCTTCAAAACCAAGAGCTACAACGATGTCTACATAAACTGGTTCTGAGAATGTGTATGTGTGCTTAACGCGGTCATATAAGATGCGTCCACGGGCAACGAGGTCTTTGTTCTTATCGTCACCTGTGGTGTCTACTGACAACACGTTAGCAGGTAGAGCAAGGTTGTCGGCTGTGTTTGGAATTAGTTTATAGTTAAGTTCTGTGTTCCAATAGAACCCGTGTGTTTGAACTTCGCGGGTCACCTGTCGAAGTAGGTCTCTCGCTAGAGCCGCATCAACGGTGATATTACCCGTAATGGCACTCACTGGCGACTCGCCAATGTTCGCAAGGCATACGTTGACAGCTTCGAGTTCTGTCGTTGGGGTCAAAAGAGTTGCCATGAGTTATCCCTGTAAATGTAAAAAAGGACCCCTCTAGGTTAACTAGAGAGGCCCATGTTTGGTTAAGCCGCAGCGCGGAGTTCGATGATGCACTCTGGGCGCAATACACCGTGACCAACAGCCATTTTAGATACAGCGAGTGTACCTTGACGGCGGATGTCATATTCCATTTCTGTGGCCATATCCATCAACTGAACTGTACCCAGAGCTTGACGCTGGATGATCAATGCAGATGTGTCTGTAGCATTTACGGCATACTTGGCGTTGAAGTCTGGGTACGCAGCGGCTGTAGAGTGATCCACGGCTACGTTGTTAGACTTAACAATAGTCATACCTGCCACGTTCATTACTGAACCGTCAGAGTAAGAACCGTTAGCACCGAAGTCGCGGTTGATCAGCTTGTCGTCTTGCACGAGTGCGTAATAGACGGTTGGCGATACAATCACGAAACGCTCTGCTTCTGGTACATTGCGTGTATCAAGAGTAGCAGCGGCGTCATAGATGCCAGCAACAATTTGTGCTGTAGTTGGAGTAGCACCGAGAGCTACAGAAGCAGCGGAGCCTTGACCAGCAATACCAGCACCTAGGCCAGATGGGTCACGAGCAGCTTTGATAGCCATAGACAGCAAGTTGCGGTCGTATGTTTGTGCAAGAGCTTGGCCCATTTGCTTGGAATACTCAGAACGGACATCATAATGGTTCTTAGCTTCATCGATATTTGCGATGAAAGTGTTTGAGATCAACAGGTCATCGATTGTGATGACTTTCTCACCGTGTTCGATGTTGTTGCCCAAGATTTCTGCACCAGCAGTGTGGTACTCAGCTACGGTCTTGCCGATTGCTGGGAATTGAGCGGACTTACCGTTCTGGATAGAGCGGATACGGGTCTTTTCTTTCATCACAGTTTGTGCGTTGAAAGTAGACATTACCTCACCTGAGAAGACCTTCAGAAACAGGGCGTCAGTTGCACCTGTTAGACCGACCTGACCCACGCGGGATGGATTAGCATTAGACATTTTATTTCACCTTGGAAAAGAGTTTAGATTGTTAGGTTGTTCTCTAACGTGTCCGTGTGCGCTCTTTCCGATAAGGTTATCCCTCGTAAGGGGCCTCAACGTAATTAATTGCTTTGGTTGAGTTAGATGAAAAAAAGAGAACACCCGTGGCCGTTGGATGTTCCTGTTTTCGCCACCCACTAATAAGCGGCGTGGTCGAGGAAGCCCGAAGGCTCCCTACTTTTTTGCTCTATTTGCAGAGCTAGACATGATTTTTAAGTTACTAGAAGAGTTGTCAGTAGCGTTGCCGTTTGAATGATCAATGTCCTTACCAGTTAGTTTGGACTTACCGTGTTTAGAGATCATCATACGCCGTGCCTTATTACGCGACACACGCTTCTTAACTTGTTCAGGACGAGCCTGATACTCTTTATCGTAGTCTGAATAGACCCGTCCTGATTTGCTCATGTGTTCTTCCTATAGGATGTTAGAACGTCCCAACTTAGCCTCGACTTGTGCGCGGAACGCTGGATCATTTTCGTAGGATGGGCTTTGCATATCGGCCATCAATTGCTGCACACTGTCGTATGATCCACCTGTACCACCCGACAAACTGCCAGATAGGTTACGGGAAGGCTCGATACCTTCACTGGCTTCACGCCGTGCGGCAATAGATCGAACAGACATACGGATAGCATTGAAGTCATTGCTGTCCATCATCCGATTAAAGTAGTCTATCTCAGCTTCATCTAGGTTATCAGCGGCCCACGCGGTTAACTCTTCGTAACCTTGCTCACCACCTACCTCATTCATTATGTTAGACCGTTGGCTGTCCATAACGCTGATTTGGCTTTGAATGTAACTATCAACTATTTCACGAGGAATACCTGCTTCCTTTAGCATATCATAGCTTTCAACGGAGAGGTCTCCATTGTCCCAGAATTCACGAGAGAGTGCATCGTAATCCACTCCAGCGTTATCTAGTTCCTCACGGACCTCGCCTTCCTCATGCTCACTTTCAGCCTGAGGTTCTTGAGAACCCATACGGGACTCTAGTTCTGAGTATGCTTTAGCCATATCCTCTGGAGAACCGAACTTCTCAGGTAGCCACTCTGGGCGGTCTGTCTCGTTCTGTTCTTGTACACCAGCATCCATTTCAGCGGCTTGTTCTTCCAAACTTGGACCTGCTGTTTCAGCGGATGTGTCGATAACTACTTGTTCGACCATTCTTATTCACCATTTCCTGCGACACTATCACGGGCTGCACCCGCAGCTTCTCTAGCAACAGGACCAGTAGCGGCTTTCGCCATCTCCATCATCTGTGCTTGCTGCATCTGTTGAGCCTGTTGTTGTCGTTCTTGTTGTAATTGTTCTTCAGATTTAATGAGACCATCCATGTCGATACCCAATGCAGTCCCAACACGAGTGATATAATCATTCACGTTCATGAACTGTGCGACAGCCTCAGGTCCTAATGGGGCTAGAGCTTGTAGGAACATTTGATATTTATTCATATCATGTCCACGGCCTAATGCCTCAAGACCTGTGACGATGGTTGGATTTGCCACGCCTTTAGGAAGTGACGGAAGTTTCTTCTTTTTAGTCATCCGAGCAATGATGCGGTTGACCAATGGTAACTGAAATTCTTGGCTCAAGATTGAGTAGACACCACCCAAGGCGTCCTCAAGTTCCCCTGCCATATACCGAACTTCCTCTGCGGTAACCCGTTCACCCGCGCGTTGGATCGCGGAGTTCATGAGGAAAGCATAGGCCAGACGCTCAGTAATAGTAGAGGCTGTCTGAGAAGCGATAGACATATCAGCTTGTTTCTGTACCTGTAAGGTAGACACTTCAGCCGCGTTCCCTGACACAATGGCGCCGTTCTCAGCTTTGGAGATATCTCGCGCCCGTGTAGTCCCGTTAGGAGCCACAAGGAACACAACCTTAGCCGACACAGCGGAAGCCTCTAGGATAGCCTTAGACAGGCCCTCTAGGGAGATCAGGTCACCAATGTATTCTTCTACATAGGAACGGCCATAGTCTTCACCATCGATGCGGGTCCACCGTAATGCCAGCATAGGTGCTTTATCCAATGGATACTTACCGTGTGAGTTAGGAACGATCATACCATCTAGCTCTTGGTACAAGATATACTTGTTACCTTCACGATACATCTTTGTGTATAGGTTGATCTCGTCAGATTTCTTATTGTTGTCATCGCTTGGGAGGTCACCCTCTTTGGCGGTCAACATTTCTTGGATGTCTTCAGGCAATGTAGCCCGTGACATGGTTTCCTTAACGATAACCTCGATCACCTCACCCATCGGGTCACGCTTAACAACATATCGGCTCAACGGGAAAACCCGCGCACCACCTTCAGGTGGGAGATATAGAAGTACGTTACCTGCGACAATCAACTGTTTGAGAGCCTCAAATATGGGAGACCGCATACCAGAGTTTTCAATCTCTGTCATTACGGCTCGTTCATACTTATTGAGAGCTTCGTCTACCTTGGCCCTTGCGCCTTCTGTTTGAGCTAACTCTTGGATTGTAAAATCATCCAAACGCATAGCGAAGAAAGGAGCATTGGGTGGAAGTAGAGACAACAGAAGTTTAGAGGCTAGGTTGTTCACACCACGCGCACCAACACCTTGATAGGGGGTGTACAGTTTGCTTGAAGAGGTGTGACCTTCCTCTGGAACAAGAGAAGGGATAGTTAGTTTAGCCGCTTCCCTTGCTCTCTCTAAATATGTCGTTCTGTGTGAGGATAGGTTTTCGTACTTCTTAGCGCAGACTGCTTCGTCTTTATGCACGATACACCTCTTTAATATTATTTGTTAGTATTGTTTTTCTGGACCATGCCACCGAGTTTATTGGTGTCTGAGGTCATTTTATTTCTTGCTTGAATCTTGTAAGATTTAAAGCCACGAGACCGCCGATCCAGCGTTGTCCCATCTTCACTACCTTCACTCAATTTAGGAGCTTCTTGCTCTAAAACTGGTGGAGCTTGTGGGGGAGGAGGCGGGGGTGGGGGCGGCTCTGGTGTATTCATGAAACACATTTTAAATTAAGCCTTTCGTTTATTGATAGCCATAGGGTTTGATCGAGCCGTTTGGTAACGAGAGATGCCCATAGATTTACGCTTAACAGCGATCTTATCTTCATTGGTCTTCGATGCTTTACTCTTACGAGCCTTACCGCCATCACGACCACCACCAACACCATCTTTAGCGTCTATAGTCTGAGGCGCTGTCACAGGCGCGGATGAACCACCACCACCACCAGTCGTAACTGGGGCTGTTGTTGTAGGAGCACGGACATCGGTAGTGTCATACACTTCGCTGTTAGTCTTGCCGCCACTGGTCGCGTCAACCTGTGGAGCTTGATCCAAGGTAGTCCCACGAGAAACGATCAGACCACCGCCGCCTGTTTTAGACTTATACTCACTGACATTACCGTCAGCCAAATCCTTAGCAGACACACTGCTTTTACTGTTGAAGCTAGTTGTCGAGCCTGTCACAGGAACCTGCCTACGATCATCACGATCAGTAGCGTGTGTGTATGTAACCTGCTTGGCCTTAGAGGTCCCAGCGTTCTTTGTTGGTGCGTAACTTGATCCCGCGAAATTATCCGCATCTAGGTTACGTCCAGAACTCTTTTTGGCTATAGGCTTAGGCGCGGGTTTCGATTTGGACGAACTTCCGCCGCCTCCACCACCACCGCCACCATCACCACCAAATACAATTTTTGATTGAAATAGTTTAGTTAAGAACATTATGTAATCCGTTTACTAAGGGTTATATGGCTTAGATCATAGCCACCATTCTTTAAGACCCTTTCCCAACCCTTGCGTCCGTGTATTTCCACAGATGCACATTGATTGATACGGGCAAAGCGTTCAAATATAGACATTCCAGAAAGCCAGTCACCATCATCACCTGATAGCAAGACAACCCTGAGATTAGTAACCTGAGGGTATTCAATAAACTCAGTTATTGCCGCAGATGTTATCTCTCCTGTCTCAGGAACTTGGTGCAACCAAAGCAACCAAGTACCGTCCAAACAGAAATTATAAATATCTTCCATATGGACTTTATCATTAACCACTCTTGAAAATAACATATCTATTGTGGGCCACAGAGTATCTATCGCTTTAGTTGATACGAGCGGGAATGACTCACCGTTCAACATTTAGAACATCCTCATTTTGTTCTGAGTAAATTCTATTCAATGTTCTAATCACATCAACCGCACCACGCCGAAAGAATATCTCTCGTTCTGACATGGATAGTTCTGGTGAAACATCGGGGTACATCCGCGAAAGGAAGTCGATTAAATTTTTGTCAATCATAGGGGTTTGGGTCATAAAACCACCCTTCTAGGTCTAGTAACGGTTAATATTATCCCCAAGCACGGGTCCATTGGGCGCAAATACCTGACCTAACCACATCATCATGGTTGAAATGGCATACAGCGGCTTCAATGTTGTGTTTAAAAATCAGATCAATAGCTACTGCTAACCCTGACTTTTCCTTGAGATCGTGTTGTAAAAGATCGCCATTCACCAACACTTTTGTGTCCTCACCTATCCGCGTAAGAAACATTTTCATCTCATGGGGTGTTAGGTTCTGCCCTTCATCCAAGATAACGAAGGCGTTGTTAAATGATCGACCACGCATCACCTCGAAAGGCACGATCTCGATATCCTTACGCTTCATAGCAATCTCGAAACGACCCTTACCAAGTCGCTGTTCAAGAACCTCAGTGAGCGGGATTACCCAAGGCCTAATTTTGTCCTCGATAGTACCTGCAAAAAATCCCAGAGACTTACCTGCGGGAATATTTGGGCGAGTTAAGATGATCTTCTTTACATCTTTTCGTAAGAACATATCAGCCGCCATAGCCGCAGCAATGTATGTCTTACCTGTCCCAGCGGGACCAGTAACGAATATCTGAGGGAAACGGTTGATACACTCGATGTAGTTTTTCTGAGCGGGGTTCTTTGGTACGAGAGGCTGTACCTTTGTGTTATCGGAAGCCTCTCGCACTTTGTCATTATAGGTTTTCTTACGCACCTTTAAAGTTCCATTTCACCTTTAAGTAAATTGATACGCATCTCTGCATAACGGATGACTTTCTTGAGGTCTGTGATTTCACTCTCAACCTCTGTCTGATCAGGATACAACTTGAACCCTGCCCTCACGGCATACTTACAAATATTACCTGTGTGGAACGGTAGATCATTACGCATAATGAACGTCACAGGCTCGATTGCATAACGTGTGTAATGGGAAGGTTTGTTAACGATATCACCGTCAACAGGTTCAACAACATCGAATGGGTTCATGGGGTCCACACCTTTATAGTATTAGTTGTTAGATCGTAATTATCGTACCGCAGTATCCGTGCTACCTGAGCTTGTTGCAGGGCCTCTGCTTCAGTATGACCTTGCTTAACGAACGCAGCGACAACGGCTGACCAACTACAGTCATTGTCTAGGACTTTCCTAGCACCTACAGCGCCGATCTTATTTGCGCCTTTATAGCCATCCGTTGGGTCTCCTGTGAGCGTCTGGGTTAACCAGTTACGGTCAGCTTCTTCTTCACTGACATCGACAACAATGTTGAAAGTCTGATCCCACAGCTTGGATGGGATAGTCTTCATGTCTTTATCAGCGGAGTAGATTACTTGCTCACCCACAGCGTTTGGGTTTGTCGCATGGATACCCATGAGATCATCACCCTCCAGACCATCACGAAGGTCATACTTATAGTTCTCAATAACGTGCTGTCTGAGAAACGGCAGTAGCATGGGCTTTCGTGTATCTTTGCGGTTACCTTTGTAAGACGGTAGGATATCTTTACGGAAGTTGTTCTTGGACGTTAGGCATAGCAGGTAGTCATCTGCTTTTGTTGTCTCCACGATATTCTCAATCGCTTCATCGAAATCTTTTTTAGTCTTTGCCTCGTCCGACCAAAGCACCCACAATCCGTTATCAAACCGTGTGGGTTCTTCGTTCTTCGCTGCCACCCTGTATATGGTTATGTCAGCATCGATCAGTACCGTTCTAGTCATCTTTAGGTCTCCATTCTCCACACCAGTAGCTTGGAGCTACAATTTCAGTTGTCGGATACCTGTGGCAGTAATGTGTGCGAAACCTGTCTGACCCTTGTGTATCGATGTAAATACAAGTCTCGCATAGTTTTGAAGGAGCCGTAGGTTTTGGTTGAGGTTTTTTAGTGGGTCTCGTACCAGTTTTTCCCGATATTTGCTTCGCCATCTAGCTCCACCTTTAAGTTGAAATGTTTACCTGCATCCTTGATCGCTTGGATGCTTAGTTCGCCCACGAGTTCAGCAATGTCTTCATCGGCTTCGTATTGGTGTTCATCGTGGATGTTAGCCACGACCTGACACTTGTGCTTTAGGTTCCTCTCAGTGAGGACCTTATCCATCTCAACGGCCCATTGCTTACAAACCAATGCCCCTGCACTTTGTAAGAGAAGGTTCAGGGCTGAGTGAGAGCTACGGCAATGGAGGATACGTTTATCAATACCGACTAGGTGACCACGTTTGGATGCTTTAGTTACCGCTGTGATCAGCTTGGCTAACGCTGGTGTTTGATCTAGAAACTTTGTCTTCAGCTTCTGGCCCTCTTTGGGACCTTTACCTACCACCTCACCGATTTTGCCAGCACCTGCCCCGTAAAGAAACCCATAAATAAAACGCTTACTAGCTGATCTGTCAGGCAGACCCGCAGCTTTCATATTGATTGTATGGATATCCCCGTTGACCACTTCGTGGCCGTATGCACCACCATCAAACGCAGCTAGAAAGTGGCCAAGCATACGAAGTTCCAAACCTGAAACGTCAACGCCTACGAGCTTCTTACCTTCAGGTACTGTGAACAATTCACGGCACTCTTTGCCATATGGTTTGCCGACTGAAGGTGTCTGGGCCGTGTTTGGGAACATATGCGTCATGCGGCCCGTCACAGCCCCGTTGGTGTTAACAGAGCCGTGTATGCGGCTGTCATCACCTACCAGAGCTAACCATGCGTTCTTACCTTCACCTAGCTGTCCGATCCTCTTCTGGATCATGAGCGAGGTAGCGATAGACTGCGCCTCTGGGTAAGTGAGATTGGAGAGAACTGTCTCGTCTACTTTAGCACGGCCATCTGGAGTAAACTCTTTCGGTTGCCAACCATACTTCTTGGTAAGTCGATCTGCGATATGCAGACGGCTGTTAGGATTGAACACGTTCAACTTAACAACTGTGTAAGGACAACCCTCAGTAACACTCGCACGATCAACAGACTTATAGTTGATTGTACGCTTGGGTGTCTTTACTTCGACAGCAGAATACCACGGGTCGAATATAGTATGTAGGTCTGTCTCAATTTTTGCACGTTCCATTTGAAGGTGCATCAGAAGTTTCTCTGCCTTAGCTACGTCAAATAGAAAACCATGACGCTTTTGCTCCGACACGATCCAAGCAACTTTATGCTCAAGATCAAGTGCCGCTGGAGAGTATTGCTTCGCTGAGATTACTGCCCACAGTTTTAAAGTGACAGCTACATCCTGTTCGCAGTATTCCTGCATCTGCGGCGACCACTCAGCCCAATCCGTAGATTGGCCGAAGTCACCCTTCAAGACCCCTAGCCTTTTGCCCCACGCCATAAGCGCATGGGAACCGCGTTGCCGAGGCTCCAACTTACCTGCGTTAATTCTGGGACTATCCGTGTCACTTAGGTTAGTCCAGATGAGGCGAGTGCAAACTAGGGTGTCGATTACCCTGTCACGATCAACGTGAAAATCAGGGTAAACCTTTTCTAGAGCGGGGAAGTCGAAATCGACGCCGTTATGGAATATTAAACCATCAGCACCTTTCATTCGATCAAGCCCCTCTTGAATTTCTTTGGGGCCGTATGAGAACACCTCTTTGGTATCTACGTCTTGGAGAACAAGACAATGTACCTTGGTGAGAGTGTCCAGTAGTCCATCAGTCTCGATGTCACCTACATAAGTGCTCATAGCGGCCCCCTTGGGTTAGGAATTGAGTGTGTATCGCGTGTATTTCTGCCCCGTGATGGGATGGAACTTGACGTTAGAAACGATCTCGTTGCCTAACTCGCGTAGCTCTTGGATACGCTTGGGGAGTGAGGACACTGAGTATTCCACCATCGCTTCACGCACGGTGATCGATCCAGCTTTCTTCAAGTGCTTCATGATTTTGTCGTGTTGAGTTTGACCTGTCATGGCTTTCCATCCTTTATGTTCGAGGTTCTGGGCTAGGTTGTTCCAGTAGGTGTAGACATTGGCGTACACATCTGGGTTATGAGCCGCTAAGACTGCGTAAGTCTCAGCGTTCTCAAAGATTTGATCAGTATTCAGCGTTGAATTCATCTTGTGTGAACTCACTCTCTGAAAGACGACCTGTTTGTTTATCGAAGTAGAGCGTGGTTGCTATGCCCGTCTCGCCACTGAAGCGATTTTTTAATACCCTAACAGTCACTTGGTTCGCCTCGTCCTCAGATTGCTGGTTTCTTTCGAGACCGATCACTGAGTCCGATAGCTGCGCGATACTTGCGCTGCCTCGTAGTGCGTTGAGTGATGTAGCGATACCTTCCTCAAACCCTTTGTTACCTTCAGGGCGTCTGAGGTGTGACACTAGGATCATACCGATCCCTGTCTCCTCAACTAGAGACCGAAGCTGTGTCATCAGGACATCGATAGCTTTACGCTCGTCTAAGGCCCGGCCATCTGAGCCGTTTTCAAGGCCACTGACAGCAATACTGAGATGATCGAGCACAATGAAGCTAACGTCACAGCCCTTCGCAAGGTATCTAATTTTGTCGAGGAGGTTGTTGGCAGACAGGCTACCGAAATGATCGTAGAGGTAAACACGACCAGAACCCACGGTGTCATCGAAAGCAAGTTTAAGATCAGCATTTGATACTCCTTCCTTGGAGATGTGCAGGGGTTTGTTGATTGCCAAACCCATCAAGCCCAAGGCTGTGCGTTTGCAGTTCTCTTCAAGAGCAACATAGCCTACGGTCTCACCCTGCTTAATGAGATGGTAGGCAATCTCACGGCACACCTGAGACTTACCCACGCCAGACCCTGCGGTCAGCGTGACTAGCTCTCTCTTGCGTAATCCGTGAGTGATGGTGTTAAGGCCTTCATAGGGCCAAGGAACGCTGTCTGTGTCATTATCGGATATGATCTCGTCCCAGAGGTCAGCGCCAGATACGATACCATCTGGTCGGTACGGTTTCGCCTCCCAGAACGCCGTAAGTATCTCTGGGGATCGACCAGCCATCATAAGTTCTGACGGGTCTTTCGCGGGTAACTCAGCAATATACGCTTGGTTGGGCTTGAGTAACTGTGCAATCTCTAGCGCAGCTTTCTGACCAGCTTCATCGCTGTCCATCATGATCACTACTTTTTGGTATGACGAAACGAACTCAAGCTCTTTCTTAATCGCCCTCGCAGCACCCGCAGCGCCTTGGGGAATAGACACAACAGGCCATTTGTTGTCTTTCGACATGACCTGAGAAACCGTGAGGCAATCAATCTCGCCTTCGGTTATACAGAGTGTCTTCCCACCGTTGCGCCACAGGTGCTGCCCGAATAGCCCACACTCTTTCGCATTACCCACGAACATAAAGTCTTTCGTTGGGAACCGCACCTTTTGAGCAATGATCTGGCCATTACGCTTGTAGTTGGCAATCTGAACCGTCTGACCTTTGAAGGTAGAGGTTGAATAACCAAACTTACGAGCGGTGGCCTCAGTGATCTTGCGTTTAGCCAGTGAAACATAGTCACCGATAGGGAGGAGATCAGGGTTTCTTTTGTTCACTGTCTTAGGTGCGTGGTCGGTGCTGGGCTTGTGTGCCTCACATGAGAAACAGAAGGTATGGCCATCAGAATACTCAGCGTTGGCATCGGACGAACCGCAGTTGTCGCAAGGCCCGTGACCAAGCAACGTGCTTTCTTCATGAGTATCCATGTCATATCCTATCTGTAAGGTGTGAGGTCGAGCGCAGGACCAGTGGTCCGTTGCTTTTGGATTTCCTTGCGTCCCAGAACCTGTAAGTCTGGATTGGAAATTCTAGATACGGTGATTAACTCTTTGAGAGCTTCTTTTTGGGCTTCTGTGAAGTTGTCTTCAGCCTCGCCCTCGATGTTCTTTCCACCGACCAAACATACAGTCACAGCTTGGTAATCTAGAACACCAGTGAGAGGCGACACACGGTCAAGTGTGCGCCCTAGTTGCACGACCCCTTCCCTCGTGATGACGTAATGATAGCGGCAACCGTAGAACCCTTTGGCTCTATCACGGTTGTCTTGGTTGTTTGCGTCAATGTCGATTGTTGGGGTCGTGCCTGAATGATCGATGATCATGTAGAGCGTTTCATCACGCTTCTTATTATTGTTATACATTTTACTCCTGCAACCATGCCTCAGGAATTGAACCATCTGAGTACATGAAGCCATGCTTCTCGCACCACATCGCGTAAGTTGTCTTGCTGGTTTTACTGATAGTCTGTTTGCTTCTAGAGAATACGAAGCGGATATCAGTGTCTGGGTGTTGGTCTTTAATTAATAAATGTTTCTGGCGGTCAGATGTGAGAAAGCGCCCCTTGGATTCTATCACCAAAGGACGCTCTTTATCTGTTCCATCAGGTCGCTTTGTAATGACGAAATCAGGTGTGTACTTACTGGTTCGTTGAGGTTTCACATATTGGATAACCTGTTCTTCGTAAGTGTAACAACAACCTGTCCCGTCTAGCTCCTTAGATATCCGCTCCTCTAATCCTGAGCGAAACCCATATTTAAGACCAACCGATTTTTTAGAAGTCTTGGAAGTCTTCTTCTTTGTCGGTTGTTTCATTGGTATCCCCGAAAGTGTAGTTAGTTGCTTCGGCCTCGAACCCACCTGAGTGCTCTTGGAAACCAAATGCGTCAGCGGCTGCACCACCGCGCTCGACTAGATTGATGATTTGAACTGCCTGTGGTTGAAGGCTCACGCCTTTCTTTCCACCCGCGTCCCATGCGTAGACAGATGCAGATACATAAAGCTCTGTGCCGCCTGAGGGATCGAGGGTCACTGGGTTCATCTTCGCATCAAATTGTTTGGGTCGGCGGTCCCACAATTCACCATCGCGGCGGCGAACATTCTTGACTGAACATTTGAAGATCACATTCCCTGTGTCCTCACCTGTCTCTTCATCAACCTCCATTTTCCACATGGTGTTGTCGGTCTTCACAGGAGCCTTGCCTGTGTGCTGTTTGTAGATAGCTGATAGCTTATCCATCGCGCTTGTCGCTTCCTTAACAGGAACGCTGACATTGCACTTGTAGATGCCGAGATCGTGGAATTTAGTGTCCGCCGTTTTAAGTGACGGGTAAATTGCACGGCCCAATGGCAAAGAAATCTTAGTGTCTGACATTTTTTGTCGTACCTTCGTCTAGTGTTTCGATCATTTCGAGTAGACCCATGATGTGTGACCAAGAGAGACTGATATGGTCTTCAAGGCCCATGTTGTCGGTCTGGGTTAGGTGGAAACCTTCAGGGTCCACGAGGATGACGATGGGAAGAGTGTCCCCATCATCAATTTCAAAGGAGCGGATATCTCCTGATTTAATCAAAGTCGTAATCCTCAACTTTCCGCAGTGCTTCCTTGCGGGAAAGGTTGTGACCAATGACAACGCCATCCACCACCACTGTGTATTTTCCTTGGTTTTCGTATATGTGTGCCATCCTTTAACCTTTCGATTTTCTAGTAATGGTGATTAATGTTTAAGTAACTGTTCCTGTATCGTAAGTATTAGCTGAAAAAGAACTCACTATTCAGCACTTCGGAAATATCCAAAGAACCAAGCTCAGGGATTGCTGGGATTTTACTTCGAGACTTCTCAGGAATTAGAGGCGTCACTTCATCCAAGAATTTCTGCAACACATCTCCGTCCTTATACATATCGTAAAAGGCAGGTTTGATGCACTCATGAAGGAAGTAATCCATGTCAGCCGCGTGAACCCCGAAACTGTCGTGGATCATACAGAAGGACATCCCACCTACCCCATCAGCCGCTGCGCCTTTCTCAAGGGCTTTGTTGATCGTAAGCTGGAGGTGTGCCGCATCCATACTGTGGATGTAGTTGGGAGATAGCGACTGAGCGTTCTTGTTCGCATCGAGAACCTTGCTGTCGGTTAAGAACTCAACCTTCAACATACGTCCATCGATCATGGTCTGAACAGAGTGTCGGTCCATGCTGTACTTGGCTTGTTGCACAACGAACCCTGTCGGTGTTGACCACATGAACGGCAAAGGGTTCTCGTTCTTGGTCACCAAACGAGCAATCTTTGTGATCCAATCCATTGCATCCCGCGCGGCCACAACAGTCATAGATATCGCATCCCATACCTTTCGGGCGACATATGGAACTAGCTTGTAGCTCACATCGTCATCCTTCAGAGGCATAGCAACACCCGCATCACGCAGTTCATCGTAATGCTCTTGGACATAACGCATACAAGCCTTGAACGTGCCGCTGTATGGCACGATCATCACAGGTCGTTTACACAGCTTACGGTCAATCTTGAGGGCAATCGCAGCTTTAGCCAACACGACCTTCTCTGGATTGCTTAGGTCAGCCTCGACAGCCGCTTTGGCTTTCGCAGCGACAGCCCCATAGATATCCTGACGCTCACTGTGACCAGTTAGGTTGACGTTGAAGCCACCCTCTTTGTCCCGCAGCAACGCACTAAAGTGCTGTAGACCTGAACAGGTAGCATCGAAGTTGATTGGTAAGTGTGAGACATACCCAACACCGTGATCGTTAAGCTCACGCCACTCCATGCAGAACCTCAGGAACTCGAACGGACTATCTGCGTCCATCCACCTACGATCAGTCTTCCAATCGTGGGCGATCTCGACAAACATATCCTCGTTGTCCCATGCCCACTGAATACGTTCCTGCATTGGCAGTTTATCGTGACCCCATGCGTTTGCCCCCACGATAGCAATATACTCGACCTGTTCTGTGGTCTCGATAGGTTTACCATCAGCAAACTCGATCAAGCTACGGACGTATGCAGGACCTTGTGGGTTCAGGTAGTGTGGCTTTGGATACGCCCTACCCCGTGAGCAAAGATCGTGTGGAAAGTACAGTTCATCGAAGCCTTTAAACTTGTCAGCCAACTGCATGACCTGAAGCAACGCCAATCGCTTCGACACAAACTTACGGTTCTGGTTGTGGACATGGGCGCAAGCCGCTGAGTTTTGCTTTCTAGCCTTATCGTCCGTCATGTCATGAGGTTTGGGCGGTAAGGGTAGATCGTTAGCTGGTGGCAGCTTGTCCACTTGTAGGCTGTTGTCGTACACCCAGCGTAGCGCCTCAAGCATCTCCTCATTGACCCGCCAAGGTGTTTCTTGGAGAGCGTTGACAGCGTTTAATGTGACTGTGAGGTCGGTGTTCTCCATCTCCCGCAGGTAGTTCATCTTCGCCCGTTTGATCAGCTTATATGGCTGCACGTTGTTGGTCAGGTACGCAGACCCGATCAGGCTTTCGTTTGTCCACGGGTTAGGTTTGACCACCATTGGATAGAAGATCGGGAACATATGCTCACAACGCTCCAGACGTTCCTTCAACATATCCATCATCTGTGGGGTTGCCTCGACAATCGCGCGGCGTTTGCCGTTGGACATCCTGATCTCACCTAGGTTGACCATGCCTGTGACCTCTTTGAATATTTCTAAGAGCCTCATACCAAGGTGTACGCGGTTCTTGGTGTGCCAGTTGTCGGCCACCCATTCGATCTGTCGGCGCGTGAACTCTTTCTTGTAGACATCCTTGCGGCGCTGCCTTGGTAGGTTGCGAGTGTCGCAGTCTTTCATGATCTTACGGAAGATCAGTTTGTAGTTCTTGTTGAACCAGCGGAGCCGCAGTTCATCGTGGACAGCATTGGTCGAGGTTAAGACAACCCCCGTCCGACTCGCTGTGCCAGCCTTGTTCTGCAACATCGGCACGGCGTTGATCACAGACTTCGCAAAGATGTACGCAATAGCGTCCGTGTCATCAAACTCTCGTACCATAAGGGCTGCTATGGATCGCCGCCCTCCTGCGCCCGACAGCGCCTCGTTTGTCCACTCTGTAATAGCGTTACTGAATGGCTGGATTATCTGCCGCAGAATCGTTTGACCTGCCGCGCTCTCTCCGAAGAATTTCTTCTCCATCGCTTTATCGTGCCGATCATGGAATCGGGTTATTGCAGCACCACGCATCTCTTCTTCGAGGTTACGTTGGATATCTATAAGTTCTCTGTTGTACATAGATTATCTCCATTTTTGGGTTGTCTAGAAAGGGTGATTAACTCGCCGCGTATGTGACACAGCGTTTGGGTATATATTACGTTGTCGTAAGTATTGATTTGTAAGCAGAATATGACTGTACGCTGCCTCTCTGAGGTAACTGTTTGTCCTACTTAACTTTTATTGTTCCAACTCCCTGTTGACTTGTGACGTATGTTGCATGGGTAGGCCTCTAGTTAAATCAGAGGCTTACCCTTTTTTTTATCTTGGTGTTATGTCACCGTGTCACGCTCATGTCACAGCAAATCAGACAAGCTATAAATGTCCTCTGGGGCCAGCTTCGCATATCCCAGCGTGGTCTCGATGTTAGAATGACCCATCCATTGCTTCACCCGCATGATGTCAGCACCCCTCTGGACGAGCCTAGAGGCACAGGTGTGGCGGAATGTATATACAACGATATCCTTGAGGCCCCTGCGCTGGGCTGCGGCTACAATGGCATCCTTGAAGGCAGTGTATGAGATACCATCGAAAGGTCGCTGGTGTCCTTCATCGCGTGACCACTCCAGAGCCTCAAGGGCGCGTGGCGTCAGCGGCAAGGTGCGCGGTGTGTTGGTCTTGGTCTTCCAAAGGGTGATCAGGGTGCGCCCGTCCTTGCTCTTGGATACGTCAGCCCACTCGAATGGCTTGGCGACCACCGCTTGGGTCGTGGAGACCTCTGAGGGTCTCACCCCTGTGTCGATCATGAATTCTGCCAGCATCCGATAGTCTAGGATATTCAGTTCATCAAGAAGGGCCACCTCTTCGTCATCTGTGAGATAACGGATGCGGCTGCTTCCCGCGCGGAACGAGGGCCACTCGATGTTGCTACTTAAATGGATGTCGCCCATCTTATGACTGTGTTTGAGCAAGGTCTTCACGCGGGTCAGGTTGATCCTGATCGTGATGTCCGCCACCCCTTCCATCTTACGCTTCTCAACGAAACGTATAACGTCCCTTGTCGTAAGTTTTAGAGGGTCGGAAGGAAGCAAACGCTCCGCGTGGCGGATGTCTGTCTCGATCATCTTGCGCCGCTGGTTGGGCCACAGATAAGCGTGATATCTGTCAGCCAGAGAGCGAAGGGTAACAGTTCCCATATCGCAACCATCAGGCACAGGAAGGCCAGCTTTGATCGCTGCCCTCGCCTTCCCTTCCCAGAACTCAGCGGCCTCTAGAGTGTCAAAGGTTACGCGGTGATACTTACCCCCATTGGGTTCCTTCACTCGCGCTTGGAACTTACTCCCTCGCTGCGCAACGCTCATTCTAAAGCCTCCTCGATGCGATCCATGAACTCCAAACCTTTGCGGTTATACTGCACGATGTTCGCGCGTCTGTTCATTGGGTCTTGTGCCATTGTTACCATGTTCAAACCTTTCTCGCGCGGCGACTTCCACTCGCACCAGAAAAGGGTAGCACGAGAGGCGGTTGCGCCACTCATGCCTAGACGTTCCTCAACAATAGAGCGGTTGCCGCTATTGTTCTCAATATCTGCGTAATAAAGCAGGGCAAGCATGGAGGGCAGAGACATCTTAGGGTCTAGCTTTTGGAATTCCTCCAATGCTGCAATCAACTTGTTAATGTTTTTAAACTTACGGGCCATTGTGATCCTCATACTTTTCAAGAGGCGTGTAACCATGTATACCATCGTCTTCAAGAAAATTGTAAGAAAAGAGGCGTGTGACATATGTGTCCGCAAAGGGTTTGCCTGTTTCTTGTTCAATTACATCTAAAAGGGCAGCTAGGGTTTCGCTCCAGTCAGTTTCTGTTGTGATTACCTTCGATATCGGAAGGGTCTGGCCTGTATAAGTGTGAGGCAATTCGAGTGCCTCTATCACAATTTGATCCTCATTTTCTTCAAGGTAACGCATCGCCTTTATGAATAGGCGTTGTGATGCGGAAAGGGCCGAGCCATCGCCGTCAAAGGTAGGGCCGCGTTGTGAGTTTGGCCACGATGACGCGGGAACCCCAGCGACAGTTTTTGGTTTATTTATATTCATAGTGCCATTCTCTTTCTATTTAAATTCTTCAATGAACCACCAAACCACTAGCGCAATAATTGCGGCTAGGGAAGGGTCGCGCATCATGACTGTACTAAAATCGTACATGATACG
>Ga0208134_1000600_pt1 | contig 23592 bp, 28 predicted proteins | sample VirMetDEL_Mar_31_FD_184515 | JGI IMG/M metagenome (GOLD analysis project Ga0208134, IMG submission 184515) | Aqueous microbial communities from the Delaware River and Bay under freshwater to marine salinity gradient to study organic matter... | ecosystem: Environmental > Aquatic > Marine >... | reverse complement strand
CCCCCAATATGATAGTAGGACAGGAACCACAAGCTTTGCTCAGGCAGATCAACCTGAAGTGACGCAGACTGGTCAGTCTATGCCAGATTTCGTTGAGCCAGATGAGGGTATGGCTTCTAGGCGCAGATCGTCATCCCCGATCCAGAGCGCAGTGGATAGAGCGACAACCAAGTACGCTGACTATAATACCGCTGTTGAGGAAGAGTTTTTTGGCAACTTCTGGCCGAAGATGATGCAGGAGGTTGGAGGAACCGTATCTCCTGATAAGGTTAGGACTGCAAGCAAAAGAGCCTTGCGGGATGTTCAGAAGTTTGTTGCTGAAAACCCCAAGTATCAGGACTATTACGCTGAAGATATGAGAGCCGTAAGGTTGGCTCTATCTGAAGATTACGGTGACATCAGTGACGGCGATCTTCTTTTCTACCAAATGGCTAACGGTCTTAGCTCACCAGCGACATCTCTCCCTTCAAATGTTGGTGACGCTGTCAATGTATTCGATCTGTATAAGAAGGAAGGCAATCTAGAATCTATTGAGCTAGGCACAAGCCCTAAAGGTAATGTTGTAGTTGCAAGCTCACCATTCTCAATTTCAGGGACAACAGGGCCAACCAAGGCAAGGTCTCTAAAAGTTTTTGACAGGTTAATAGCAGAAAAGGGCGGAGCCGTTGAGGCTGTAGAGTTTTTGCGAGAAGGTGTCAGCCCTAAAGAGTTGCAGAAGTTTAACAGAGAGATGGGCTACAAGAGCAACGTGTCTGGTATGGGCGCTATAAAGTCTCTAGTCCAGCAGGCTACTGGTCAAAACGAAAGCATCCCAAGAATGTTTATCTTTGGCAAGAAGATAGGCGCATACACCCTGAATTTGACAGGCGACAGTAGATACACGACAATAGACGTTTGGGAATCAAGATTTATCCGTAGCTACTTTGACGGGCTTTTCCGTCAAAACACTGGACTCCCAGCCAACGTATCTGAAGATCAGTTGTTCCAAGACTTCTCCACGATGTTTAAGGAGGAGTATGACAAGGTCTCTGGGACAAAGGCAGACCCAGCCGCGCTACAAGCTATGCGTTGGTTCTATATGATCAATGCCGCAAAGCAGTCTGGCTATCAAGGAGCATCAACAAATGAAACAATCTCAGAACTCACCAATAAATACCTCACCAAAACTAGAAAAAGACGCAATGCAGGCAGGGCAGAAGGCGATGGAGCGACTGCTCAAGAAGTACGAGACCCAAGCCAAGCGAGAGAAGAAAGCCTCGACCAGCCGCTAGCCTCTCTCAATAAGCTCGACAGCCCAGAGATTCAGTCGGCTGTTGATGCGATGAATGAGATACCTGCGACAACAACAAATCCCGCCTATGGGACTAAAAGGTGGTCTAACATCAGACCCGTTATTGTTGAAGAAAACGGTCAGATGGTTGAGAAGAAAGGATACGGTGCGGCTGTAAATCATCTTATGGCGGTCTCTGAGCAGTCTGCTTGGACTGATGACGGGATGCAATATCCTGAAGGCCAGTCTATAGCTACAGACAGGAAGGCTATAATATTTATGGGTCTACCCGCTTCGGGGAAAAGTACCGTTGCAAACCCAATAGCGAGAGACTTGAGCGCAAGAATAGTTGATCCCGATCAGGCTAAAGAAGTATTTCCAGAGTTTGCTGATGGCGTTGGAGCAAATGCTGTTCATGAGGAGTCAAAAGTTCTATCCGATGCGTTGACACTTTTCGCTATGGACAAGGGCGAGAACCTTGTGATCCCCACCATTGGTCACGGCCAGAACAAGATAATGAGTCTTGCGTCTAGCCTGAAGGATCAAGGGTATACTGTCGAGCTTGTTAATGTAGAAGTAACTCCAGAAAACGCAATAGATAGGATGGTATCTAGATTTAATCGTACAGGGCGATTAATACCGCCTGATTATATTAACGCAATAATGGGTAAGCCTAAACAGGTTTACGATGCGATAAAGCAAGAGGACGTATTTAATGGCTACGCAGAAATCGACAACAACCCAGCCCTCGACCAACCGAGGATCGTCACAGAAAGCACAACAGAAGCCTTTGATGGGCGAGAAGGGCTTCGACTGGTTGGGATGGGACAGGGAGACGGACGAGGGGGCGCGACTGATGCAGGACAAGTCTTGGTTCAAGGAACTACAGGCCAAGATGCGGAATCAATAGATCAACCCTTAGCCTCTAGATCGACAAGTATTTCTGAGTTTATAAAGTCAAACCCTGAAGGCTTTACTGTTGATCCGAACACGTTTGAAACACCCACCGGGGTGGCTGTAGCTCCTATTAAGAACTTAGAGGTAAGAGTTCTACCCGAAGAAATTACCGATGACGTTATAGATCAGGCGGTTAGGAACTTTAAAGCGATGGCTGACACGCTAGACCAACCAGTGTACTTGGGAGGATGGTTCAGCAGTGAAGATGGATATTATTATCTTGACGGATCGATTACAGTAGACAGTGTAGAGGAAGCTCTGTATATTGCAGAAGCTGGAGATCAGTTAGGTATATTTGATCTTAATACATTTGAGGAGACACTCACCAATGAAGGCATCAGAAAGCTCAAAGAAAACGGAACTTATGACGATAAAGCCGCAGGCATCGCACGAAGAAATAAAGAAGAACTTGATCGCATATTTGGGGCGCAGGGGAATACAGGTCAAGCCCAGCAAGAAGGCGCAACAAGAGGCATAAATGTAGCTACAGACGGCAACACTAACTACGCCGATCTTATTGTATCTGGGCAGAAAAGATTTGAGACTAGAGATAGCGACTCATTACGCCCTTATGTCGGCAAGCGCGTTGGCATTATCGAAACAAAGCGGGGTCAGAAGGCACAGCTTGTAGGATACGCCACTGTTGGTGAGCCTGAAGTTGTCGGTCAATCCGAGTTCGATGCATCAAGAGAGCTTCACCTTGTTCCAGAGGGAAGCAAATTTGATATCAAGCAGGGTCAGAATAAATGGCTCTACGAGATGAAAGACCCCGAAAAACTCCCTCAGCCAATAGATGCCTCAAAGACTACAGGCATTGTTGCAAGAGACATACAGGGAATAACAGGCAGATCGGAAGCTCAAGAGTTCTTATCTAAAGGCTCCACGCCTAGAGATAACATCACCACCATTCCAGAAGAAGCTATCGAAGCGGTTGTCGAGAAGAACATTGTCGATGCCGAAGCGACTACAGCTACGTCAATACCTTTATACAGCGTCAAGGCAGAGCCTCGCGCCCAGTATGTTGCTCAGAACCCAGAGAAAGGCTCCAAGATTCTTGATGAGGGCATGTACTCTCGATCAAGATCGCCAGAGTATTCCCCTGAAGCTCAAGCAGAGATCGGTAGCCTAGTTAACTCCACCGCGCCCGACAAAACCGCCAGAGAAGTTTATCTGGAGGCGAGCAACCAAAGCTCTATTCGTGAGATGTTAACAAGGTTCAAGCAGAAAGCGATCAACAAGTACGCTCGACTAGAACAAGTCTACACCGACCCCAACCTTGGGTTTAGGGATGTTCTCGCTGACGCAAGCGCGATGGCGGCGGCATTATTTGCCGACAGGGCGCAAGGCGTTTCAAGCGCGGCCATCAAGGGTGGTGTCGTTACATATAATAACGGCATTACAAAAGTTGAGAAGTTTGTTCACAACGGCAAAGAGTATCGCGGCCTTATAGATGTTATGGCTCCTCTGGTTCAGAACAACTATAACGTAAACCTTGAGGAGTTAGCTCAAGCATACGCTGTTGCGGTTAGGTCTCAAAGGCTTGCGAAAGAGGGTAAAGAAACCCCTGCTGGCGCTAAGTCACTTGCAGTTCTTGAAGCCGAGATCGCCAAGTACACTAACCCAGAAACTGGTCAGCCAATCATTCAGGAATGGTACAGCGCGTGGCAAGCCTACAACGCCAAGACCATTCAGTTCCTTAGAGATACTGGCGTACTGGATGCTGAGACCGCGCAGGTTTGGGCTGATCAGTCTGACTATGTTCCTTTCTATCGTCAGTTAGAGGAAGAAGGTGGCAGTCAAATGCCTCCTGTGTTCACTGGCATGACGAGCGCGGCCAACTTTAAAGCACTGAAAGGAGGAGACACTGCTGTAAATGTCCCTCTTCTTGAAGCTGTCACCAGAAATCTAAATGCCGCCATTCATATGGGTATGAGGAACGTAGCCCAGCAACGTATTGTCAGAGACATGGTTAAGGTCGGCTTGGGATACGAAGTCAAAGGTGACATGAAGGCTCAAAATGTTATCGCATTCAGAGTCAACGGGAAAAACCGTAAGTTTTCTATAAGCGATCCTCTTATCTATGAGTCCATGCAGGGTATGGGGTCTGGCGAAATAGAAACGATTCTAACAAACATTGTCGGCGTACCATCTACTGTTCTTAGAGAGTTAATAACAAGAGACCCAGCATTCATGGTCGTCAACATGATGCGAGATACTCTATCTACGTTCGTAACAAGTGGGGCTAACTTTACCCCAGTAGTGGACACGCTAAAGAACTTTAATTCTGGCGCAGACCTTCTTGAGCAGTACGGTGTTGTTGGCGGCTATGACTTTGGCAATGACCCGAAAGACATATATGGTGAGTTCAGCAAGGAAGTAAAAAAGCGAAATGGGCTGGGAATTAACCCATTCGTTAGGATGTGGGACTTTCTTGGTCAGAAGACTACACAGTCTGATGCGGCAACAAGAAAATCTGTTTACGATGACGTTTTGGCGCGAACTGGTAACGAAGCAGAAGCGGCTTTTCAGGCTCTTGAGGTTATTAACTTCTCAAGAAGAGGGAGTAGCTCGCTAGCTCGCGTGGTTACAGCGGCAATTCCATTCCTTAATGCAAGATTCCAAGGCTTGGATGTTCTTTGGAGATCATCAAGAGGCCGATATAACGCCAACAAGGATAAGTCTAAGGCAGAGCAGACCCGTAACTTTATGTTCAGAGGCTTAATGCTAACAGGACTGTCTGCGGCATATTGGCTAATGGTCAGCGATGACGATCAGTACAAAGAGCGATCTGAGTTTGAGAGAGACAACAACTTTATCCTACCTAACCCCTTTAGCGATAAGTATCCGCTAATGCTACCAATCCCCTTTGAGGTTGGATTAATATTTAAGACTCTTCCTGAAAGAATACTGGGGGTAGCTAACAAGGAAACAAACTTTGTCGAAGACGTTCTTGGTCTTGAGGGTAGAGATAAGACAACGATGAAAGAAGCCGTTGACTCTACTGTCAGGGGAGTGACAAGCACCCTAGAGATTAATCCGTTGGGCGCACAGTTTGTTGCGCCAATCATCGAAGCGTCCCTGAACTACAACTTCTTTACAGGCAAGCCTGTGGAGTCTGTATTCATGAATGAAAACAACCTTGAAAAAGGATTCAGGCAGAGAGTAGGATCAAGTCAGATGGCTATTATGTTGGGTGAAAGCCTTAACATAAGCCCAATCAAGATAGACCATGTCATGCAAGGATACTCTGGGACTCTTGGAATTTATGCGTTAAATGCTCTTGATACGATACTGAGAACTCCCGACCTTCTTGGCGGGGACAATCCTCTGAAGGTTGAAGGTTCTGATCAGCTTGCATCTATGACTCTAGACAGAGCGCCATTCCTGAAAAGATTCTTAGGCTCTGAGTTTGGGCGTAAAAATATGGATGATTACTATGATATTCGGTCAGAAGTTAAGCGCACAGTAGGCACTCTCAACTCGCTTATTGGTGACGGAAAGGTAGATCAGTACCAGAAATACCTGAAGGGTAGAGAGCATATAGTTGGATTGGCAGGTAATGTTAACTACCTTGACGGTCTTCTGAAGACGAGCAGGAGGCAGATAGAAGCAATTCAAACGGCAGAAGATATCACGCCAGAGCGGAAAGCGGAAATCATTAGAGAGATCGAGCAAGCGAGGTCAGAATACTTGAAGCAAGTGCCAGTGTTGAAAGAGGCGCTTAATAGCCCAGCCAAGCTACCTGCTGTTGGTGGGCTATATAGGGACTAGATTAAACGATACGCTTTTTTAGCCATTCACTACTAATCTGGTTAATTAGCTTTTCATGCATGGCTTTGCGAGACTCGGTAACCTTTACTGGTGCTAGCAAGTTGTCATACACAACAACATAGCCTAGACCTGCGGTTGAGTTTTTGTCGTAAGCATTCCAGCACCTTTCCGTTAAAACTCTTTCTGACAGAAAGGGAGAAAGCTTTATCAGCTTTTTTATTGTCACTTCTTTGCCATACATTTTGGGATGGTTTTTCCCTCTGTATATGATTGTAAGATCAAATGTCTTCATCTGAATCCACCTCGTTTTTTATGAAACTATCGCCATCCCTCAGCACTAGCACTATGCATCCGCACGAAGAACAACCTAATGTAGTAACCTTTATCACCGCTTCCTCACCCTTGTCAAGCGGTTTTTCACAGTACAAGCAGTCCATGTTAACCCCAGACCTTCACTTTTTTACCACCCCAATACTCTACAGCGTGGTTTTCTTTGATCATTATGTCGCATATGTTTTCGTTATCCATTGTGAAGGGGATGCCCAGAACGCGCCCATATTTTCCCTTGCCATGAGATTCTACCCGTAACTTCTCCCCGCAAAGCTCTTTGAGACGCTCCTTAGCGGCAAGACCCAGCTTCTTTTCAGCGAGGTTTCTGGTTCGTGACTCAGGGGTGTCGATGCCTACAAGCCTTACTCTGGATTTGCGTATCCACACGTTAAAACCAAGGTCTATATCGACATCAATAGTATCTCCATCGATTACCCTGACTAACGTGCAGTTATAGAAATGTGGTTTCATGCCTTCTGTCCCATGTAATTAAGTATCTCGATGAGTTTTTTGATTTTTTGCTCATCCTTTACTTCTAAGTTGTTAACAATAAGATCAAACACCAAGTTCTCTCCGCTGTAACCAAATTTAGTTATGATCCTTTTCAGCGTCCTAGAGAATATCAGCAGGTTGTTACTATACTTGTCCTTTGCCTTGCCACCTGAAAACCCAGAATCCATTGACGGGGTCTTCAGGTACACGTTCGCTCTGACAGCTTGGGAAAGTATCCATTCCGCTGTGTAGTGTTGATCCATAGTAATAGTTTTCTTTAAGAGTAGCTTATCGATAAATAGCTGATCGGTTACCCTGACCCTTAAAAAAGAACCCTCCGAAGGCTCAAGGGCAGTCCTGTGCCTTTGATGCAGTGAAGGCGTTCCCATGTCATTTATTTGAGCATCAGAACTCCCAGTCATCATCACTCTCCTGCCAGTCTGGTTTGTGATTGATTGCTTCTGGTACAAATTCTTCATACTCGACATCAGAGTAGCGGCCAGTTGGGATGTCGTAATCAAGGTTTACAACGCCAGTGCCACCTACCCACTTGAACCGACACTTCCAGCAATGTATCTCTACATTCTTATCCTTATCGAGATGCACTGTTAGACCTATATCTGCCTTAGCGAAGAAAGCGGCAGAGCCTGAGATGTTCATCCCTTTAGGTACTGGGGTAAGTCCATGCTGATCGGTCATCATTTTGGCTGGATGAGCGATAAACCAGATATGCACATCGTGCGCTCTGGCAAACACAACCAGCCTAGTGAGCATATCGTTGATGCCCTTGTGTTCGTTGTCCTGACCTGATGACTGCGCTATATAGTTATATGGGTCAATAACAAGACCTCTGACACCCAGACGCATAACAGCCTGTTTAGCCCTGTCGAGTATACTGTCTATCGTTGCAGACTCACCCCCTCGTTGTTCGAGGAATAAGAAGTGTTCGTTAATCCACTTCATGGCATCGTTCTTTTCTTCCTCGGCCATCTTTGGCGTGTTGCCATCAAAGAAGGGCTTACCAATATACTTTTCAGACAGCTTGGCAATATGGAGAGGAGGAGGATTCTCGAAAGACGCAATGGCAAACTTCCATTCATCACGCTTGGCTAGGTTGACCATAATTTGATCAATAAATTCTGATTTGCCAGAACCGGGGATTCCTGTCACTACTGTTAACTGCCCAGTAACAACAGTGAACAACTGGTCAACGCTCGCAATACCTGTTGAAGCACCACCAACAATGCCGTCTGTGTAGAGGTGATCAATGTCTTTGGTGTAGTCATCTGCACTATATATGCCCTCAAGCGGCACAGGCACAGCGTCCCGTACAAGATTCTGTACAGCTTCCTCCCCATGAGCTTTAAGGACATCATTGATGTCGTTACACCCTTCTGGGTAGCTCAGAGTCCAGCACTTGGCGCGTCCAATCCTCCTAGCAAGCTCCTCAGCCAATGCGAAGCCAGCTTCATCATCGTCACACGCTAGTATTATCTTCTCTACCTTCTCAATCTGCTCACGCGCATCCCAGACGTAGGAGAACTTGCCGTCTTCTTCTGGATCAACCTTCTTTCCAGAAACCTTTTGTGGTGCGCCATTCGGTACAGATACGCTATCAAACACCCCACTACTTGCCAAGGCAAGCCTATCTGTCTCACCCTCGCAGATAACCAACTGCTTTGCATCCTCAGATAGAGCCTCAATGCCCCATAGCGTTCGTGCCGCGCCATCCTGAGTGAAGTGTTTGCCTTCCATTGATCGCCACTTAACAGCCTCTTTATCGCCATACACGAAGCCGATAGCTGGCAATTCACCCGCGCCATGAAAGTATTTTCGGCCAGAGACAATCTGAAAGTCTGCAACGGATTCTGGGTTGATTGATCTTGATTCTAAGTAGTTAGAGATTAGGCTTTGATCGCTTGCCACTGGTACGCTGATTGCTCTTACCTTTTGGGGGACTGGCTCAGGCTTTTGATATAAATCTGGCCTCTTCCATCTTCCTGATATGTGACAGTGATGGCAGTAATAGAGGCAGTCGTTGCCCTCGATAGTTACACTTAATGTTTTCTGGTTTTTCTTTTTTCTTGTATCACCGCACTCTGGGCAGTTTATTCGGCAATCATCAAAAACATTGCCAAAGATGTGAGCGTAGTCATTATTTTCCATTCTATTGTCCTTTAGTTGAGTGTATTGGCGCGGTTATTAAAATCCTCAATGAGGTCATTAACCAATCGCTTTCTTCTTACCCCCGATTCTTTTAGGCATTCCACCACCCTTTCCCTTAAAAACTCTGAATCGACATCAATGGCATCGCATATGGGCGCATGGTGACGTTCAGCAAAGTATGCGGCACTCTCAAAGCTGATCGTTGGGTTTGAGTCCGATAAATCCCTCAAGGCTTGCTTGATCAATCGTTGGGCTAACATGAATGATGCTTCTTGGGTTTTCTCTGTCGAGTCCCCAGAAGATAAACTTTTGTTTGACTTGTCTGTCGTTTGCATAAATTTTGTCCTGCATACAGTCTAAAATAACGCTTTCGTCAAGGTCTGGTCGCCTAGTGGCGTAGTAGATGGTCATGGTGACAGCAACATCGCCCTCCATAAGAGTTTCTAGCTGGGGGCATTGTCCATCGAAAAGCTTAACATAATCTCTGGCTTTTTGAGACTTAATAAATGCAGGTCTTCCTCTGATGGTAACCAGCTTTCGTGAATTGGACTTGCTGGCAGGCTCTCCGAACACCGTAAAATTAATTGTTGTCATTCTATTCTCCTGTGTGTACCATGCACTGTACACGAATATTAATCTGTGTAAAGAGAAAATGATATGAGCAAGATAAATACATACTTAGTAGACCTTGAGCAAAAGGGAGAATTACGATATGACGAAGTCAGTAGAAGATACGTTAAAACTGGACAGCAACATACCACCTCCGAGCGACAGACGGGGGCAAGGCGAGAAGCTACCGAAGGGAATGAAAGAAACAATGGAGAGAATGGAAGTGGGTCAAAGTTTTCGCATTGACTCAGAGGAGGATACCGCCAAGAGAACCATTGCGGCTATTCGCTCTGCTATCCAGCGATTTATGAGCAGTGCCAACTCGCCCATCAATGATGAGTGGGTTTTTTCGGTACGCATCCAAAAGAACTCTAGCAATGTAGTTGACGCTATCCGCATATGGCGGCTGGAAGATAAAAAGCTATGATTATTACCAACAATCACGGAATGCCTGATGTTGTCGTAACCGCACTGACGCAGGATGATTACACTAAAGGTAAGAGCAATAGGTCTATGACTCAGCTTATCGATAGCCCTCGCGTTGGCGTTCTGTATAAGGAGCATGAGTCTGCGGTGCAGAAAGATGTCACCGACTTCTTGTGGTCTCGATTTGGGACTGCTATGCACAATGTGTTTGAACATGCGGTTGAAAGTACCGACAGCCTGATCACTGAGGAGCGTTTATACACAGAGGCTCTGGGGTGGACGATATCAGGTGCAATTGACCTCCAAGAGCTTACACCAAATGGGCGCATCATTAGCGACTATAAGGTGACCAGTGCTTGGTCTGTGATCTTTGGCAAGAAAGAGTGGCACAACCAGCTTAATGCATATGCGTGGCTGGTCAGAAAAGCAACGGGCGATACTGTTAAGCAGTTAAGGATTATATGCATCATCCGAGACTGGCAACGCAGACGCGCCTATGAAGATGCATCCTATCCTCAGTCCCCTATCGAGATAATTCCTATTGATCTTTGGTCAGAGCGAGATCAAGACGAGTACATGGAAGGGAGAATCAGGCTTCACCAGAACGCTGAGTACGACAGGCTAACTGGCTCTGCGCTACCGCCTTGCTCTGATGCCGAAAGGTGGAAGAAGGAGGACTCCTTTGCGGTCATGAAGAAGGGGCGCAAGAGGGCTGTAAGGGTTCACACAAGCGAACAGGATGCTGAGTTGTTTCTTTACAACCTAGAAGATGCCGACAAGCATTTCATTGAGGTCAGGAAGGGCGAGGCAACACGTTGCGTCCAAGACTGGTGCAATGTGGCGCGTTGGTGTGATCAGTACCAAGGGGAAAGCAATGATCGGAAGTGATAAAAACTTTTATATTAAGATGGTTGGGATTTGGGGTATCACAGCAATGCCTAAACTATCTGCTAAGTTTTTTGGTGATGCGGTGAAGTTCACTTGCGCCAAGGGACACATCATTACGATGGACACGAAGCTGTTTGACAGCCTTGCTCCCATCGAAATCGTTGGCTTGATCGATCAGAAGTTTGAGAAAAACTTTGGGGTCAGTGCCAGCACTTATCGGAAAGACTTAGCTGGGTTCAAGCAAGACCCTTTTAGTTCTCAAAACAAAATCATTATTAAGGAGTAAGTTATGCCGAAGAAAGAAGAAGCACCATCCAAGCTGACGTTTAAGGAGATATGGAGTATCGCAAGCAAGATACCCTGTGGCGATTATGTCAAGAAGAAGAATGGTCTCGATTACTTATCGTGGTCAGATTCGTGGGCTTTGACAATGTCTCAGTTCCCTCAAGCAACCTTTGCATTCGCTGATAACGATGTACATCCAGATGGCTCCCAGAGCGTTGTATGCTCTGTCGAAATTGATGGCAATGTGCGGAGCATGTGGCTACCGATCACGAATTACAGCAACAAAGTGATCATGAACCCGAATGGCCGCGACATCAACGACACCAAGATGCGTTGCCTTGTCAAAACACTTAGCCTTTTTGGCGTTGGGTTCCACATTTATCAGGGCAAGATACAGCCAGAAGATACGTTCAATGACGATCTTGATGAGCCTGCCCCTGCGCCTGCCCCGCCACCAGCAAAGAAGCAACCGCTAAAAGCACCTGTGCAAGAGGCTCCTACTTCTGAACCTGTTAATAACACTGGTGACGAGAACTTTGACCCCAAAGAATGGGTAACAATGACGCTGGAGGTTGCCGCAAAGTTTGGCGAGTCACCAGATGGCCTGCGAGAGTTGTGGAAGGCCAACAAAAAGAAAATCGATGAGCTAGACACTCATCACCCTGAGCAGTACAAACGCCTGAAAGAGGCATTTACCAAAATGAGAGACGATCTCTCCAAGAAAGAGGAAGCATAAGATGAGTGAACAATACCCAAAGTCTGAAGGCGGGATGTGGAAAAACAATGCCAAGGCCAGTGAGAAACACCCTGACTGGCGCGGTCACATTGAGATTAGCAGTTCTCAACTGCGTATGTTGTTGGCAATGGCTAAAGAAAATCAGGCCAACCCTGACCCTGAGTTCAAGCTAAAGTTGCAGGTTGCGGCATGGCAACGTGTGGCAAAGCAGACAGGTAACGAGTATTTCTATCTGGGCGGTGAAGTGTACAACCCCCCTAAGGATAAGCCTCAGCAGGGGCAGTATGCACAGCAAGCCCCAGCGCAAGCCCCAGTTCCTGATAATCAAATGCAGGATGCCCACAGTCAATTATCTGACGATGACATCCCGTTCTAGCGATGAGGCTTGATACCCGCAACAATGAGCAAGTGTCGGATATTCTTCTGGCACTTTGCTCTGCCTTCCCTGAGCGATCTCAAGACGTTATGACGTTATGCCTGAAGGCAAAGAGAGGTGTCGTTCTGGAGTTGAAGTGCGCGACCAAGTCACACTCCTCGTCCCAGCAAAGGTACTACCGAAAATGGGTAGGAGAGTTCGCCAAGTTTGTTGGCATGACTCATGACGAGATGCATGAGGAAATGCTGTGCAGGGCTTTCGGGAGTGAACACATAGCGACAACGATGGGGGAAGTACGAAGACCATTAAAGCGAAGCAGTGAGTGCGGATCGGCAGAATATTCTGTTCTCATTGACATGTTAATAATTACTGCTGGCGACCTTGGGTTCCGAGTTCCACCAGCACAGGAGAATTAAATGATTAAATTAGCAAAGAAAAAAAGCACCGCTGAAGAAATTAGAGACTACTTTAAAAGCTATCCAGACTCAAAGGCGAAGCATGTTGCCAAAGCGACTGGCTCTAGCGAGGGATATGTCTACACAGTTTTAGGCGAGTTGATCAAGCGAAGGGTTTACAAAAAGCGCAAAAAGGTACGTCTTGCGCCCAAAAAGGTACGTCTTGCGCCCAAAAAGGTACGTCTTGCGCCCAGCAAAAGTGATGGTTCAACAGCCGCCTACTATGAGCTTCCCAAGGGTGCGACTGAACTTCAGCACCTTATATCTAAAAAGGACATGAACGCCCAGATCGGGGAAATATTCAGAAGCTGTTACAGGTACGGGGAGTCTTCTCACAGCGACAAACTCCGCGATGCGAAGAAGATAAGGTTCTATATTGACGCTGAAATAGAGAGGTTGTCGAAATGAAGATTGAAAAGAACATCCCCATCCCTAGCCGCAGAGGCAGAAAAGGCAAATATGCTTTTGTATACGAGATGGAGTACGGAGATAGCATTCTTGTCACTGACGATAAGGAGAAGCAGAAGATATCTGCACACATTCGATACAGCGACAAAAACTGCCGTGTGGTGGTGAGGACGCTGGAGGATGGCTCCATCAGGGTTTGGAAGGTCAAGAAAGATGACTAGGTTGGAGCAAATGCAAAAATCAGTCAAGGAGTACCATCAGAAGCATCCTGAAGTCTGGGATGCTTTTGAGCGGTTCACCTTTGACCGAATCGAGCGCGGCTTCAAGCACTACTCAGTGAAGGCTATCTTTGAGAGGATACGCTGGGACATGGCTGATGTTGGCGGGGATGGAGTTACCGACTTCAAGATTGGCAACAATCACCCTGCATTTTATGCCAGACGTTTCATGAAAATGTACCCTCAGCATGAAGGTTTTTTCCGTACAAGGACTCAAATAAGCGCATTCAGTCCTGCGAGACGGGATGGCGAGGCGTTTCCTTCTGATGTACAGTAATCGAGGCGGTATTTAAGGTAGGGTGAGCGGTGGCATCCTGACCTATTCCTAGCCTTGTACAGGCGCAAATGCTAAGAGGTAATGTAGTGGTGACCGCCAAGGTCAAAAAGGTAACCTTATACATACGCCCAATTATTTCGTCCACCGCACGTTAGTTGTTGATAAGTTAATAGCTAAAACCTACCGGGAATGGTCACATTATTCTTAACTTGTTACATATATAAGACGCGCCATAAAACATTATCTACTAGGAAAAATATTATGACGGGACAAACGCATGGTGGAAAAGGCAGTAAGAGAAGGCCAACAGCCAAAAGTTTTCACGACAACTGGGATGCCATATTTGGCGACAAAGCTGAAGAGGTGTCCGAGTTTGATTGGGAGTGTCTGAAGTGCAATAAGGGGCTGTCTGAGGATGACCTCTATATTGTTGAGGACGTTAATCATGAGCCTTTTGGCGATACGACAGTCGAGAGGATAGAGCATATAGCTCACTGTTCAGCTTGCGGTGAAGAGGCTATGGATGTTAGTTAAGCTCTCAAGACAGGACATACACTCATCTGAGGTGATGGGTGCTGACACTGTGAAGCTGTGCGAGATGCAGGGATTCTCTCCGCGCCTAGAGAACGACAGGCAAAGTCGAGTAGAGGCCAACATATATGGCTTTAAGGCTGAGTTCGCGGTTGCCAGATTGCTAGGTGCAGACCTGCCTACAGTTAATGTGGTGAGCGATGGCGGGGTTGACGCTTGGGTGGATGACATATCGATAGATGTGAAGTTCAACAATGCTGAGTTCGGTAAACTTATATTCGACAACATGGATAAGTTTAAGGCTCAGGTTGCTGTGCTTGTGGGCAAGACCGCTGACCCCGCAGTGATGCGAGTCAATGGCTGGGTGGGCAGGAAAACCTTCATGGAGAAATCAGTGAGCCATAATTTTGGATATGGCGATAGACTGGTAATGAATGACTCAGAGCTTTATCCAATAGAGACGCTATGGCGAAAGCTGGCGGAGAAAAGATTCAGCTAATCTTATTCTTAACAGGTCACAAATAAGAATACAGCAGGTAAAAAAAAGCCCCTCTCCGTAGAGAAGGGCAAAATACTACACTCATCGTGGGGAAATACCCCGCTATTAAATCATAAACAGGCGACTTTGCAAATCTGCACATTGACGCTGTCATCCCACATCATCTTGGATAATGCCTCATCAACCTGAGTAAGGTTCTCAAAGTCTTGCGAGAAGTGAACAACATCCACAGTGCCGTCATCGTTGCTGACTCGCTCAGTGGTCTTCAGCTTGTAGTAGCTTTCGGCCTCAGAGAAGCTGGGGTCTTCGGCAATGTCGAACCTGATGTCCGTATCTCCCTCACAAGTTAAGCAATAAGCCCTGTTGTATGGACTAGCAGTGTCCTCCTTACCTTTGAATCTCATCAGGTAGTTTTCTGTCGGCATGATTGGCCTGACCTTCCATGTGTTGCTTTCGCTGTCCCAATAAGGCTGACGATCTATGCCTACATCATTGCTCCCGCAGTAGGCGCACGTTGCCTTGATCGGCCTGTTCTTCAGGCTTACGTTGTTCATGACAAGCCCTCGGCTGGATATCCATTGATAATGATTGATTTCAGCGCGTCTTCAGCTTGAGCTAATTGCCCAGCAACGAATGGGTGACCTAAGTCCTTAGCGATAAACGTCAACACGCCTATTGAGTACAACAACTCATCATCAGTTGCGCCCTCAACACGAATATCCTTGATGTCGTTTCGGCCATCGCAGTCATTGTCTTTTACAGTCATCAGTATCATTTTCTTCTCCTACTATCATAGTTTTTACCCCTGCTGGATTCGATTCCAAGCAGAGGAAAGTAAGTTTATCTGAGCATCGCTCAGGTTGTTTTTCTGGGACTCGATAGCGTCATCGACAATCTCAAGCGCATCAGCCCAACCCATCCTGACCTTTCGGGGCTGGTCAGGCATGGGTATCTCCATCTGCAAATGTGCGTCACCATTAATCATTCTGCAATCTCCTCTGCCGATCTTGTGCATCCTCTGAGTCCCTCATGATAAGCAAACTCAATGATTTTAATTAATGCGTCAGATAGCCCCACGCCCTCCTCTTTTGTGCGCCTCGCGTCACATTCAGTAATTATTTCGTCTATGTTCATAATAATTAATCCTTAACAAGTTAAAAGTAAAGGGGCGTTCCCGCCCCGTCAAGTTATGCGGCAAGGGGGTCATCACTTGCCACGATGTAATCGATACCAGACTCATCGATCATCTTGCGAGTCCAGAAGTCAGGGTGCTTGACCAGAATCAGTATCGCACCAGATTCTGCACAGACGTTGTAATCCTCCCAGCACATCTCACCATCAGTGAAGATCAAGTGGATATCGCAGTCAACACCATTAGCTTCCATCCACTCGACAGATGCCGCCATATAAGTACCGCCACCCATAGAGACATCAACGTCCAAGAACTCAGAGCCAGACATAGGCTCATCAACCTGACGCACAGACTCGCCACACTGCACTAGCACCGCGCCAGAGCGAGGGGCAAGGGTGTCGATCAATGACGCGGCCTCATTGAAGAACGCGCTGACAGTTGACTCGTATCGCATACAAGACCAGCTAGTGTCCACAGTGATACCGATGCGATTGAACGTGCCGATCTTGGAAGGGCTGATAACACCAGTGTTCACCAGTCGTCTGCGATTGATGCGCTTCCAGCTAGACTCTTCGCCAGCCGACATCGCAGTAGCGCGGTCAGCCAGAGCAGATCGCCAGTCAACACTGGATGCGTTGATAGCCCTGACTCTGCCACCGCTCTGAGCAATACTCTCGGAAGTATTGACCTGCTTGTGGCCCTCATTGTCTTCGGCACGAACCAGATCATCCAGAGCCTGATCGATCACACGCTCGACAGATTCGACATCAGCTTTGATCTGATCGACAATGTCTTCATCACTATCGCCATCATACTGAGGAACAAGGTGAGTATCATGACCTTCGGAAGTCGCGCCATCGAGCGGATCGCTATCGTCAACAGGTTGATCAGAAGAGTCATCATCACCGCCAGCACCGCCAGCATCATCGTTGCCCTGCTGATCATCGCCATCATCACTGGGCTGATCGGCATCATCCGTAGGCTGGTCATCAGACTGACCATCTGAGCCACCCTGATCGCCATCGTCATCACCATTGTCAGGCTCAGGCTGTTCGGGCTGTTCAGGTTGATTCCAATCACGCGCCAGATAGATGTCATCAACAAACATATTGCGGTCAACATCATTGCGTAGGATGCCAGCAGGTATCATCTCCAGACCCATAGCAATCAGGTCAGCGTTGATCACTGCATCAGCGTCACAGTTGTAGAAGTGCGGATTGAAAGGAATCTTGCTGTTGCCGACAGTCCTGACATAGCCGCGATCCATATAGGCTTTGCCGCGCTGTGGGTGTTGCAGGATTATGTGCGACACCTCATGAGCAAAGAGAAAAGCGCGTTGATTGTCGTTCGGCAACGAGCGAAAGAACTGCTCATTCACATAGACATAGTAGCCGTCAGTGGCGGCTGTTGGGATGCGAGAAGTCCAGATCAGCTTGGTATTCATCAGCAGGGTGTAGTGAACTCGCACCTTTGCCTGCATGATCTGCATCGTGGCGATTACCATGCGAGACCTGACCATGTCAGGATTCTCGCAAGTGAATAGTTGCTTTGCATTGAAATTAGCCATTACAGCACCTCTGCATTTTTGGCGTTGAATTGAGATACCACATCGCTGTTGGTTACCCAGCCGTTGGTGGTCATGATTGCCTGAAGTCTGCGCGACATTGTCACTTTGAGATCAGCGCGTGGCAGTCGCTGAATGTACGCGAATGCGTTGTCAGCGGTGAGCGAGTCAACCGATGATGCCAGAGCATTGTTGGCCGCTAGAAGCTGGTGACCAGTGCCATCGGGGATAAGCGCACCCAGCGGATCAGCCTGAATGTCATTGCCAGTAGGCACTTTGCCGCGCTCATCTGCATACTGCGACAGCATGGCGGTAGCACCTACACCGATGTTGGCCTCGATAAGCTTGGCGATCACACCAGTGATGGGCGCGTCTTGACCATTGATATCGAGAAAGGCCGTCAGGTGATTGCTGGCGTAGGTGGCAGACCTGAAGGAGCAATACTGCTCATAGGTAGCAGGAACGCCATCAGCAAAGAAGCCCTGCTCTTCATACTGCAACGCGCAACCGATGATGAGCGGGTGAACATCGTTCTCCAATGCCCAGTTTGCCCAGCCTTGAACATCAGACTCGACCTCAAATATTGTCACTCGGTCAGTCAGGTGAGCCAGCAAGCGATTAGCTCCTGACTTGTCAGTAGTGCGGTTGCCAGCACCGATGACCACCCAGCCCTGCGGCAAATCCCAGCCGCCAATGCTATGCTCGGATCGATCAAACGAATCGGCCAGAGCCTTCTGAACATCGTTGGTGGCCTGAGCAACCTCATCATAGAACAAGATGCCATGCTCTTTGCCAGTCTTCTCGACCATCTGCACGACAGGTGACTTGGTGTACTGGGTGATCAGGTGACCATCGTCACCCTTGGCTGGCAGTGCAACACCAGCAAGCTCCTGAGCATCACATTGACTGACGCGCAGAGTCACCATGCCGATGTCGTCAGCGATAAGGCCGACAGACTCAGCAAAGGCACTGCGAACAACAGTGCTGATCCATTGGGATTTACCAGTACCAGTACCGCCCAGCAACATAAAGGGCTGAACGAATGGCGTGGCGAAAATGATGGGGAGCATTTGCTCCATCTCTTTGAGAGTAGTTTTAGTGTGTGACATAATATTATTCCTTGATAAGTTAAGAGTTAGTCGATCAGGTCATCCAGCAAACCACCCGCTAGCTGGACATCAGCGTATGAAATTCGTTCAGTACTGACAGGCTTGGTAAGCTCGGCAAGGTTCTTTTTGACGTTTATGGCCGTCTCAAGAGATGCCTCACGCGCTGTGTTGTCAGACTTCCAGTTGTCGGTGGTCTGGTTGACAATGCTCTCGTCAATTGAGTCGCACATGGCGATCAGTCGAGGGTCATTGTCATAGGACAGTGCCATGCCGCGTAGCTTTGTGCTGTGCGTCTTGGCGTGTTCGATCAGGCTGGGAGACAAGCGAGAGCCGCTGGTAAGCTGGGTCACCAGCAAGTCCATATGCTCCAGAGTGTCGGTAATGGCCTGAGCCTTAGCACCTTCCAGCATCTTGGTAAGTTGATCCTGAGACTCCTGATCAATGCGCTCGATCAGCGAGGCAGGTAGTGCCATGCCTGAGACATCATTGACATGGAGGGTCTGGGGAGTGCCGACAGTGGTGACAAACTTACGGGCAACGTCATGGCCTGACATTGTCAGCAGGTCATCAACGCTGATCTCCAACTCGCGCACAACATCGATAACATCGTCACGCATGGCCTCCCAGCGGTCACCCAGAGCCAGTGCCGCATCATCTGCGCTGGCCTCAAGATTCTTGAGATGGTTGTACACTTCTGGCACTTCGGATGTGAACACTGCGCGGTCACCCTTCTTTTGCTGGCCTTCCTGCGCTGTGGATAGCGACAAGGTCTTGTTGTACAGATAGGTGCGTAGCAATGACTGCGCGGCCTTGACCTCGTCAAAAGGCTTCTGGAATGGCGTTAACTCAGCAATTATCTGGGCTAGACGCTGACGCTCAGAGGCGATACGGCTAGACTTCTGAAGCTTGGTGACCGCTGAGATAAGTGATTTGAAGCCACCGAATCCTGAGATGGTGACACCGATAGTCATTAGATTGTTACAGGCACGTTCGTTGATCGATGCCTGATTCTGGCCTATAAGATTCATAATAACTCCTTCAGAGTAACTGGTTTGAGAGCGATCTCGACACCCAGTGCCTGTATCAATTTGACAGTGGCGGGGGTCAAGGTGGTAGTGCCAGCGATAGCCGCAAACATAGCGGCCTTCGGGCAGACGGGGTAAATCTTGTCAGCCCCATAGACTGATTTTTGTTCGACAAATATTTGCATAATCATATTCCTGAGTGGTTAGAAGTAATGCCCATTTACATATTGACAACAGGCATAGTGAAAAGTTCATTGGGTCTCCAGACGCGATCACCTAATCGCGTTTCGGCCACACCCCTGCGGCCATCATCAGTAGAGTTATGCACCCTGTATTGCGAGTGCCAGCATCAGACCCATCAGATAGGCCATCACCCCGCCATAGGCCAGACCTATGATTGTCAGTGTTAGCTTCGCTCTCGCTGAGGATCGTTCGTAATGCTTTTGGGCAAGGTACTCCAAAGCCCGTTCGTTGCGTTCTGCTATACTCATGATTCGTCCTCCACGTTAATTTCTAAGCCTTCAAGAAAATCGATAACGTCATCGATGCAATCGCTGATGGTTATTTCAGTCCCATCATTATCTTTTGGTAGTTGCATGGTTTCCTTGCTCAAGGCTCTTTTGATGTCATACATATCGCATAAGGCGCTGTCTAATTTGTTAATGTTCATGATTATTGTCCACTTTTAGTTAGTTAGTGATTAATGAATTGGCTACCAGACGCGCAACCTCAGCGCGTTTCGGCCACGCCTGTGGCCTCATCAGTGGCTAGATTTGAAAAGTGAATAGTACTGGGTGGCCGCTATAGGAGTCTGAACTGCCTATCTCTATCTCGTACTCGCCATCGTCAATGCAGGTGACCTCGCCATACTCGCCACCAATTAAGCTGAAGTATATTTTGTGATACGCCTCGTCATCTGACGTTGTGGGGCGTTCGATCTTGGCAGTCCAAGCATCAACTGAATATCTGTGCTGATTTACAAACTGTTTGGCGATCTCGATCTGAGCTGGACGCTGGCGATCAATCACAATGACCTTTGGCTTGGCCTTCTCCCAAGCGTCACGCTTGTCAGCAGTTTCGTGGTAAGCGTAATACTCCAGCAGTTTGCCTAGTACTGTGCGCCTGACATTCTTATTGTTCACATCATGAATGGTGAACCAGTGGCCGTCACGCTGATAGATCGCCTCCAGAGGCGCGTTGTCAGCCTCTGCTTTGGCCTGTTCGTTTTCGATGAAATAACCGAATGACCCAAGTTCTTGACCCCAGATGCGAATTAATTGGTACTTGCTTGCGAATATGCTCATGTGCTTATGCTCCGATTGAAAGGTAAGTGGCGGTTGCCACGAAAGCCCACATTGCCAACAAGGCTGGCGGGTATTGATTGAAGAATCGTCCAGCGATTCTGTAGGTTTGAAAAGTGATATCGTCATACATGATTAATTGCCTCGTAATTAAATGATCATTACTAAAGCCGCACACTCTGCGGCCTTGGTGATGACCACCCGATACTCAGGGTGACATCGTCAGATTTTGCTGACCTTGGCTAATTGCTCACCGCTCCATCGGCATCTGATACTCAGATGAGAGGCCGCCACTCTGCGGCCTATGCTTGCGTTTGCCGTATAAATAGTAGGAGGTTGCATACTCGCCAGAGCTTTCGTCATCCGTCCTGCTACTGCTTGTCCCCGCTGTCAGGGCATCAGGTGTGTATCGCGTAACGGGCTAGTCATGATGACATCAGAGCCGAGCGCCTCGATCTTCCGAGGTGGCCTCCCTACTCGCATCGGTGGAGCCTTGATGCTTTCGCTGACCAGCGTTTTGAAACAGGCGACTTCCTTGCCGCGTATTACTTAGTCAACGCTGTTCTTGATAAGTTCAAAAATAATTCACTTTATTTGCATTTATTTTTATTTCCCTTATAAATCAATGACTTAGGTCTAAATAGTTTGTTCAAACGTGTTTTCTCCTTATATATCAATGACTTACAGCAACTACTGTATATAAAACCACTGGTTCTGACTGTATGAAAACAATAGGCAGTAAGGGTGTCACAACAACGAGAAGGGGTCTCACGTTGCTCCTAAGCTCTTAAAATTTAGGCAAGGCCACGCTATTGCTTTTGAGAAAGTCCATTAGACACGCTCTACGGAGGTCTGAGGACTATCGAGCATTTACTGTTAACTGTCCATTTACCAGTGTATTTGGGGCAGATATGCTGGGGGAAAATCGGATTGGAGTTGGCGAACATGGCAGGTAGGAAATTGACGGCAAAGCAGGAGGCATTCTCGCAGTGCGTGGCATCAGGTGCTGGCACTCAGAGCCAGTGCTATCGTGAGGTTTATGATTGTGAGGGGAGCAAGCCAGCAGTGGTTCATAGTGAGTCCAGCAGGCTATTGGCTAACCCTATGGTTGCCGCAAGGGTTCAGGTGATAAAGGGGCGTATTGAGGTGCAGAGGCAAGCTCAGAGCCTCTCTGACAGGGACAGGGTGCTGGAGCGACTTCGGCAGATGATCGACACAGCAGAGCCAACAGATAGCAACAGGCTGAGAGCTATCGAGTTGCTAGGCAGATCGGCAGGCGTGTTCGTGGATCGCGTAGAGACAGCAGATACCAGCGTCAGGGATTCCGATGCGGTCAGTGCTGAGATCGAGCGCAGGCTGGGTGACTTGCTGTCAGGTAGTCAGGAGCAGGAGCAGGATTCGGGCGAGGTCAGCCCCGATGGAAATCTGCACTAATGGCAGTGCCTATGCCAAAACCGGCCAAAAATGATAGTACCCACCCCCCCTGTGGCCGTGACGTACCTGTATTTACTATATATAGAGAAACACTCAAACAATTCTGAAAAATTGAAGCACTACTATTTTTTTCGCTTTTTGCGCCCACTAATCCCGAAAATTTGCTAATCTTTTTTTCGGGTTTTTTTCGCCCAAAAATTTTTTGCAAAAAATTGACGTTTAGGGTTGCCTTTTTTTGTCAAGAGCGTAGTATCTGTAAAATCTAGAGATTCCTATGTATACAGGAATATTCCTGTTCGGGGCATATGCCCCTGCATATGTTTCGGTTATCTGAGCATGTCACCTTTAGTTTTATTTTTTACTAGTACGGAGACATGTTACGAGCGGTAATATTCCTACAGGCATATTCCTAGGTGTTATTCGGACTAGGTAGATTCCTGTTGCACCCCCTGCGCCTGAAGTAAAAGTGCGCCAAAAACAGGTTATTAACATGAATTGCTGGCATTGCAAGTCTGAATTGATTTGGGGCGGCGATCACGACTTGGAAGATGAGTCTGACGCATTCTCTATGGTAACCAATCTTTCCTGCTCTAGTTGCGGGTGTTATGTAGAGGTTTATATACCTAAAGAAGACGGGGAAGAATAAGCTTGTCTCTTATCGATAAGATAGACCCCGATCTTTTAAAACAGATACCGAATTTACCCGTTGAGGATCAGAAGGAGATTCTGTCCTTAATGGAAGAGCTTGAAGAGTCCGAGGCCAAAGATAAAGCCAGAGACACCTTCATGGGTTTCACTAACAGAGTTTGGCCTGCCTTCATCGAAGGTCGGCATCACAAGATTATGGCTAGAGCGTTTGAACGTGTAGCCAATGGTGAGTTGAAGCGGTTAATCATTAACATGCCTCCTCGTCATACAAAATCAGAATTTGCTTCTTACTTACTGCCCTCATGGTTTTTGGGTCGGTTCCCTGAGAAGAAAGTTATCCAAACAGCACACACTGCTGAGTTGTCGGTAGGCTTTGGCCGTAAGGTTCGTAACCTTGTCGATAGCGATGATTACAAGTCCATATTTCCTCAATCTACATTACGCTCTGATTCTAAGGCCGCAGGTCGGTGGAGTACAGGTAGTGGGGGCGAGTATTTTGCGATTGGTGTTGGCGGTGCAGTTACAGGTAAAGGTGCTGACCTTTTAATCATTGATGACCCCCATTCCGAGCAAGAAGGCCAGAGCGGTGATCCCTCAGTCTTTGATAAGACTTATGAGTGGTACA